>MDTG01000527.1_pt1 | contig 23393 bp, 14 predicted proteins | sample 811421 | NCBI WGS metagenome assembly MDTG01 (sample SAMN05326645, study PRJNA326480) | marine metagenome | isolation source: seawater | place: Pacific Ocean: South East | collected 2011
AAGCTGTTAGAGGTTCCCAGGGCGTTAAGTGATCTTTAGGCACAATGACTTCAAGAACTTGATTCTCGCGGCAGTGCCCGTAACGACGAATGCGATACAGTTTGCCGTCATGGGAAAAAGGGGCGCATAGTTAGGTCCATTTTTATCAACGAAATGTGTTTTCTCTGGTCTGAAAATTTTCGTTCGTCTTAGAGCGAAAATCTTGCAGATTAGAGTAAAAACAGGTCATTTTGGTGTAAAAATGGACATAACTATTTTATCATCTTAATCATCATCAATCGAGGATGGAGGACTACACATAGTGGCCCCATCACAGAAATCTAAAGAATTAACCAGCAGGGGCGGTCCCTATGGCAACGGCCCGGCGACCGTCACGGTGATGCGCATGGCCCTATATCTGGCCATGCGATGGGTCTTTTAGATCCAGTTCACCTAGTTGAGTCGCCAGGTCCAACCCCACCCCTCGATGAGTTCCGAGAGTCCAAGCCTGAGTCAAGAGTAGGGCTAATAATGCGTATTCAAGGGTGCTTGCGTATTTAAGTGTGAGATTTTTCAACATGTCCGCGCTAATAATGCGTTGTCATCTCACCCTTCGAACACGCAAGCCCTTGTTGAACTCAGCTAGCTCACTTCGGTGCTTCATAATTATTATGGCCTGTCTAAGTGAAGAATCTGAATGCCCAAGCAAGACGCCCTCTTCTATGAGGCGCAGACTGCTAGCGTTGGCGCCTATGGGTACGCGCTGCTTTAGGAAGTTTTCTGCATTCTGGATCCTGGCACGTTGTTCATCGCCCAATGACTGGAGCTGTCCAGCTGGAGTTCCCGCTGACGCAGCTGCCAATGTTGAAGTTCTGAAGAGTCGCAAAGCCTCACGCACATCCTCAGCGTGAACTTGGGATCTGAGCCGCATCTTTGCCAGTGATTCTGAAAGTCGCACAAGAGCCTCCAGTTGCCTTACGGTAATAGGGACCTGCAGCCCACCGCAGATTATACATATTTTGTCGTGAGTATTAATATTTATACGCCGGTGTGAACCGTTTGTCGTCCTTGCCTATTGATGTGGAGGGCTCTTTGCTTGACCGATGTGCGAATCAAAGCATATTCCGAAGCAAGAAGAGCCTAAACGTTGGCAGGTCCTATTCTTTTATGCAATCATTCTTCACTGCTTAGACGGCAGTTGCAGGGTCCAGTCGTGGTGAGCATGTGAGGCGGCAGTACGATACGTATTTTTTTAATACATCGAGCTCCAACATATCCTCTGCACGCGCATCATTAATATGTGATGTCACCATCGGGCTTGTAGAATCTGAAGCTGTTGTATGGACACCCATGACGTGCTTGGCTATGCAGATATCGCGGCCCTCATCACGAATGTCACGGACTAAAAAAATACAATCAAAGCGAGAAAGAATAGTAGACATCATGTCAATATTTTCTCCTGGAGCTCGAAAATCGTCGTAGCATCCATAAACTGGATTGGCTGCAGCAAGCACAGATGTGCGGGAATTCAGAACGGTTGTTATTCCTGCTTTGGCTATGGATATTGTTTGTTGCTCCATGGCTTCGTGAATAGCAACACGATCCATTTCGCGCATCTTGTCAAACTCATCTATGCAACATATGCCTCCATCCGCAAGAACCATTGCCCCACCCTCCAGAAAGAACTCCTTGCTTTTAGTGTCACGAATTACTGATGCTGTTAAGCCTGCGGCCGAGGACCCTTTGCCAGAAGTATAGACTCCCACTGGCGCTACCTTCTCTACAAATTTCAAGAACTGAGATTTCGCTGTTGATGGGTCTCCAAGAAGCAGGAGATTGATGTCACCACGAAGCTTTGTGCCGTCAGTCAGTGACTTTTGGCACCCTCCCATGAGTTGACATGCAAGTGCTTTTTTAATATCTACAGTGTAGTCCCCTTGAATGCTGGGGGCAATCGACGACGAAAGTAACGTATAGATGTCTGGCCTCCTGGATAGTGTCAAAAAAAATTCTTCTTCGGCTGGCGAGTAGCGCAATACCTTGACTCCATGATCGTTGGTATCGAATTCAATCCCGACGACCTTAAAATATGGCATGCGGATCGCAGCTACAGTCGCTTCAGGTTTCTGAAGATTGTCTGTTCGTTCGGAGAGCAGCGATAGTACACCCAGTACTGATATTCGCGCACCTGGTGAAACCATGTCCACCAACCCACGTTCGACAATTAACAACATTGACCGTGGCATTTCTCCTGCAGGCACAGCATCAGGTAATTCTTGCAACTTCAACGACTGCTGATCCACGTACCTAGGTAAAAATTGCTGTCAGATGAGGCGAAGACTTATGTGCTCACATGCAGTCATCAGGGCAGATGACAAACGGAGTAGGACCACAATCAATTCCTGCTTCATTGCTTCCCTCGCAGCGCTGCGGTATGCTAGAATTTAAGTTAGCGTTCTCAATCTTTGTGTACTTGCCACAGCGTGTGCACCTGTGTTCGCTGTCTTCTTGAATTCGGGAGTACACGGGTGGTGTCACTTCATCACAACTTGTGTGGATTTTGGTTTGACCTTAGATGCACCTAGGCATGTCTTCCGTTCGGAAATTATCATGTGTCCTGTTGCTTTCTGGTGACACGGGTACATGCTGACGATTATGCCAGAAATCTTCAGAAGTCGGCCAACGTGGTCTGCTGTCAAAGAGCGCAACGCTGTTGGTAGTTGTGGAGAGTGTAATATTATTTGCATATCCACTACGCTATTGCGTATCGGCTCAGATGTGCTTTTGCCTGTGGGTCCAACGTAATGGGCGGAATTGCTATAGACACCGTTTTTCTTGCAATCCTGAGATTGCATCATCGATATCTCTGATGCATCTCGCGCCGCTGCTTCGAGCAGAGGCAACTGTTCATCCGGATGTTGTTGTAGCGATGTCAACAACTCGGCGTTGAATGAGGCAATATCGGCAAGCTCTATGGTGATTGAATTATCCTGGCGCCTGCATCGGAGATTATAAATGGCTTGATTTGTCTGGCGCCGCAAAAAAAACCGATAATGGCGTCCAAGAATTTCGCGGTACCTAAAGCTGCTTGGTATCTTCTGCCCGTGTATTATTTTTACACAGCTGCACGCTTAAATTCTGACCCGGCGCGAAAGTTGCGTAGAAATGCATAGTATTGCCGTGATCGCCTAAAGCAATTGAACTTGGCAAGAAATTAGCAACTCAACTCTAACTTGATTTTATGCGAGTCCCCTTGAGATCCCATGTCGTAGTAGCAGCTCGCCTTACCGCATTCATTAAACCAGATCATTAAACCCACCCTAACCGGGTATTCAAGATATAGTTGAAATTACTGGGATAGTGAAGCTAAGGTAAAGTTGGGAGATTTATTAGTGGAAAGGAGGCCGTTGTCACGACGGACTCGGACGCCAACCCCCGGGGCCCCCGGACCACGCGCCCCCGCGCTAAACCAAAGGAGGGTGGGAGGGCCAAAAGGTCTTGCTCGTTTGTCCTGAGCTCTCGCTATCGGAGCGTTGGACAAGAGCAAGTATAAGTACAGTGTCTTGTAGCGAGCCATTAAGTAGTACTATGGCCAGATACATACCGTGACTGCTCATAGCTGAGCTGAGAGACGTGAGTCAGCCTTATATAGGTTCGGAACAGCCCTGGGGCGAGCCAGCCTGAATTTCGAGTCGTTGTACTACAAGTAAGATCATTGTATCCATTTTACCTGCTAAAATTACCGCAGTGCCTAAATAGATCCATATGGCATATCCAGCCGAAGTGTTTAAGATGGAATGCACACTGGCCGAGTTGACTAGAACTTTAGAAGGATGCTCAAGGACAGAAAAGCCAGTAGTGGCGAAAGCCGATATGCTGAAATCGATTCGGCAGCACAACATCAATCTTAGAGAGATCAGTGAAGGATGCAACTCGCTCGTCGCTGACTTAGATATCTTGGCGGCACAGCAGGCGCAAGTAATGGCATTCAGTTCAAAAATATTTGCAATGATATTATATGTAGGTGATGGGAACCGTCGGGAAGCTTGAAAGCTGCTTCGAGCAGCACGAAAACTTGTTTGCTGAAGTTAATAACAGCTTACTAAGCACAGAAGAGCAACTCGCCCGACTTTGGAAACAAACGCATAAATTGACGTCATTGGAGCAGCAGCAAAGGCAACATGAAGCTGAGTTTCAAGATGTGCAGCGGTGGAGAGCTCAATTGACGGCTACGAGAGTTTTGGAAGCATCTGCCCTTGAGCAGCGGCTTGGCGCATTCAGAGGTTTCACAACTTGCATGCTTTTGTGCTAGATGCACGACTGAAATGAATCTGTCTAGGTGAACTTGATGAGCAAGACCGCTCTATATTGACACTACAAGACAGGCTGTGCCACCTCTCAAAAGAGTTGTATATTGGCTCAGACCAAGTTTCTGTTTCAAAACAAGTTGTGATGAGTGTACCTAAACTTGCAAATGCACCAAATACAGGCGAAGAGCAGTTAACTACTAGTGAAGGCAAAGATGAACACGAAGTCGAAATGTCTCTGACTAGTGCGCTCTCCTTGATCTGCACTACCTATCATGACATAAGGCGCAGTCTTGAACTTCAGCGACGCACTGCGGCTCTCCAGGCAGATAAAATAGAGCTAAAAGCCTCAAAAGACACCGAAGTGCTTGCAGCAAATAACAGGCAACAATTAGATGAGATACAACAGTTCCTAGATTCCAATATGGACGTTGATTTAATGGACATCCGTCGTAACCAGGATTTGATTCTATCTCAGCTAGAAGATCACCAAAATGAGCTAGATGAGAAGACTTGCGAGGCGGAAGTAAGAAGACTGATACAGTCTAATCACGATGATCTAGTTTCACACCTTCAACTTGCGTTGCGTTCTGTTAAAAATGATGAGGCAAATTTCAAGGCGTGCATAGATCGTATTGAGTCGTTTGCCAGTGACCTCAAGAATACAAAAGCAGAGCGCGCTGAACTAGAAGAATTGTGCGTGTGTATGTTATAATCCTCGTGAATCATCATCTTAGGCGAGTGCAACTTGGGGCGCAAATATCAGAGGTGGTAAAAGCCACTCGCCAGCTAGGCCCAAATGGGCTTACACAGCTGAACAACGCTGTGCAAAGGGATGACTTGCTGCTAATGCTTCAAGGCAAAGCAGATGCTTTGGCTCTGGAAATCCTATCAAAGCAAGCATCATCTTCAGAAAGCTCTATCAAGCAAATGAGCACACAAATTACAATCATGCTCGAAAAGTACAATAACAAATTGATGAAGATATCAATGGAGCGTGAGCATGGCGACAACACGCTGGGATCACGCCTTGACAGAGTCGAGTCCATGATGGCGACAGTTGGAGTTCCATCGAAGCTTGAATTTGCAAGTTCAGAAACCAGGTCACCGACGGCCGCCGCCGAAAGAGACACTCACTCCGCTAGAGAAACAGCAATGACTAAGGATGAATCTGCAACAACTATAGAGGCCGACTTTGCCTGCATAGAGGAAGAGCCAATCCCCGTTGCTGTAAGTGAGAAAAAGGTCGAGCATGTTCTCCCCGACCCAGCCGGACCCCATTCACTCCATCCCGGCACCAGCATTACCAGCGCTCGTCGTAACTCGGGTGCCAGTGCTGACCACCGACCACCGCTGATATCATTCTTGCAGTCTCATAATTCCCACCCAGGCCGATAGAGGTGAGTTTAGCGGCTGCAAAACAAAGTCCATAAAAAAGTGGTGGGGCGCGGCACCGACCGCAAACACGAATGAACGAGCGCGTTGTGCGACGCCTCAATACAGTACATGGCGCGCACGGGTGCGCCGGCTTGGTCAGGAGACATGCTTCGCTGAGCCGCGGCGGACGTGTACTGGTGAATCTACCTTGACGTCTACGCCGGGCCATAGACTTGTAGTAATTCTACAACCGAGCGTCTCAACGCCCACCTCGATGGCGGCCTTCGAGAAGAAAAAAGGTCGCGGGTAAGATAAATCAATTGGCGAAGAGTGCGATAAATAGGACAAAATACCGGCCTTGCATCATGATTCGCACTGGCAAAGAGCCCTGGCCTTCTAGAGCTCGACCGCTCTTAGCCTCTTCTCGTAGGCACGCTAGGTAGGGGGAGGACACGGTCGAAGTGCACCGTGACTGTCGCACTGGCAGCCCATGGTTAGGCTGGCAGTCACGGTGACAGTGCCAGTGACAAGCCGTCCGTGACGGCGTGACCGTCACTGTGACCGTGACGAGCTCTGTGACCCGGAGATGCGTGCGCGTCGGTATCTGACTTGGGGAAACATTACCAGTGTGGAAGACGGTAGGCCGGCAGCATGGCACTGCCGGCGTCACGGTTCCAGCGGGTATGGCGACTGAGGTCATAGAAGGGTCCCCGTGGGGGATTAGCTTTAATGTGGTGTAATATGAGGAAGTGTCATAATTACACTTGAACGTAGGTGGTATGTGGATGATAACTTGAAGGGGGCCCGGGAACTTTGAAGGTCCCCGGGCCCGGGCCCGGGCGGCCGGGGCCTGGTACCGTGACTACCGTGACCGTGACTAGTAGCCTGAGGGTGGGATTTCCCGCAACCAGCGGGCGGTCGGCAGGTCTGCTTCCAGAGAGTACTCCAGCTGCGTCCAGCAATGCAGCATATACTTGAAAGATCAAGTACCTACTGTGCCCTACCGCAGTAGGTACCTGCGATAGATTAATTACGGGGACTCAGCGCACGGTATCTTCTGCGGTAGGTGATGACGAGCCTTGACTGGCCGCTTGATGAAACATGGTACCTTGCTCATGTATCCGCATCCCTCATGCATTGGTCGAATCGTTCTCCGAATGCCTCGGCAGGTGCCAATTAAAAATGACTAATTCCATTTTTTTCATCCGTAGTCAACAAATGGCCCAGCTGTGGACAATACCATCAGAACGTATCATGACCAGTCATCATCAATTTGGTGTGACCTACTTGCCAAGAGTTGCATACTGAAGAGACCCATCAGTCGTTCAGCACCTTACGCTACCGCACATGAAAAAGATTCTTGGTGGGGCGAGGAGGAGGATGAAGAACTCAATGACCTCCCTTACGGAATTATAAATCCGTCGGACCGACGGAAAATTCACTGGGATGCGTTTGTTTGTGCTTGTGTTGTCTATCTAAGCATGACAATGCCTTTTTCAATGGGCTTCAATGCTGAGGCAAGTTGTCAAATTGCCTCTATTCATCTATCAGATAAGCCATGGCGAGCATGCATTAGATATAGCACTGACCTTGCTGTTGACTTGGTCTTTGTAATAGATATGTTCATCTCATGCTTCACTGCCTATCGAGTTCCAACTGGGGCTCTGGTAGGAGACCCTTGGATGATCCGCAAGCATTATCTGCTATATGACTTTCAAGTCGACTTTATTTCTACATTGCTACCATACATTTTGCGTTTTTGCGATGTGAAGGACACATTTACCAAGATCACCAAGTTCGTCCGCCTGATTCGTCTATCGAAGCTTTTTAAGCTAACGCGCCTCATGAAACTCAGGAGTAAGAAGAATGATCCCACTGATGAGCCCCCTATTTTCTCTCAACCTGGTGTTGTCTCCGCTATTCGTATGCTGCTCACTCTTTTTGTAATAGCACACATGCTGTCTTGCGTATGTCTCAGGGCTGACACCAAGCTTCGTCAGACATAATATTGCTTAGGTTTGGTATTGGCTTGTGGTTCTTCAACACCAGCAGGGTGACTCAAAGCGTGTGAGACATTGGATTAATGCCAACTCTCTCCCTCGTGAAACAACTCGCTTCAAGTACTTTGTCGCACTCTACTGGGCTTTTACAACTATGACGACGGTTGGTTATGGAGATATCATGATTGTAAATAACACGGAAAGACTCGTAGCAATGTTTGCGATGATAGTGGGTGGCGCATGCTTTGGTTACATTATTGGTGGTGTGACGTCAATCCTCGAAGATCTCGATCTCTCATCAAGCATGTACAATGAAAAGATGGATGCAGTCAAAGAATATATATATGACCGCCAGTATCCCCCAGTACTCGCAGCTCAAATTAAAAAACACTTTAAAAGTATCCACTCTATAGATGGGACTTTTGACATGGTGGCTATGCTGGAGATACTCCCAACATCAACCGTCGTCGACTTGGTGAATGCATGTTGCGGTGATCTGATTTGTAGCATTGAATTTCTCCGGTGCGCAGATTCTGGCTTTGTTGTCGTAGTTGCCCCGAAGCTTTTTCCATGCACTGCCAACGAAGGCGAGTTTATATTCTATGAGGGCTCAGTTGGAACACACCTGTTTATGATAAGCTCTGGTTTGGTGTCTATCTTATTGACTACACTAACGTGTACTGAAGGTGATGTGGCGGCAACTAATTATACGGGAATATTTCCAACCGGAATCTTTGGTGGCACCTACAGTGCAGGCCAGGTCCTAGGTGACATTACCATGCTGCTTACTTTCAGTCATCTCTTTTCAGCTTATGTACGGCAAACTGCATGCCTATATTCTATCAAGAACGAAGACTTTGTGGAGGCCATAAAAGGTCACGACACTACCCGCGATTACCTGATGCAGGTTGCCTCTGAGGCCCACCAACAACTATGCAATCGCCGCTCCAAGCTAAATGGGCTGTCACATACTCCAAACCAAGAAGACATCAAAGTGGCATGTGAGGATGCAGGTACCTATGGCGTCACTCCTCCAGGATGCAAGCGAATTGATGAATCTGGCCTTGACTTTGAAAGTGGCGGTGGACCGCCCCTGCATATGTCATCACATACGCTTTGGTGTGAGCATAAGATTATTCACCCAGATCATACAGCAAAAATGATATGGGACGCGATTGTATGTTTATTTATCATCTACTCTATAGTTGCAATCACCTACACCGTCTGCTTTGAAATCATAGAGCGACCATGCTCACGGCCAAAAAATATCTGGATGAGTGCTAACTGCGTCTTGCTTCAATAAGTTGTTTTCCCCTAGAAATCCCAGCAGGTATCGATTATTGCATCGACCTTTGCTTTGGCTTGGATATGATACTTTCATTCCAGACCGCATATTTTGATGAACGCACACACACGTTAGAGCACTCACGGGTACTCATTGCCCGGAAGTATGCCTCCAGATGGTTAGTAATTGACCTGGTATCGACAGTCCCCATAGATAAGTTGGTCAATATGGCAGCGTGAACCAAGTTACAAAATAATGTGCCTCCCGAGTAGGTCAATTGTGTTTTGAACGAAAGGAATGAAGGATTGCGCGCAATTAAATTATTCCGTGCAATGCGCCTTGTGCGATTGATCAAAATTCAGCAGAAGCTCAAACTTGGAGAGCTCGCTGAGCATGTTGAAGATAATCTTGGGATGAACCCCTCCATCTTAAAGCTGCTCAAGCCCCTTATTGTCATGGGCGCAGTTGCGCATGCCTTGACGTGCATTTTCTTTCGAGCAGCCAGGCGAATGCGTCAAGCCAAAGAGCGACCTACACAGTATTTGACTATCATATACTGGGCTTTTGCCACGATGACTACAGTCGGATATGGAGATGTGACGCCATCTTTAGATAATGAAAATAGCCTTTTAGTCACCATAGTTTCCCAGGTCCTCGGTACAATGATTTTTGCGTATGTCATTGGGATCCTTGTTGGCATAGTGACGAATCTTGATCAGGCAAAAAGGTGTCTCTTAGCTGAAAAAAGTTATCTCGCTGATTTCATTTCAGAGATTCAGGATATATCTCCGGCTTCGGACCTCCTCCTCCGTGTGCGCCGTAATCATCACCATTTCCTTCTGGTTTGCGGTGTATTTGATGAAAAAAGCATTACTGGAATGCTCCCACCGCATATTCGCACCCCGTCTGTAGTTTATGTCTATCGCACAATCCTGCCCTACCTCCCCTCACTCTCTGTCATTGAAAGTCAACATATGGGCTCTGCGGCCATAATCATGATGCGCCTGAGGCCAGTCAACTATTCTGATGGCCAAATTATCAACTCTGCGAGGATCACAGCACGCGAGTTTCATTTTATTGTTAAAGGCTCGGTAAATGTAACTCATACCAATAGCGCCCAAGGTTATACAAATAACGTGCATTCAGATGAAGTATATGGCCCGCAAACATATTTTGGCGATGCCATGATGCTCGCGGCAGCCAAAACTCAATTCAGATTAAAAGTGCGAATAAGCTGCTGTAGCCGCTCCTGTTCCTGTTTTTCTTTAAGCAAAAGTGATTATGATGTTATGCGCGAGGCCTACCTGCCGATTGCTCGCGCAATGGACCTGCAACTTGATCGTTCATACATCAACCGATGGTTGCGATTCTCCAAGTAGATGGACAACTGGGCCTCGCTCAAGGCGTGAAACAAAACTCGCTTCTATGCTGATAACTTGGCCTCCCAGGGGCCCTTGGGTACCTATGGCGTGGGAGTGAGTGCGTGGGCGCGGCCGGGTACCCGATTGGCTGCCAGATAGGTCGCCTGGCGCGGCACGAAACGCCACTGGCGCGACCTTAGCAGGCCACTAAAATTTCCAAGCCTAATCGTTTCGCTTATCCGTTTCGGTCACGTTCTAGAGGGGTACGTGTGCCTCTGAGACTAGACTTGCCCGCGCACCAGACGCCTAGTTGTAGAGACCCGCCCCTTGCGCGGGATTAGCGCGGGGCCTCCGGGCCGACGGCGTCATGCCTAAGTAGTGGCCTCGACGCACCTGCACGTATCAAAAGACCCGACGGGCAGCTTGCGCCCATCCGCTCGCCTAGGGGGGTCTCGGAATAACTATAGTCCATTCCGATCGGGTTTGGGGGGCACACGCCCAAGGGAGGGGTGTCCTAGGGGGGTCTTAGGATAATCTCACCGTGACCAGTTTTTAAAACTCCCCCTGGTTTGATCTTTAAACTAGGGGCGTGCCAGATCGTCGAGTTAGAGCACGAGCCTGTTCGGGCAACTTGAATGAAGCGCGGACGGAGGGGGCCAGTCTAGGCCCCGGGAGGCCCGGACCGGGTGGGGGAAGCCAGGTACTGAATGTGTCTTGATGGACCGGATCGTGTCGTGTGGGTATGTTGAAAACATCGGTCATTTGGTTGGGGGCCCGGGCCTCCCCTAAATAATATACAGGCATCCTGACTCGGACCGAGCAGGGCCGGGAGAAGGATCTTAGGAGCTTGTTCCTTTTTTGGGGTTCCTTCCTTCCTTTATCATAATTTATTATATAATATTTATAGGCCACGCTTGTATTTCAAGTTGCCTTGCACTCGGAGCAATCCTGGTCTGGCTTCCCCCCTGCTGCTCTCGGGTCAGCAGGGTCCGTGCAGGCTGTCGCGCGACTGGTCCACTACTTGGACTTGGGTCTGTCGCCATTCAGGCCATGGTAGAAGCACCGGCGTTGAAATGTAACCCTGGCCAGGCGGCTGCTACCGGGTGTTTCTCGCTGCGAGTCAACAGCCTCGGACTTGTTGATGGGACGACTACTGCTAAGAATCATGGCACTGCTTGATGCGGTGCCACGACTAGCTTGTCCCAAATATATAAATATATAGCATTTCAATCAAAGGTACGTTTTCCCGTCTTGTAGCATGCTATGAGTTTGCTAAGATGAGCGTAGCGTGCTAACTCAATTTGAGTAGCCAGTTCTAGTTTGGCCATCTTCTCCGTATTGGTACTCAAACTGCGTTTTACTTCCTCGTTCCTCGCCGCAAGGGTATTCTCGTGGACTCTAAAGCACCCCTCTTGTGTGGAAGTATGAACAGCACGGATGTTTTCGAGGTTGACAGTAGTGGCATCTTTTGCTGCTTCTGCCGCTTCATATTCACCATCGAGATCCCCAAGTAAGGTAGCGTAAGTATCATTCCTCTGGGTATTACTAGCTTTCATAATTTTCGATTTGTGCATTGCGCTTTCACATGGGCCAGTGGCCTGGGATCTAGCTCGGTCGTAGCGCAACTGCGCTGTGACTTGTGCTGTACAAAGCGCCTGCAGCTTTGTGTGGAAAGTCTGCAACTCCAAGAGCATGGCTGATATCCTACGAGTCCACTGACTACAACACGCTTGAAGATCCGTGGTTGCGAGTTCGTGACTAGCTGTGAGAATCGAGGAAAATGTATTAGTTAAACGTATCTCATTGTGTTCCCAGGAGAAAGTCGAAGCCTCAGCACGGTGAATCAGGGCGTCAATGGCGGAATCGCGAAGTACCACAAGTTTTTCTGTGTCGGCAGTGATAGTCTCGTTCAAATTGACTTCGCACATTTTTGCTGTGTTTGAAATGCATGTGATGTGGTCAGAAATTCTCACATCAGCGACATAGCTTTGCCCTTTGCCAAGCAGGAGATGCATCAGGGTACGAGCTCTATTTTGCTGTGCACGTCTGGCATTCAGAAGCTTCACCAGCTCAGCATGCACACGTTCACATATGAGTGTGGTTTTTGTTTGTACCCCAAGGACAGGGTTTGACATTGAAGATGTAGTTGCATGGTCGTTGGCTGTGTGTCTTCTCCACCCACAAAGCCCTTGCTCAAGTTTCATGCATCGTTCAACGCGTGTACGCTCTTGATATTCACTACGAGCATGTTGCCTGCGTACTACATCGACCAGGACTAGCCTTCGCTGCAATAACTCACCATCCAAGGCCACGCTGATTCTCCTTCTGATTGCAACTTTGGCAGCGTGTAACTTCACGAGATCACTCTGGTGTGCCTCCATTAGTTGGTCCAACTCAGGTTCGAGCCCCTTTACCGTCAAATTTCTGATTGATCGGGTCTTTGAAAGAATGTAGTTTGCTCGCCGGTGCGGCATACCCTTCACCCACCTAATGTAGGAGTGACGGACATCAACAGCAAAGACTCCGCGTTGTTACTCTATTTTTCTCATCGTTAGTCTGCTGTCCCCCTGGCGCAGCGCTGTGGTCACTGCGCATCGAGATCCTTCCTCTTTTGCCTGCGCACAACGGATGTGTCGTCTTGTAATCCAGCTTATGATTGGTTGCACCTTTGCTTCACGCTGGAGACTTTTGACCCTTGCTGTGAGGTACTGCTTCTCATGGATTTTAACCTGTGAAATCTCGGCGACGAGAAACCCACATCTTAAGCACCTCTAAATTACGAAAAATATTGGCAAGTTTGACTTGATGCTGCTCGAACGTTTTCCCCAAACAAGCGATGCCAAACTCATTAAGTTGATTAGTCTCTTGCCACCATGCCGCAACCTCTCTGTCAATTGCGCTCTGGAGGAGCAGTGCAGACTTCTCCTGGTCGTCAAGCTCGAGCCTCAGCGTCGTGACTTTCTTCAACGCCGCATGGCCCTTGTCTTGTTTGGGCATACCGTGGTTCTCACACCCGTTACCTGCGCAGCTTTACTGTACCTCCAAGGTACTGTACCGTACTGCGGTACCGTGGTACCGTAGGTAGGTACCGTACCGTACCTACGGTACCGTGGTACCGTACCTACGGTAGGTACCGGTACCACGGTACTGGTACCTACGGTACCGAGGTACCTACGGTAGGTACGGTAGGTACAGGTACTTAAATGAAATACTACCATGGTACGGTACCGCAGGGCCAAGGAACCCCCATGAAATACTTGACCCATATGGAGAGATCCCACAGGATCATACTATCAAGGTCGGATCGTCGAGTTAGGACTGGAGTTAGGCTCTAGCCGCAAGCCTGCAATTGAAGTACGTCTGAATACATCCAGTAGGATCCGGGGTCCGAGTCTAGAAGTGTCGGATGGGAACCGGCATTTAGCCAGCTACGGCGGCACCTTAGGTACTCGCCCAGGCAGTGCCCGGCAGCGAGGATCGCTGCGAATGTCGACTCACTACTACTTAATTGGCGAGGGTAATGTATGCACGGCGTTCGGCAATACAAGGGATTCGCAAGTCTGGCGCCTGCAACAGAGCTCGACCAGGCACAGGTTGTTGATCGAAATAGCGTTTGAAAAATGGATTGCGCGGGTGAAGTTGCCGAGCCCATTTTTAATCCTTGCGCGTGCGCAAACTTAAAATGTCAGGATTTCCTCGGCATCAAGTTCTTGCCTAATTACTCCATTGTGAATGCAGTCCCCAAGTCAACTGCGCTTGCCTGTGAGACTTGTTATAAGGGTCGTGGCAGGCTGAGACATTATAGCGCCCCAAGTATCGGTGTGCGCACCCCAGACGTGACCCGAAGATGGCTCCCTCTTGGATCAGGGGAGCTTGCAACAGGTGCCCATTTCGCAGTAGAGCTCAAGCTCAAGCACGCACACAAAGTTCGTTCGTGGCTCATTGAGCCATCAAGAGTTCTGTTAAAAGCAAGAATTCCCCGAATTCAAATCACCAGAGCAGAAAAAGAATATAAGCTCAAACCGAGGTGTGACTCAGAGTACCAGGCTTTTTTCATTAGTGAAGAGAACTCCATGAAGCGCGCCGTCGAGGTGGGGTTAAGCCATCCAACAGGACCTGTTGTTGGCTATTTCAGAGAGGGCCACCGTGCTCACAGACCTGTAAATCCATCAAGGGTCGCTGCAATAGTTGCGACTGCCCTCGCAAATGAGCAGATCCTTAAGCGACTTAAAAGTGCCCAGAAAACCTTCGACTATCTTGACGTTGATGGTGTTGCAATCATTCTGGCGACATCTCAACTCGCTGACCGCGACATTGAAGCCCTCTTGCAACGCCGTTTGGTTGGAAGAAGGCTATCGGCACGAGCTGAGGCAGTCACCAATATCTGTCGCTGCTCCCCTCGTGTCCTCATCGAGGCGGTACCTGAAGTATGCGAAGCGCATCGTGAAAAAGCGATATGTGCCATTTTCAATCTAAATATTTCGGAGCTTGTTGATTTGCTGTATGATTGGCTTGTTGCATTAGTCTTAGACGATTTATCTATCATTGTCTCTGCAGCAAAGCTTACAAGACCAGCTCAATCTCGCTGCCAGACCGCAGACTTAGTTGGGGTTGTAGAAATATCGACTGGGAAATGTTATGCATACACAATTGCAATGGTAGATACTCGTCCGAAGATGCCCTCGAAAATCAAAGCAAAAGTGCAATCTGAAGAGGGAATCATGAATCGAGTCATAGAAAAGCTGAAGTCAAAGCTATAGCCAGCGATTGCATGCAGTTACGCTCAGAAAACAAAAAGGCTTCGTGACCCGTCGATGCAGCCTATTGCAGCCCTAGTGTTCTATTTCATCAGGCATATCCCCTCGCTGGTGATGGGACACACATTGTTGCTCCAGAACATCTGGCGCTCGGGCTCAGTCTCCTTTCTGTGAAGGTCACAGATGCGCGGGCCCTGCCGACCGGCCGGGAAAACTCTCGACCACGCATGATTGATTCCCAGGGACCGTCGTGTCACATCGCAGCTGATTTCTTAGTGCGAGGCTGCCCGCACTGCATCAAACTTTGCACAGCCCATTATTTCAGCATGCGGAACCTGCGACTCAGCAAAAACTTCCCGCCATTCGGTCGGCACGCGGCTGTACGGCAGATTGAGCCAAAATGCAATTAACGGCGTCAAAGCGCTCGACCCCCCCATAAATTTCGCAGTCTCCACGGAACATTTAAAAGTCACGGTGTCGCAGGGTAATTCAGCATAAATTCACATAAAATTCACTCAGAATCTTACCGTGTCCGGCTAGGGTGAGTACCCGCCGCTGGCTCAGGCTCAGGCTGTCACCGCGATCCCTGTCGTGACGGTCACGGTTGTGGTGCTGCTTAACTTCCAGGGCCTAGGCCAACTTACTAGTAAGTTGCTGAGAGATAAACGGGGGACCCTCTGCGCTAAAAGTTGTCCGAGTCAGCGCAAAAGTTGTCAGCGCTAAAAGTTCCCTGCGCTTAAGTTGTCAGCGCTTCAACTTGTGTTTTCAAAAGTGCTGCAGGTTAATGAACTCCGCACCGTAGGTACCACGGTACCTACGGTACCGGTACAAGCTGTGGTTGCCATCTCAGTCCGACACAACTTGTTTGGCATCGCATATCATTTCATGGGGAAGTGACCTAGAGGTCGTATTGCCGCCCGAGCTTCAGACATGCTGAGTCAGCTTGGCGCTTTTAGTAGGTCGAAGCCTAATGACCCAGACAAGGTCGAGTCGATACTAAAGAAGTCACGATTTAATATTTACCAGGAGTACATCGAAGGCAGGCAGCGAAGAAAGATGGAAGAGATGAAAAACGATTCGATCTTGCAGGAACGACTTGCCCAAGAAACCGAGCGTGACTTGATGGAGAGTGAAGAGCAGCTTTCTTGGAATGCCTACGAGCTACCATCACGGAACCGGCTGCGATTGATCAAGAAGCATCTCGATAAGCAGCGGCAAGCAAAGGAAGAGCAAATTAGACGCATAAAAGAAGAAGCCCGTCAAAAAGAGGAAGGTTTTACGTACCACAACAGCGTTCTAAAGGAATTTTCGCGGTGGCGAGACTCGCCAGCACTATTCCGCTATTACTGCGGACATAAAGGCCAGGTCTACGCCTTTAAGATGTCGGAGTCTCTCGATTGCTTCTTGTCTGCGTCTGCTGACACAACCCTCAAGCTGTGGGACTTTGATAGCGGGACATGTGTTCGTACCTTCGAGGGTCATAGTAAGGCTGTGCGTGACTGCGATCTGTCGCCCGGGTTTTCTATCGCAAGGCGTGGCGGTCTTGGTCTTGCAGTCTCCTGTTCGACCGATAGGACGGTAAGGATATGGGACGCACGAAGCGGTGCACTTCGCAAAGAAATCCGTGGTCACACAGATGTAGTCTACGCAGCACGTTTCTCGCCCGATGGGCGCCAAGTCTGCTCAGCATCAGCTGATTGCACTGTCCGACTATTTGATGCACTTGAGGGCCACTTAAATTACATCTTTTACGGCCACGAATCAGCAGTTGTCTCCATTGCCTACGCACCATCTGGGAAATATGTTTTAAGCTCGTCTGACTATGGCGAGCGAGCTGTGAAGCTCTGGGATGCTGTTGCACCTGCAACACAAAACGTGAGGATGGTCACTGTGCGTATTCAGTGGTCGACCGAGGGACTGATTTCACGAATCACACTCGTCACTGATCCACCAAAGGCTCTCCTAGAGCCCCCCAAGCAGAATAAGCTTTCGGAACATTTTGTCGAAAAGCGCCAGGACCCCTGGGACCTGCTTACTGATGGTGAAGACGAAGAAGATGAGCATGAACGCCGCCAGCGTGAGAAAGGAATACGCAGAAACCAGCGTGATGCTGAGCGTGTGCTTCGAGATCTGTCGATCCAGGCGGCCCCGGACATCAAAGAAACCGGGGGATTTACGTTAAGTGTTACCTCAATTGATCGTTTTGGACGTTCAACGCAAGTTGATCAGTACTATGGTGGAGCGGTCCTGCAGATTGTCTTGCGCGGTGTTGATCCCATTACTGAGTTCTTCATCGGGTCCTATGTTAAAGATTCAATAAACGACACATTCGTAGAAGAGAGTGGCCGCCGGAGCGGCCAATTCTCTCGCGACCTGCCGTTAGGTGCACGCCATACCTGCAAAAGAACTGCGATAAACACACGGCGCTTCAATGCTAAGTCCGAAATCGTTCTGTTGTGGCAAGCCCCTCCTCGGGGATCCGGAACACTTATAATAAAGGCAACGGTCGCAAATGCAGTGCAGGAAGATGGTATCATCGAGCGTGTTGCACTCTCATACACACTTACTGAAGTTGAACCACCCCGGAAAGGCGGTGTTCTATCAGACCTAGCCCAGCAAGCAACAAGCACGGGCAGACATGCGACTGTCTATAACTTCACAGCTTCCATTCTTCACCAGCTCTTCATCGAACTTATTCGCAATTGCAATATCACGGAGGCGTCAAACATGCTTATCCCCACGATCCGCCTCAAACTCCGCAATGGCCTACGGCGAGACTGCCATGTTTTAATTTACAAAGGCAAGGCAGCTGTTATGAAACAGGTAGGACGATGGATGGCTAACGGCGTTTCAATTGTCAAAGATGCAAGGGATTTGTCTCCGGGCAAGAGCATGACTGTGCTTATACATGGTGAGCCACTGGAATCACCACCGCAAATTAACAAAACCGCAGCAAAAGTCCGTAACGTAACAATCCCCCGGGAGGTTCACCGTGCGGCGACATGCGAGGTTTCGAGGACACGGAGTGCGCAATTCCTCAAGGCTCAATGCTCCGCGGAGGCTCGAAGGATGTGGGAGCCGACTGCCCGGCCATCGGAGTTACCGAGACTAGCCGCAGCTTCGGAATCAATGATAAGTGACGGTCACTACGGTGGTAATTTACCCCACCTCCAGATGCCTCTGCCGTTCCTGTATCCTATAAATGCCAAAGGTTTTGGGGCGCATGATGCCGCCCGCAAGGGCATGGAGGCTATGCGGGGCAAAAGCAACCACAGCGCAAATAGCCGCATTTACCGACAGGCATACATTGATCGCGGAGCACAACTGACAGCGCTTCTACAATTTGCACAGCTGCGCAACGCAGTACAGCGATTGGAATCATCGAGGCGACGCGATGCAAGCGCAACCTTACCTGGCTTCGAGAAAATCGGTTCTGAATTTGGTACTGCAGCCAATGTCCGTTCAAATGCAGCACTTGCCATGGGCCTGCATTCCCACCCTCTCCCAGATCGGCTAGGGTCGAGAAAGCTCCATAAGATTCGCCTGGCCGTAAATATGGGGCCCTCTGTGCATCGCGGGAATGTTGCTGTCTCACTGAGAAAGCCACTGACGTTGCGTGGCCTCCAGCGAAAAATCACCGAAAGCGAAATAAACAATACCACATCGTCAACAGTGTTTACTATGCACCATCGCGTGCGGAGAGGACGGCATACCGATGCCGTGTCATCAGTTGCGTTGTCCAAGTATGAAGAAAAGCCGCGGCTTCGGCGACGAAGCTCGTTTCCAACGCTGCCGGGTCTCGCAGCAAGACCTGTTTCAACTCTACTAAGCCAGATGGAAGCACACCGATTCACTTCAATTGCACGTGCAGGAGGCGGATGCATTCGAACCTTCTGGGCACGCGAAGATGATCTGCATGCTCACCATCACACAGTTAATCAGGTTGCGTGGTCTACGGATGAGAAACGTGTCGCATCGTGTTCAAACGACAAGACATTGCGTCTCTGGGCACCCCAGACGGGCCAATGCGTGCGCACTTTGGTTGGTCACGAGGACGCAGTCATGGGCTGCGCTTTCTCTGATGACGGTCTCCGGCTCGTCTCATGTGGCATGGACAACTTTCTCATCTTGTGGAACACTGTGAATGGCGAGATGTTACGCAGATTTTTTGGTCACGATGATGTTGTTTATCGATGCGTATTATTCCAAAACTCGTCAGCCATGCTGTCGTGTTCATCTGATCACACTCTGAAGTCGTGGTTCCTGACACCACAGCCTCCTGATCCTCCCGACCCCCCGACGGTATCAAATGCGGGTCAGCGTGCAGCAGGTGTTGCATGGCGTGCGCCACCTGCTTATAATGATGACATTATTGCCTATAAGATCCAATTGCGAGTCGGTCTCCGCGTGAATTTTGGGAACGAAACAACAGTTGATGGAGCAACGTTCGAAAAACGGGTCGATGGGCTCAAACCGGGCCAGAACTACCAGTTCCGCATATGTGCCGTAAATCGCATGGGCCAAGGCACGTGGTCAAATCCATCTGCCCAGCATGTCACTGATGTTGGTGTACCTGAGGCTCCTGAGCAGCCCATTGTCGTCCGATCCTGGTTTCAACCACGTCAAATTGTGTTTTGTTGGCATGCTCCTCTGGCCACTGTCGAGGGTACAGCCATCCAAAAGTTCCGAGTGCAGTGCGCAGGTGAGGGAAAAGTGTTTGCCGCTCGACCTAACTTCGAAAGGTGTATTACATGGAAGGAGGGCCGCACGATGGCTCAAAAAATTGAAGCCGCTCTAGTAGATCAGATACGCGAAGACGCTAACATTGTGCGCCGATCAGGGCCGGCTACAAAGGGCAAAACTTTTAAGATTCCGGGCGATGCACTTGATCAGTTTAATCAGGAAGCGGCAAGTATAGTCGATGATACGCTTTCACCTGAACAACTTGAGGGCAAGCTGCGGCGCATTGACCGACGTCGGCGTCGGACTATGAAACGCCTTGCTAGTGAACAAAAAAAGCGCCAGGAAAGCATGTGCTTTGGAAAATTGGACAAGGGAATCCTCATGGCTGCTATATTTGATGGTCTCAAGCCAGGATTTGACTATCGCTGCCGTGTCTCTGCGATTTCGTCTGTGGGTGAGGGTCCATTCTCCCCAGCTACGTATAATGCCCGGACCCCTTCGGATTTCCCTGCGCCCCCTGCGCCGCCGTTTGTTGAAGCACAGTCTCAGACTGTACTCAAAGTCAAGTGGGTTCCACCGGTCGAAAATGGTTCTGCAATCATAGGTTTTGAGATTCGCCGTCAGGACCTCCCAACAGAAACTTTTGATTATCCTCGTTGTGAGTCCCATGCATACTTTGATGGCCTACAAGCTGGAAAGAAATACGCCTTCCAAATCCGTGCTTTTAATCAAGTGGGGTCGTCAGCCTGGAGCTCTTGGAGCAAGCCCCTGTCAACAAGGACGGCCCAACCATTGGCTCCTGAGCGACCCATTGTTCTCGAATCTACTATTATTTCAATAACATTACGTTGCCGCAAGCCCGAGAGCTCGGGTAAAATTATAACGAAGATAATTGTGCAACGTCGGGAGCTCCGAGCCGGAGGCACAAATTCTGAGTGGGCGAATGAGATTGGCTATTCGCCTCCACCGGGTGGTGCTGGAACAACTTGTGATTTTATTCTCTCATCGCTGCAGCCTAATTCTGTTTTCCAATTCCGATGCGCTGCTGTAAATATTCACGGTCAATCCAGCTGGTCTCTGCCATCATTTCGGGCACGTACGTTGATAGCGCAATTCCCAACAGCACCACTGCTTCCACGGATCGTGAAACTTTATCAGGCAAGTGCGGACATAGCATGGAGTGCGTCCGACTCTAGAGGTTCCGCAATTACTGGTCATGTCATTGAGCTCAAGCGACTCCGTCGAAACCTTTCCAGAAAAACGGCGAGCAAAACTATTTACGAAACCCCTTTCGGTGACGCCACCGAAGTTGCCGGTATTGTCACATCGCTCGACGTCGGCTATCGGAATGAATACCAGGCAGAAAATCTTGAGCCTTCTGCGAAATACACATTTCGGGTGGCTGCTTGCAACGGCCTAGGCCAAAGTGCTTGGTCGACTTGGTCTGTTGTGTTTCCGGGCGGCCTTGTGCAGGGAGCAAAACTCGCAGGCAAGCAGCAGAGCTAAGATGAATAGCCGACGTGCGGCGCGCCTCGGCACCCGAATGGGCCTCCTAGCCGTCTAGGAGGAAAGGCTGGGGGGCCTCCTTAGGCGGTGTGGGCGGCCTGAAATCCCTACTAGGCTACAAAATTTCCGCCGAGTCAATTGTCACTGACTCGTGACTGACTCGAACTTGAACTTAGAAATCCCCTACTCGGCTAGTAAAAGAAATGCAGCCCAACACAAATTTGGTCCACCGAGGGGCCTCGGGTACCTATGACGAGGGACAGAGGCACAAAAGCGGCGCGTTAAGCTCCGAATCGATACTTGCCACGGTACTTGTCACGGTGGGAAGCTAATTGTCAGATAAAGCCACTAGGAACAGAAGGGACTTGGATACAGCGCCATATTGACGCCGACAGAGATAGCAAACTTGGCCCTGTTGGATTTTACCCCTGTACCGCCTCCCTAGGTCTCGGGTATGACTAGCGGCCGTATCCTACCCCTCCTGGTTTGGGTTGGAGCTCGATCCACATTCTCTGGCCAAGTCTTAGGTTCTCTTCCCTTTTCTCGCGTTTATTCTGTTCAAAAGCACATGAGTGTTTCTTCACATGAGTGCTTCTTCAGTCATTCTTGAGATCCCGGTAGGCAGCCTGAGCAAGAGCAAGCTTATCCTTGAAAGCGCGAAGCTCATAGTCTGCGGCTTGTGCATGTGCACTCGCGGCATCATAACTAACTCCAGCCTCCCTAAGTCGCTGCATCTGTGCAAGCGTCAGGTTTGCGGCCTGCTTGTCCGCCTCAATTGCTGTCGCAGAAGCAAATGCGGTGGAAATTGTAACTGCTTTGTCCACCAGACGCAAACAACCATCCGGCAAAGGTAGGTCCTGCAGCATAACTAGATCCTCAGCAGATATTTTGCATGCCACTGCACCGTCATTATCGATATCGGGTAGGACCTTAATCCTCTGCGATATTGGCGGCTCGTTGACGTCGGCTGTGATGGAACTAATCTCCTGTCCATTACTCTGCTGAGCAATTGAATGGTCAATTTGGCGAACCTGGATAGCCTTAACGGTGACCTGGGGTCCCAAAGAGGATTCAGCACCAACGAGTTGCGGTGCACGCGCAAGACTGCATGGTGGGCCGCTGCTGCCGATATCAGAGACGCGGGCAATATGAAATCGATCGGGCTCCAGGCTTCTCTCCTCCTGGAGATTTTGCTCATGAAGACTTACCCGCTCAATGAGTCGAGATGCACGCGTCGCGCTGTCATCCGTCTCAGCCAGTGTCGCGCCGTGCAGACTGCTCCGGATGGCTGCGCAGCTTGTCTCGCGAGAAAATGGCGGTGACCTCTGGTGTGATAGGCGGCGAGTATTTTTTTGAACTACTCGCTGAGTGAGTGCCTCATACATCCGATTCACAAATTCAACAACTGCGTCGTCCTCGCAATGAATTATTTGATTTACCTCATGTTGAGTGATCATGTCTTGGATTCCGACCTTGCGAAAAAACTTGAGAATCTGGCTCCAATTGTCTTTCTTGATTCTCAATGCAATTCCGTTGTCAAAGCTGTGCATTTGGACATCCTTATTATAAAAGCGAGAATAAATCTCGGCCACCAGGAAACCGTTGCTGAAGTCTCTCTTAACATTCTTAACACTGTACGCCAGGTCCTGAGCAGGAATGTTAACGGTGTTTCTCGGCCCGTACGTACCAGAGACTGAATCCACCGAAGTACTTCCCGTGTTAGTGCCTGCTCCGGCTTCATAATATATATCTCTCGACCGGCGCTACTGCGGTAGCATTAGCCTACTGATAGTAGCTCTGATAGCTAACTTGAACTTGACTCGGAATAAGTACCAAGGTAGAAGCTCTAGGTAGAAGCATAGGTAGCAGATAGGAAGACAGGCAGCATTCCTCAGTGCGGACCCGGCTCAGTTCCTTGGTGCGAGCCTTCTTTCTTCATCGACGACTCGGAGTCTTGGCGTGTGCAGCCTGCCAGTGGAGGCCGCTGCGGCTATTCCGACCGTGAAGATCTCGACCCGGGCACTTCGACCCCCCCCCACCTAACATGCCTACGAGAAAGGCCGAATTTACATACGGCGGGCACCCGCACGATGCGAGGATGGGGGGTTGCTAGCCCAGTGAGCTGAGTTTGACCCCCC
>MDTG01192523.1_pt1 | contig 23391 bp, 19 predicted proteins | sample 811421 | NCBI WGS metagenome assembly MDTG01 (sample SAMN05326645, study PRJNA326480) | marine metagenome | isolation source: seawater | place: Pacific Ocean: South East | collected 2011
CACCAATTCAGTATAAGAGTTATTATTCTTATTTTTAGCTTTAATTAGCTCAGATTTTAAGATGCTAATGTTTTTATAATGATCAGCTAATAACTTTGCGTTATTTTGTCCTATCTTTCTAATACCTAGGGAAAAAATAAACCTATTAAGTGTGATTTTTTTTGAAACCCTAATACTTGAGAATAAATTTTGTAAAGATAATTCTCCAAACCTATCAATTTTTATAATTTTGGATTTATGATTCTCTAAAAAAAATATATCACTAAAATTTTTTATTAATTTTAATTTTACAAAAATTTTGATTTGTTTTTCTCCAAGTCCATCAATATTAAAAGCATTTTTTGAACAAAAATGTATTAATTTTCCGACTATTTGTGCTTCACAATTACTATTTAAGCATCTTCTAACAGCCTCATTTTCTTTTTTTATGGTGAGGGATTTACATGAAGGACAATAATCTGGAATTATATATTTAACTAAATTACTTTTTCTTTTCTCCATTACTACTTCTTTAACATGCGGAATTACGTCTCCAGCTCTTTCAATTAAAATAGTGTCACCAATTCTTATATCTTTTCTTTTAATTTCATCTTCATTATGAAGTGATACATTTGATACATTGACTCCTCCTACATTTATTTTTTTTACTCTTGCAACTGGTGTTATTGCTCCAGTTCTGCCAATTTGCAAATCTATATCTTCTATTATTGTATTGGCGGCTAGAGATGGTAATTTATGAGCTATTGCCCATCTTGGAGCTCTTGATAGATAACCAAGTCTTTCTTGCAGGTTGAATTCATTTACTTTGTAAACCAAACCATCAATCTCATAACTTAAATTTTCTCTTTTATCTCTAATGAAATTATAAAAGGAAATAATGTCGTCAATATTATTAACAACTTTATAAAATTCTGGAACCTTAAAATTCCATTTTTTTAAAATACTTAATAACTGTGATTGACTATTTACAAAGCTTGAATTTGAAATTTCTCCAATTGTATATGCGACAAAGTTTAATTTTCTTTTATTTGTAACTTCTGGGTCTTTTTGTCTAATGGATCCAGCAGCAGCATTCCTGGGGTTTGAAAATATTTTTTCATTATTCTGAAATTGGGTTTTATTTAATTCTTTAAAATCTTTTTTTAACATAAATATTTCCCCTCTAATTTCTATGAAGTCAGGAGGGTTGGTAATACATTTAGGTATTTCAGTTATAGTTAAGACATTTTGTGTTACTAGTTCTCCAATATTTCCGTCACCTCTGGTAACAGCAGAAATAAAATTTCCTTTCTCATACGATAGAGAAATTGATAAACCGTCAATTTTTGGTTCACATATTACCTCTAAGCTTTGTTCTTTTAAAATCAGAAATTTTCTAATTCTATTTAAAAAATCATTAATATCTTCAAAAGAAAAACCATTATTTAGAGATAACATTGGTTTTTTATGTTTAACCTTAGAAAATTGTTCTTTTGGTTTGTAGCCAATATTTGTTCTGTTTGGGAAACCAAGATTTGGGAATTCTTTTATTAATGTGTCGTATTTTAAACAAAGTTGATCATACTCATAATCAGTTATAATTGGTGAATCATCTTGATGATATAACTTGTCATGAAGTTTTATTTTCTGCAATATGTAATTTAGGTCTTCTGATTTTTCTTTTTTCATTAATTTTCTAATAATTTAATTGCTGCATTACGTGCTTCTGGAGTTACTTTATTGTCTGAAAGCATTCGAGCTATTTCCTCAATTCTCTCACTTTCAGATAATTCAATTGTATTGCTCAGTGTATTATCATCAATTATTTCCTTAATTATTAAATAATGATTTACCCCCTTTGCAGAAACTTGAGGTGAATGCGTAACAACAATAGTTTGATACTTTTCCCCAATTTTTAAAAGCTTTTCACCTATAGCACTTGCAGTTGCTCCACCAACCCCACTGTCAACTTCATCAAAAATAAGAGTTTTATTTTCTAAATTTTTTTCAACTATTACTTTTATTGCTAACAGAAATCTAGATAATTCACCTCCGGATGCAATATCTGATAATTTTCCTAAATTACTACCTTTGTTAGTTCTAGTCTCAAAAAATACTTTATCAAAACCATTTTTACTATAATCATTTTGAGAAAGTTTTTCTAATTTTATCTTAAAAAAAGCATTTTCTAATTTAAGACTTGGCAATTCATTGTTAATTTTTTCCATCATCAAACAGCTATTTTTATATCTACTTTCTGAAAGTTTAAGTGATGCATTTTCATAATCCGATAAGCAATTAGTTAACTCAATTTTTAATTGAGTAATTAATTTTTCATCATTTTGTATTTTTTGAAGTTTAATTTTCAAGCTTTTTTCAATAGCAACTAAGTCATCAATTTTACAATTGTGTTTATTTGCTTGTGTCCTTAACTCAAAAAGCCTTTCCTCTAAATTTTCTAAATCATCTTTGAAGGTTATTTGATTAAAATTATATGAATTTATAGATGAAGTTAATTCTTCTATATTGATGTAAACCTCATTAATCAGGGTAGATATTTTTTTTATTTCATCTTGATCAATATCATTTAATTTATTAAAGACAGAATCTAAGGCCTTTATTTGTTCATTTAGACCATTTTCTGAATCTAAAATTTGTCTTCCAGATTCAAAAGATGATATAATTTTATCTTGGTTAATTAAAAACTTTCTTTTTTTAATTAACTCTTCTTCTTCATTTTCTTTAGGTTCTATTTTCTGAATTTGTTCTAAAGAATCTCTCACCCATTCTTCATTTTTTTGATTAATTTCATTCTGTTCAATTATTTTATTTAATTCATTTTTTTTTGAAATATATTTTTCCCAAAGATCTTCAACATTGTTAAGTAATGAATCGTGTGAACAAAATTTATCTAATAGCTCAAGATGGTTTTTTTCATTTAATAGGGAATGGTTTTCAAATTGACCTTGTATTTCTACAAGTAAATTTCCAACTCTTTGAAGAGTAGTTATAGATACAGGTACATCATTTATTAGGGATGTTGATTTTCCTTGAATATTTATATCTCTTCGAATAATTAATTCATCCAAAATATCAATGTTTAGTGATGCAAGATATTTATTAACCCTGTGATTTGAATTAATTTTAAAAATAGCACTTACATTACCTTTTTTTTCTCCTTTTCTAATAAGTTTGAAATTAGCCCTATTGCCAAGAATTAGACCCAAGGAATCAATTAATATTGACTTTCCTGTACCAGTTTCTCCTGTAAGTACAGATAGACCTGGTTTAAACTCAATTTCTAAATTTTTTATTAAAACTATATCTTTAATTAATATTTTATAAAGCATGTGAGTAAAATTTATTAAAATATTTTATTAAATAAACCTTTAAAAAAACCTTGTTTATCTTCATCATTAACTTTTATAGCTTGCTTAGTCCAAACATTTTTAGGAAAATTATGCTTTAATACTGCTATACTTTTCTTTGCTTCATCTTTTAATCCTAACATCAAAAAGGCTTCTGAAATTCTAAACAATGTTTGAGGTATTACTGAGGTTTGTTCATATTCTTTTAAAATTTTTGTAAATCTTTTTATTGCAGCTGTAGGAACATTTTTTTTCAAATAAAACATACCTATATTAAATTCTTTTTTTGCCATATAATTTGATAAAAATTGAATTTTAAATTTTGCATCTGTACTAAAGTCAGATTCTGGAAATTTTGATACAAGAATTTTAAATTTTTCCATTGCTTTTTTTGTAAAACCACTATCTCTGTCAGGTTCAGATATTTGGACATAATAGCACATTCCAAGCATATAATGCGCGTAATCAGAAAATTTCCCTGACGGATTCATATTAATATAATCACTAAGTAACAATATTGATTGGTCTAATTTGTTTAACTCAAAGTTTAAATATGCATTATAAATTTTGGCTGTTGAAGAAAATTCAGAATAGGGAAATTCATCATTTATTATTTTAAAGTTCTCAATTGCCTTCTTAAAATTTTTTTCTTTTGATAATTTAATACCTTCATAAAAAATTTTTTTATCTTCCAAACTAGATAAATTTTTGGGTTCATCTTCTTTATTTGAACAAGACCAAATAAACAATAAAAAAAATACTAAGATAATTTTTTTTTTCATATTGAGAATATATTAATTTTAATTAATCAAAATAAAATTAGCGTATTTTAGCGATTAATCAAACAGTTATTTTATGCTACGCCGTAATTTGGTGAATTAATTTCAGGTGTTACATTAGGGGTGTCTGAATCATTCAGTTGAACAATTTCATAATTAGATTCAGATTTAAAAATTTCACCAATAATTTCTGAATTAAGTTCGTGTCCTGGAGCGAAGGATTTAAAACTTCCAATTATTTGATACCCGGATAAATAGAAATCACCAAGACAATCTAATACTTTATGCTTTATAAATTCTTTCTCACATCTAAGACCAGATTCATTTATAATATTCTTTTTATCAACAAGGATAGCGTTATTAAGATTTCCCCCAATAGCAAAGCCTGAGGCTCTTAACTTATTAACATCCTTTGCTAAGGCAAAAGTTCTCGCTAAACATATATTTTTTACAAAATTTATCTCATCATGAAAGTAACAGTAATTATCCTTTCCGATTATTGTGTTTGGATAATCTATTTCTATATCTAACTTAAGTTGATTTGAGGGGACAACTTCTATCCATCTCTTACCAATATTTGTAGACAATCTTTTTTTAATTCTAATATATTTTCTTTTTTTATTTTGTGTTTTTTTACCAATTTCCAAAATTTTTAGAGTATATTCCAGAGCACTACCATCCATCGCAGGAAGTTCAGGTGCATTAATCTCAATTGTTAAATTATCTATCGATAATGAGCTTAATGCAGACATTAAATGTTCCACTGTAAAAACTGAAACACCAAAATCATTCTGAATCTTAGAACAAAATCTACTTTTAACAATGTTTTTATAATTTACATTTATTAAATTGTTTCTAGTTAAATCAACTCTTTTAAAAACAATCCCTGTATCAGGATCAGCAGGAATAAGATTAATATCAACAGCTTTTCCATCATGAATACCTACACCAGAAAAAGTTATTTTTTCATTGATGGTATTTTGATAATGTAAATCCGTTTCTAAGGTGATTGTATTTAGAAAATTCATAATAATCCTCATACTAAATATATTTAATTAATCTAAATACATCAAATCACATTTAATTACTAAATGTTTCACTTTCTATGCTATAAATTTTCTTGAAACCATGACCCAATTCTGTGAAATCTTGAGCCAAAATCATTAGTAAATTTCTTAAAAATTGATTTTGGTTTCTCTTGAAAACTTTTTAAGATTAAACCAGTTAAACAACTAAAGGTAGGAGATAGAGCTATATCAGGCACACCAATCAATCCTATAGGTTTACCTATTCTAACATTGCAGTTGAATATATTTTTAGCTACATTTGCTATGCCTGCTAGGTTTGCAGTACCTCCGGTAAGAATTACTCTATTGATGTTATTTATTTCTGGATCAATTTTTTTTAGTCTAGAAAAAATAATTTCAAATATCTCTTCGACTCTTGGTTTAATAATTGCAATTAACATGGATCTAGGGATTTCATGAGAAATCAGTTCACCATTTTCAGATATTATTTGGATTTTCAATTTGCTATAATCGTCTAAGTCATTTGTTTCTACAGACCCATTCATGATCTTAATTTTTTCTGCTTCATTTGACTCTGTACTTAACCCCTTTACTATATCACTAGTAATATGAATACCTCCAAGTGAAATTGAATCTGAATAAATTAATTTATTTTTTAAATACACACCAATAGAAGAAATGTGTGCACCAATATCTATTACTATGGCACTGTTTTCTCTCTCTTCTCTAATCATTGTTGATATACCAGAAACTTCTGGAGTAATATAATAGTTATTTACAGACAAATGACAAAGTTCAATAGTTTTGCTTATATTTGATATTACATCTTTATCGACTAAAATATTATTCATTTCGACTGACAAAGTATTACTTTTTAAGCCTATAGGATTTTCAACTTCAAAATTGTTATCAGTAAGAAATCTAATAATATTTCTATTTAATAAAACAAAATTACTAAAATTAAACTCTTTTTCATTTTTTAAAACTTTATTTACATCTTCATTTGAAATATTATTTGTTTTTATAGGAATTGATTTTCGACTCAAAATAGTTTTTGGATATCCTCCATTAATGTTGCAATTCAATTCTGAAATGGGAAAGCCAGCCATTTTTTCAGCACTTTCCACGGCTTGAGCGATAGCATTAGATAACTTTAATAAATTAGTTACTTTTCCTTGAGTAAATCCCATTGAAACATGCTGGCCAAATCCTAAGACTTTAACTTGAACATCATTATTTTGTGCTTGTGCAATCATGCATGCTATTTTACTATTACCAATATCTAAGGCAGCATGAATCTTTTTGTTTTTTGAAAACTTTAATAGTCTTTTATCACTCATCTAAATACCTGCTTTATAACTCTTTAGAATTTATTAAAGGTTGAAAAACTACCTGCTTAACATTTCTTAGGTCAACTTCTATAAAATTACCATCAAGAACATTATATTCCTTCTGAATTTTGATAATTATTTTTAATGCCTCTTCAATTTTTTCTTCAGGTAATAAAATTTTTACACCTTTCTTTAAATTTAAATCCCATCTTCTCTCATTAATTAGACTTATGGACCATATTTCTTCTTTGAAATTTACTTTTTTTAAGAGGTTTAATATATCTTTTGCACTTTTTTCTACTTCTTTTCCAATAAAAATTGGCAATTGATTAAACTTTTGAAGATTATTTGTTGTAAGAATAGATCCGTCTTTAGTAATCAACTTATAAATATTATTTTCTTGCATAATCCCTATCGGGGTCTTTTCTGTTAGTTTAATATTTAAAGTGTTGGGTAGAACTCTTTCTATATGAACAGTTTCAATTAAATTAAACTTTTTAATTTGTTTTTTTAAATTATCTAAATTTATGAAAAGAATTGAATTTGTTTTTTTTAATTTTAACTGTTCAATTATATCTTCTTTATTAATATTATTTAATCCTTTGATATTAATATATTTTAATTTTAAATCCAAAAAATCTAGGACTTTAAAAGTATCAAATTTGTTTGAGTAATTTATTTTAATATTATTATAATTTAAATATAAAAAAATAAGAAAAATTGGTAAAAAAATATAAAAAATGATTTTTATTGACAAATATTTGTTAAATGAAAAAAAATCTGTCATTAATTTTTCTATTAAAAAAAACTTCATTTTTCCCATGTTGCCTCTCTTATTAGAATATCAACTAATGTTGACATATCAATATCACAAAATTTAGCTTGTTCGGGTGCTAGAGAGGTTTTTGTCATGCCAGGTTGTGTATTTATTTCCAACATGAATAATTGATTAGTGAATTCATCATAACGAAAATCACTTCTTGAAATACCTTTACATCCAATAATTTTATGTGCTTGGATTGCCCAATTTAATGCCTGATTAAATATTTTTTTAGGAATGTTCGCAGGTAATTTGTGTAAAGACGCATTTTCAGAATACTTCGCATCATAATCATAAAAAGTATTTCTTGTTTTAGAAATAATTTCTGTAACAGTCAGTGGCTTGTTTTTTAAAACTGTTACCGTTAATTCTTTATTTCCTACTAAAGGCTCAACCATTAAATTTTTATTTGATAAATAAATTTTATATTTCTCTAATTCCAAAGAATTTTTAATAATTTTTATGCCTACTGAACTACCTCCAGAAATTGGTTTTATTACTAGTGGAAAAAGAATTTTGGAACTATCTACTTGATTTAATTCTAAATTTTTTGGGAATGTTATAGGATCACTAATATTTTTTGTTACGTCAGTTAAAAGACTTTTGGTAAGTAATTTGTTCATTGCTATGCATGAAGAAGCCATACCGGAATGAGTATAAGGAATTTTTAAAGTATTTAAAAAACCTTGTATCGTTCCATCTTCTCCAAATTTTCCATGCAAGGCATTAAAACAAACATCAGGTTTTGTATTTTGTATTTTTTCAAGCAAATTATTGTCAACTATAATTTTAGATACTTTATAATTAGCCTCTGACAATGCTTTTGCACAGGCTTTCCCGCTATTTAAAGAAACCTCCTTCTCATCTCCAAACCCTCCCATTAAGACAGCAACATGAGAAAACTTATTTTTCATTTTTTACCCATAATTTTTATTTCCCAACTCAATCTATATCCAGTTTGTAAAAATACTTTTTCTTTTACTTTTTCACCCAATTTTTCTATATCTGAAGCCGATGCATTGTTATAGTTAATAATAAAATTGCAGTGTTTTTCAGAAATTTTTGCTCCCCCTTGCTCCAATCCAGTACAACCTGATTTTTTAATAATGTTCCAAGCTTTATATTTTAGGCCATTTTTAAAAGTGCTTCCACCTGTTTTAACGCCAGTTGGTTGGGATTCCTTTCTTTTAAAAATTATTTCTTTCATTTGTTTTTGAATTTCAATTTTATTTCCTGGAAAAGAATTAAACCTGGCATTTATAAAGAGCCAATCATCATTTAGTTTGTTTGTTCTATAACCAAAGCCTAGTTCATTGTTTTTAAAAGTTCTTATTTCTCCATCTTTATTCACAGCTTTAACGTCTATTAAAATTTTATTGAAGTCTGATCCATATGCTCCAGAATTCATCTTGATTCCTCCGCCAATAGATCCTGGAATTCCAATTAAAAATTCTAGACCACTCCTGTTATTATCTCTTGCAAACCTAGATACTTGCGCATCCATAGCTCCTGCTTCAGCAGAAATAATGCCATCCTTATCAATTTCTATTTTGTTAATTTTTGAAAAATGAATAATAATACCTTCATATCCTTTATCTCTAATCAATACGTTTGAACCAGCTCCAAGAGGTGATATTTCACATTTTAATTTTTTTTCTTTTAAAAACTTTATTAATTCTTCAACACTTTTAGGTTGAAAATAATATTTAGAATTTCCGCCAACGTTGAACCATGTAAAAGGCGCAAGGGATTTATTCCGCTCAAGATTTTCTGATATTAATTCATTAATGTTCATCTCGTATTACCTTCAATTAGATTTAAATTCTCTTTTAAAGTATTAGCTATATTTGTTATGTTACCAGCTCCAAGAAAAACAATAATATCAAAATTTTTAATATCTTTAGAAATTTGTGTGAAAATATTTTTATCATTTTTTAAACTAATAACATTTTTATGCCCATAATTTCTAACCCCTTCTTCAAGGTTTATACTTTCAAAGTTTGATATTTTTTTTTCTCCAGCAGAATAAACATTTAATAATATAACTTTATCTGCATCATTAAAGCTGGAGCAAAATTCATCAAAATGATTTTTTAATCTTGAATATCTGTGAGGTTGAAAAATTGCTAATATCTTACCATCATTCTTAATTAATTTTGCAGCACTTAAAGCAGCTTTAATTTCTACAGGATGATGGCCATAATCATCAAATATTTTTGTATTTCCAAAGTTTTTTATATACTGAAACCGTCTTTGAACCCCACTAAAAAACTTAAGGGATTTTTTTATTACTTTTAAAGGAATATCTAGTTCTAAAGAAACACTTATTGCAGCTAAAGCATTTTGAACATTATGATTGCCTATCATAGAGAATTCTATATTTTTTATTAATAAAACCTTTTTAGTACTATTGTTTCTATATGATACATCAAAGACCATTTTACCATTTTTAAACTTAACATTTATAGCCCTAAAATCTGCGTTGGGAGAAAATCCATAAGTTATAATCTTTTTATTTGAAAGTTTTGATAAGATTTTTTGAATTCTAGGATGGTCAATACAAACTGAAACAAAACCATAAAAAGGAATTGATGAAATAAAATTAATAAATGCTTTTTCAAGATTTTTTTCATTTTTATGATAATCCATATGTTCTAAATCTATATTTGTTACAACGGCAATTGTTGGTATTAATCTTGAAAAACTGCCATCACTTTCGTCTGCTTCAACAACCATCCATTTTCCTTGTCCTAACTTAGCATTACTCGCCAGAGAGGATATGATCCCACCATTAATTATGGTAGGATCCATATTATTTTGCTCGAAAATTTTTGATATCAATGAAGTTGTTGTTGTTTTGCCATGTGTTCCTGCAATAGCAATAGATTTTTTTAGCCTCATTAATTCACCAAGCATTTCGGATCTATGCACTATAGGTATAGATAGTTTTTTTGCTGTTAATATTTCGGGATTTTTATTATCTATTGCAGACGAGTATACGACAAGATCAACATTTGCAACTTGATTTTTATCATGGCCAACAAATATTTTGCACCCAAGTTTTTCTAACCTTTTAGTGATTCTAGTTTCATTTAAATCACTTCCTTGAACTGGGTAGCCTAATTGCAAAAGGATTTCTGCAATGCCACTCATTCCAATTCCACCTATTCCGATAAAATGAATACATCCAATTTTTTGAGGAAAGTTATTTTTCATTTAAAACTCTCTTTTCTAATTATTTTTTGATTTAAAGTTAAAAAAATTGACTGAAGTAAAATCTCATTAGGAGAATTATTTTTTAACAAGTGGGTATTATTTTTTTCTAAGATCAAAAATTTTTTTTTAATATTTTTAATTATGTTTTTATCAAGTATTAATTTTTTTATAATCAAATTGAACTCAGGTATTTTAAAATTTTTCTGATTTATTACCCATCCTACTTTGTTTTTTGAAATAATTTTAGAATTAATTAACTGATGATCGTCTAATGAATTCTCCAGAGGTATAATGATTGAAGGAATTTTTGATGAAATAATTTCTGCTATTGTTGTTCCTCCAGCTCTACATATTATCAAGTCTGCTTTCATGTAATGTTCAAAGATATCATTAAAAAAACTTTTAACTTTAGACGAGATGTTATTAGATAAGTAATTATTTTTAACTTGAGATAATTTTGAAGCATTCACTTGGTGAGTGACATTTAATTGTTTTTTCAACTTTTTATCTAAGCAACAAAGTGCTTTGGGTATTTCAGTAGAAAAAAAATCAGAACCCAAACTTCCACCAAAAATTAAAATATTAAAAGCTCTGTCTTTTTTACGAGTATTACTTTTATTAAAAACAAATCCTTCCCTTAGTGGAATCCCGCTAAAAACTCTTTTGTTTGGCTGAGAAGGTTTTGGAATCGTGTTTTTGAAAGAAGTTAACGAAAGAGAAGAAAATCTATCTAGAAATTTATTTGCTCTTCCCATGATAGCGTTTTGTTCATGAATTAGGTATTTGGTTCCAAGAAATCTTCCAACTAAGCATGGTATAACACTACTATAACCTCCAAATCCGATCAAAAGATTAGGTCTTAATCTTAAAAAAATAAAAATTATTTTTAAAATACTATAAATACTAATAAGAATAAATTTTACTCTTTTTACTATGCTTTTATTAAAAGGACTAATAGAATCTATTACTATCAATTTATACTTATCTTTAGAACTAATATCTTTTTTTAGTTCATTAAAGTAAATGTAGCCTCTTTTATCTGTAATAATACAGATATTAAATTTTTCTTTTAAGTAATGAAAAGTTGATATAGCAGGATAAACGTGTCCACCAGTTCCACCTGCAACTAAAATTATTAATTTATTTTTTTGCTCATTCATTATCAAATTTATTTCTCGTGAGGATTATTTTTATATTCATTAAAATCAATTTGTTTTCTTGTTAAAGTTATTAATATCCCTATTAGAATTGATGAGGAGATAGTTGAAGATCCTCCGTAAGATAGAAAGGGAAGCGTAACTCCCTTAGTAGGAATTATACCAATGTTACTAGAAATATGGATGATAGATTGTATACCAAGTAAAAATGATAGACCTGAGATAGCTAATATAAAAAATAAATTTTTACCTTTTGCAGCTAATAATAGTGATCTGAAAATTATTACAGCATAAAGTATGACAATTATGCAGCATATAATCATTCCAAATTCTTCTGCAATAACAGCAAAAATAAAATCTGTATGAGCGTCCGGTAAATTATTTTTAAATGAGCCTTCCCCAAGACCTTTTCCAAAAAAACCTCCAGTTTGAAAAGATTTAATTGCTTGCAAACTCTGAAATGAGGTGCCGTCTAAAAATATATTTATTCTGTGATATACATGATCAAAATTAAAATAAGAAATAACTAATATAAAAGGTATAAAAGACACAAATAATAAGAACAGTTTCATAGAAATACCTGACAGAAATATTTGAACAATCCATACTGAAATAATTAAAAATGTCATGCCTAAATCAGGTTGAAGTAATAGTAAAAAAACTATTAATAATAAGGTTCCAATTGACCAAATCCATCCTTGAAAGTGATCATTTTTTTTCCATAAATGAAGAAACCATGCGTTTACAACTATATAAAAGGGTTTTAAAAACTCACTTGGTTGAATACTTTGGCCAAAAATATCAACCCATCTTTGAGCACCTTTTGCAGATATCCCATTTATTAGGGCTAAGGCCATTAAAAAAAGACATAAAATAAGTCCAATTATAGAAACCATTTTTACCAATTTTTCATTTATTTGTGAAAAAAATAAAACAAGAATAAAACCAATTATTAAGAAAATAATATGTCGAATAGTAAAAAAATGGCTATCAAGGCCTAAGTTGTTAGCTATTTTGGGTCCAGAAGCCATGATGAAAAAAGCTCCTAAGGAAATTAAAATTAAAAATGAACTAAATAACCATCTATCAATAGTCCAAAACCAAATAGCTTTTTTGGAACGGTCTGAACGAGAAATTAACATTTTAAATCCATTTTTTTTAAAGTTTTATAAATCACCTTTTTAAAATGTTCTCCTCTATGCTCAAAGTTTTTAAATTGATCAAAACTTGCTGTGGCTGGTGAAAATAAAACTGTAATTTTTTTATTTTTGATAAAACTTATTTTTTTAAATATTTCCTTTACTGCCTCTTCAACTTTTTTGAACTCACTTGTTATAATTTTGGGATTAACTTTATTTATTTGTTTTTGAAAGTATTTCGCAGAACTTCCAATTAAAAAAATTTGTTCTATATTTTGTAATTTTTTAAGTGCCTCTCCTAACCCTCCTTCTTTAGATAACCCGCCTGCTATCCAATAAATATTTTTATAAGTAGATAGAGCGGCCGCTGCAGAAAAACCATTTGTTGCTTTACTGTCATTAATTACCAAAATATTTTTTGAAGAAAAGACAACTTCCATTCTGTGAGGTAAAGGAACAAAAGATTTAAAACAAGTAATAATTTTTTTGTTATCTAGACCTAAAGTTTTACAGAAAACATAAGCAATATTAAAAATTATTTCATTATGACAACCAAAAATATTTTTTAAAATTTTAAAATTAATATAATTAGAAATATAAAAAAATTTTTTTAATTTAAATTTGTTAAAATCTTCTATATATTTTTTTAATAATTGATCATTTTTATTAATAATTATTTTACCATCACTTTTTAAATGTTTAATAATGTTTATCTTTGCTTTTACATATGATTCAAATGTACCGTGGTAATCTAAATGATCTGGGGTTAAATTAATTATAGTTGCTAAATCTAATTTTAGGCTGGGAATAGATAATAATTGATAACTTGAGAGTTCAAGTATTATTACACCGTCAGGTCCAGGATCATTTAAAAGACATGCAGGATTGCCAAAGTTACCTCCTATGGAATTTTTAATTTTATTTTTTGTTAAAATATGAGAAACCAAAGAAACTAGAGTAGATTTTCCATTTGTACCCGTAACACCTATAATTTTAGCTTTGGGTTTTCTTTCCATTAGCAACTGTATCTCATTAATTAAGACTACATTGTTTTCTTTAGCAAGAGACACACATTCATGAGAATTTTCTCCATCTATTTTTATTCCGGGTGAAATAATTACACGAAAAAGATTTTTCCATTCCCATTCTTTATAATGTTTCCATTGAGAAAACTTTGAATTATGAGGCCTACATAAGTTGTCATCATAAATAAATATTTTTGCAGTTGTGTTTCTTAATAAACTCAATGCAGCTTGCCCAGATTTTCCTAATCCTAAAATACCAATTTTCTTATTATTATAATTTTTTAAACTTAACAAAGTTTTACCTTAATTTAAGTGTGGAAAGACCAATTAAAGCTAAAATTACTGAGATTATCCAAAACCTTATTACTATTGTAGATTCAGCCCAGCCTTTTTGTTCAAAATGATGGTGTAGGGGAGCCATTTTAAAAATTCTTTTTCCTGTTAATTTAAATGAAATAACTTGAATAATAACAGAGACAGTTTCTAAAACAAATAACCCACCTATTATTATAAGAACTATCTCATGCCTGGTTGCAACAGCGGTAGCTCCAATAAATCCTCCCAATGAAAGTGAACCAGTGTCTCCCATGAACACCATAGCGGGAGGAGCATTAAACCATAAAAAACCTAGACCTGATCCTATTAAAGCTCCAGCTAATACAGCTAATTCTCCAACTCCAGAAACATAAGAAATTTGTAAATAATTTGCAAAATTAAGATTTCCAATTATATAAGCAATGAAAGCAAATGATAAAGAAGCAATCATCACCGGAACAATTGCCAATCCATCAAGTCCGTCAGTTAGATTTACTGCATTAGAAGTTCCAACTATAACAAATATACCAAAAGGAATATATAAGTATCCAATATAAAGGATTGTATCTTTAAAAAAGGGTAAAGATATACTGTTCTGCAAATTTTGATCAAATTGAAGATTTATATAATAAACTGCAAAGGATGATAAAATTACTTGAAAAAGTAATTTAATTTTTCCATTCAAACCGGTGCTTGAATTTTTCTTTAATTTTAACCAATCATCTATAAGACCAATTATTCCAAAAGTTGTAGCTATCATAAATACAGTCCAAACATAAATATTATCTAGTCGAGACCATAATAAAGTTGAAAAAGAAAAAGCAAATAATATTAAAAGACCACCCATTGTTGGAGTACCCTTTTTATTAATTAAATGACTTTTAGGTCCATCTTTTCTAATTGGTTGTCCATGTTGTTGATAAATTCTAAGTTTTTTAATTATATAAGGGCCCAAAATAAAACTAATTAATAAAGCAGTTAAAACTGCTCCACCAGTTCTAAAAGTAATATATCTAAAAACGTTAAACGGTTGGAAATAGTCTACATAATTAAGAAAAATTTCTGGGAACAAAATTAACTCCTGCAATAAATATTATTATATAGTTGTTGAGTGAATTTAAAAAGACCAATTCCATTTGATCCCTTAATGAGAATGACATCTTGATGCTGAATGATAAAAAAAAAATTATTTTTAAATTGATCTATATTATCAAAAGATTCGCATGCGAAGCATTTCTTAAGTTTCTTAGCAATTATCCTTGAATGTTTTCCAATAGTTATCAAACATCTAGGTTTAATTAATTGTATTTTTTTTATCAATTTTTTATGAAAAGCTTCAGTATTTTTTCCTAATTCTAGCATGTCACCAATTACAAGAACAACATTGATATTAGGCTTTCTTTTTTTTATTTCATAAATGTTTTCTAATGCTACTTTCATTGAAGCTGGATTTGCGTTATAAGAGTCATCAATTATTCTAGCATATTCATTTTTTTTTATACAAATTTCAAAACTATTTCCTCTGCCTTGCGTTGGTTGAAAATTATTTATTTTATTTAAAATATTATTTAAATTTAAATTTAATGATTTCATTACCAATAATATGCCCGCGATATTTATTGCATAATGTTTTGGTAAAGATTTTAAATTAAGATTAAAATCATTGATTTTAATTGTTGTTGCATTTTCAGTAGTTAAAATTTTCTTAATTCTCATTTCTGATCCATCTTTTGTACCAAAAGAAACGATATTGTTAGTATAAGAAAAGGCCTTTGTTTTCAAATAATAAAACCATTTATCATCAGCATTTAATACAATTTTACCATTTTTAGTTAATCCAAAAAATATATTACTTTTTTCAAGTGCTATTTCTTCTTCTGATTTAAAATTTCCAATATGGCTTGACGAGATATTCGTAACTAAAATTATATTTGGAGATGATAATTCACTTAAGGTTTTTAATTCTTTTTTCTTGCTCATCCCTAATTCTAAAACACAATATTTATAATTTTTTTTTAATCTTGATAGAGTTAAGCACAAACCAATTAAATTATTATTATTATTAAAAGTAGAATGAGTTTTTTCAAAGGAATGTAAAATTGATGAAATCATATTTTTAGTTGATGTTTTTCCATTAGATCCCGTAATTGCTATTACTTTCCCATTGAATCTCTTTCGAGCGAACATTGCCAATCTCTTAAATGCTTGATTAGTATTTTCGACATATAAACCAAATGTTTTTTTGGCTAATTGTTTATTTGAAGTGATTACCCCAGATGCACCTTTTTTTAGGGCATCTTCAAGAAAATCATTCCCATCATAATTTTCACCGAGCAATGCAAAAAATAAATCACCCTTATTTAAAGTTCTTGTATCTATACTAATTCCTGTAACTTGATTACTTAATAAAAATTTTTTTGATAAGTCTTTCCCTTTGGTTGCTTCTAAAAGCTCAGATTTTTCCCAAAGTAAATTAGAAAAATCAGATTCCATTTTTTAAATTCTCAATTGCAAGTTTCGCTACAGAAAAGTCATCGAACGGTAAGCTTTCTGTTCCAATAGTTTGTGTTGTTTCATGGCCTTTTCCAGCAATTAAAAGAATGTCATTATTTTTCAATAAAGAAATAGCTTTTTTTATTGCATTATCTCTTCCTGAAACTTCAATAGCGTTTGGAGAGCCTTTAAGTATATCTTTACGAATTTTTTCTGCTGATTCTTTTCTTGGATTATCGTCAGTAACAATAGTAAAGTTTGAATTTAATTCCGAAATTTTTCCCATAATTTCTCTTTTTGCAATGTCTCTTTCTCCTCCACATCCAAATAATGTATAAAGATTTCCCTTTAAATGTGATTTTAAAGACTTTAATGTTTTTTCTAAGGCATCAGGTGTATGAGCATAATCAATTACAACCAATGCATCTTCTGGATGGCCATCTAATATCTGCATTCTTCCTGGCGCATTTTTAATGTACGCAAGAGATTTTAAAACAAAATTTTGATCCATGTTTAGTCCAATACAAATTGCAGCTGAAGCAATTGCATTGTATACTTGAAATTCGCCTACCATACCTAGATTAGTTTCAATTATGTTTTCTTTATATTGTATTTTTAATTGCCAAAATTTATTTAATTGATTTGCTTGAATAATTTTTAAGTTAGCTAATTTATGCCTACCATAATTTATAAAATAAAAAGGCTTATTTTTAATTTCTTTAAATAATTTATAGCCAAACTCATCATCTAAATTGATTGCTACAATAGCTCCAGGTTTGAGATGATCAGTAAAGAGTGTTTTTTTAGTTTCAAAATAGTCTTGAAAAGATTTATGATAATCTAAGTGGTCATGTGAAAGGTTTGTAAAAACACCACCACAAAAATTTACACCATTCAATCTTTTTTGTTTTAATCCGTGAGATGAAGCTTCCATTGATAAGTGACTTACATCAATTTCATTAAGATGAGATAATTCTTTATGCAGAATTGAGGGATCATAAGTTGTTAAATTTTCAGTCTCTGAATGATAGTATACTTCTCCAGAAATTTTTGTACCTAAAGTGCCCATTGATGCTGATTTCCATCCTGCTAAATCCCAAATTTGTCTACAAAACTCAACTACTGATGTTTTTCCATTTGTACCCGTAACGCCTATTATATTAGCAGGTTGTTTTCCATAAAAGACGGAGCAAAATAAAGAGTAAATTTTTGATAAATTAACATTTGGCAGAGTAATGATATTCAATCCCTCTGTCTCAGAAGATAAAATTAAAGTTGACCCATTTTTTTTAGCCTCATCGATGTAATTGTTCCCATTATTTAGGTGGCCTTTTATAGCAAAAAACAAAAAATTTTTTTTAACTTTCTTACTATTACTAGTTATACCTGAAATTTCTTTATTAAATAGATTAATATCAATCTTATTAAAAATTTTCTTTAACTCAAAATTTTTATTTATTAAATCTTTAAATTCCACTTTTATAACCAGCCCCTCTAATTTTATAATTTTTAAGATTTACGAACTTATCAATTTCATGTTTTGAAATTGGATAAATTTTTAAAATTGGGGCAATTCTATTTATAAATTTTTTAATTATTGGAGCAGCTACCCATCCACCGGTTGCATAACCTGAAGAAAATTTTTGTGGTTTTGGATTGTCAATCATTATAGTGAAAGCAAATTTTGGTTTGTTAATTGGGAAGGCTCCAGTAAAAGCAACTATTTTTTTTGTATCAGAATACTTTCCATCGTTAATTTTGTAAGCAGTTCCAGTTTTTCCTCCTACAAAATATCCTGGAGCATTTGCTAGTTTACCTGTTCCATTTTTATTGTTTACTACAAGGTGCATTATACTTCTTAAAATTTTAGAGGTATGATCAGAAAAAATTTTATTACCATGAATGATTTTTTTTCTTTTTAGTAAAAGTGTTGGTTTAATAAGATAACCATTGTTTAACACTGCCGCTGTTCCAGCAGTTAAATGAGTTGGGGTAATTTGAATTCCATATCCAAACGATTTAGTCATAGTTGATAATAATCTCTTGTCACTATTAATTTTAGGTTTTCCAAGTTCTATTAATTCTAGAGGTATTTTTTTGTTAAAACCTAAATCATTCAAATAATCATGCTGAATTTTATGACCAATTAGTCGCGCAATATGTGCTGATCCAATATTGCTAGAATGGACAATTACTTCAGGTAAGTTAATAGCAAAATTTAAAGGTCTATGATCTGTTATTGATTTTGAAGAATTAACTCTAATGGGTTTAGACACGTCAATTAAGTCATCAACTTTAATTAAACCACTCTCTAAAGCAATTGCTGCAGTAAAAATTTTTAGAGTTGATCCTAATTCATAAATTCCTTTTGTGGCCTTATTGAACTTTTGATTTTTATTTAAATTATTTACTTCATTGTTATCAAAATCAGGTAAAGATACTATAGCATAAATCTCGCCATTATTTGCGTCCATTAAAATACCGGCACCACCACTTGCTTGAAATTTCTCAATCTGTAAAGAAATGATGTCTCTAAGGATATTTTGAATTCCAGCATTTATAGATAAGTTTATATTTTCGCCCTTCGAAAGTTTGTTTTCCTTATATAACTCAATACCAGAAACACCCTTACCATCAGCATCTACTTTTCCTAAAATGTGTGAAGCTAATGTTTTTCCTGGATATTTTCTTATATAACTTTTTTCAAGAGCTATGCCAGGAATACCAAGGTTTAAAACTTTTAAATATTGTGATTGTGAAATATTTTTTTTTAATTTTAGATATTTTTGATTTTGTTTTATTTTTGCAATAGTATTCTTAGGAGTATCTTCATACAAATGTTTATTCAATGTATTAACAACAACTTGAGGATTATTAAAAATTGATGGATTTAATATTAAATCTTCGGTTTGGATAGTTGTTGCCAAAATGTAGCCATCTCTATCTAAAATTTTTCCTCTTTCTTTAGCTTTAAATGTATTTTTTTTATATGCATTTTTATTATAATTAGGTTTGATGTGAGTTTTATTATTTGCTGTTTGAAAAACTGAATACCCTACTACACTAAATATAAAAAATAAAACTATTCCAGATAATCCAAGTCTAAATTTTGCTTGCTTTAGGTTTTCCATAAATTGATTTAATTAGCTTGCCTTCTAAGAAATGCAGGTATTTCTAAAACATTTTGTTCTAGTTTTTCACCGTCATTATCTTTAATATTTAAAAGATCAATTTGCTTCTCATCTAGAGAAGGTTTTATAGATTCACTATCTATTTCTATGATAGGTTCATTTTTTTTACTCATGTCTTTTTCCTCTTCTTTATTAATTTGTTCTTTATTTAAAGGGTATATGGAAGGGTCTATTTTTGAAGTTTCAGACTCTTTTATTGCTTTTTTATTACTAAATATATTAGTTATTTTTTTCAAAATTCTATTTTCTTCAATTAAACCATCTTCTTTTTTATTAATAGTACTTCCATTTTTAATTAAATCTGTAAGTTCTTGCTTCTTTGTTTCTAAGTAGTTAATTGAATCTGCGCTTTCTTCCTCTTCATTTTTATTTATAGACAAAGACAAATCGTTCTGATTTTCTAAATCAGCTATTTTAGACTCAATATCTGTTTGCTCCGAGCTAAAATCACTTTTATAAATGTCAATATATTCTTCTTTAATATCTTCTTTTTCTTCTTTATTAGACATGTTTGTTAATTTTGTATCTATTGGTAATTGATTATTACTTGTTTGATTAATACCTGTAGCTACAACAGAAACTTTTACAATACCCTCTAGATTTTCATCAATTGAAGTGCCAAAAATGATTTTTGCGTTTTCATCAACTTGACTTCTTATAAGGCTTGCAGCTTCATCAATTTCAAATAAAGAAATATCTGGACCTCCTTTAATGTTTAATAAAATAGCTGAAGCTCCTTTTATTGAAGTGTTATCTAAAAGTGGGTTATTTAATGCCATTTCTGCAGCATTTTTAGCTCTGTCTTCCCCAGAGTTTTCTCCAGTTCCCATCATAGCTTTTCCCATATTTTGCATTACAGTTTTTATGTCTGAGAAATCTAAATTAATCATTCCAGGGGATGTTATTAAGTCAGTAATACCTGATATTCCTTGATATAAAACATCATCAGCTAATTTAAAGGCTTCTGCGAATGTAGTTTTTTCATTTGCAATTCTAAATAAGTTTTGATTTGGTATAACAAGAATAGTATCAACAGCCTCTTCTAATTTTTTCAAGCCTTCAAGAGCAGTTTCCATTCTTTTTTTCCCTTCAAAATCAAAAGGTTTAGTTACAACTGCTATTGTTAGGATCCCTTTTTCTTTTGCAGCTTTTGCAATAACAGGGGCTGCTCCAGTCCCGGTTCCTCCTCCCATGCCAGTTGCAATAAATAACATATTTATATCACCAAGCTCAGACATTACTTCATCAATTGTTTCTAACGCTGCTTGCTCTCCTATCAAATGGTCAGCGCCCGCACCTAATCCAGATGTTAAGTTTTTACCCAATTGAATTTGTTTTTTAGTTAAACTTCTAGACAGTGCTTGTCCATCAGTGTTTGCAACAAGAAAATCTATATTTGATACATTAGAGTTGATCATGGTATTTACTGCATTGCATCCGGCTCCTCCAACACCAATTACAGAAATTTTTGGCTGAAAGTTTTCAATGTTTTCTGGTATAGATATATTGAGTGTCATGTTAGATCTCCCTAGTTTGATTTAATGAATTCACTTCTTAAAACCTAAATGTTTAATGTGTGCTAAATCTCTTATGTTCCAAATATCAATAGAAAGAATAGGCTTCATGTTAAGAAGTTTTGTTGCTATTTTTTCTATTCTTTGTGGTCGACTTAAATAAGCTAATTCAGCTTGCAATAATTTTAAAGTTTGATTTTTTTGACTAATTTTATTTTCTAGGTTTGTAATGATTTTTTCTTTTTCAATGACAACACTTTTAATTTCGTAAACAGCGATACCAACAAATAGTATTATAAATATTAATAATATTGATGGATATCTTATCATGCAGCAACCTCATGGAGTGGTTTAGAAAAGGTTCTTTTGGCTACTCTTAATTTTGCGGATCTTGATTTAGGATTAATTTTAATTTCATTTTCTGAGCTTATGATTGGTTTTTTTGTAATTATTTCAAAACTTTTTTCTATAATTGTTTCATCAGGTAAAAATTTTGAGACTTGATTTAATTTTTTTCCCGAGCATTTGGTTAAAAAATTCTTTACTATCCTATCTTCATTTGAATGAAAGGAGACGACTGCTATAATTCCATTAGGTTTAATAATGTTTTCCGCAGCAATTAAACCCAACTTTAATTCTTCTAATTCATTATTTAAATGCATTCTTATAGCTTGAAAAGACTTTGTTGCTTTATCAATTTTATAGTTTTTACCTGGATTGGCTTTTCTTATAATTTCTGCCAATCGATTAGTGGAGCGAATCTTTTCTTTTTCTCTTTCCTTTAAAATTGCTTTTGAAATTCTTTTTGAATATATTTCATCACCTAATCTATAAAGAATTGAAGACAAGGTTTTTTCATCAACTGTATTGATAAATGTTTCGGCATCAAGGCCTTTTTTTGACATTCTCATATCTAATGGTCCGTCTGTTTTGAAAGAAAAACCTCTTTTAGAAGCTTCGATTTGTAGATTTGATAATCCTAGATCAAAGGTTATACCTACAATATTTTCAAGATTATTTTTTTCTTTTAGTTCTAATATTTCTGAAAACTTTCCAGTTGAGAAAAGAAATCTATCTTTATATTTTTTAAATAATTTATTTGCATAAATTTTTACATCTGGATCTCTATCGAATGCAAAAACTTTACAATTTGTATTCTCAAGTAGAGCTTTACTATAACCGCCTAATCCAAAAGTTGCGTCAATTAATATTCCATCTTTTAATTTATTCATATAGTTTAAAACACTGTCTAAAAGAACAGGAATATGAGTAAACTTTTTATTTATTTCATTCATTTTTTTTTTAAAATTAGTTTTGGTGGACCATTTTCTTTCAAAATTCTTCTAGTATCGTCATATTGTTTTTGATATTCAGCTTTAGACCATATTAAAAAAGATCTTCCAATACCCATAAAAACCGCTATTTCTTGAATATTTGAATAAGAAATTAAACTTTCTGGTAGCGTTATTCTTCCTTCGCTATCATATCTAATTTCAAATGAGTCTGCCATCATCATTCTTAAAATTGATGCCTCATTAGACATGCCGTCAAGTTCATCAATCGCGTCAACATATTGATGCATCCTTTGAATACTAGCTCCTTCGAGGCATTTGAATTGCAAACTTTTAAATAATATTAGAGGGCCACCCTCAATGTCCAATTGAGCCCTATAAGCTGCTGGCACAGAAACTCTGCCCTTTTTGTCTATTTTATTATGCGAGGTTGATAAAAACATTTATGTAAACCTAATAAACCTCAAAATTATAAATAATATGGGATAACATGGGTTTAAATGGGAGTCAATGGGAAATTAAAAAACTTATTGATAAGAATTCAATTTTTAAATGAGAGAGTCTATAAGCCGGATTCTGTATCTAATCGATTGTGGTTATTCATCTTGAAAGATTTTTACAAATCTTTTCTAGCGACCTACCCAAGAAACATTGCAGAAAATCAATATAGTTTCTTCTATTTGGTCTTGCTCCAAGTGGGGTTTACAATGCCATTCATATTGTTATGAATGCGGTGAGCTCTTA
>MDTG01313809.1_pt1 | contig 23387 bp, 18 predicted proteins | sample 811421 | NCBI WGS metagenome assembly MDTG01 (sample SAMN05326645, study PRJNA326480) | marine metagenome | isolation source: seawater | place: Pacific Ocean: South East | collected 2011
CCATGCTGAAGTAAAAGTGGGGCCCGGTTCCTATGAATTAGCGCAGGAGATCCTGTCGATTTTAGACGGAATGTTTTCTCACAGAGGCGCATTTTTGGCTTTGCACGAGCCTGAGTTCAATAAGCACTCAGAAGAGCTGGTTTTAGAATGTATTCGTTCTTCCTTTGTCTCCTCTATAGGCTCTTTTGTAACTCAATTTGAGACTTGTTTAGCTGAAACTTGTGGCGTGAAACATGCTGTTGCCATGGTTAATGGGACAGCCGCTCTGGAAGTTGGACTACGTGTGGTTGGAGTGAAGGCCGGCAGTGAAGTTCTTGTTCCCAGCTTAACTTTTGTGGCCACACCGAATGCGGTCAGTCATCTGGGAGCAATTCCCCACTTTGTTGACGCGAATGAATTCTCTTTGAGTATAGATCCCGACGCGTTAATGAGGCATCTAAGCAAAATTGGCCGACTAAAAGAGGGGACGCTTTGGAACAAGGTTAGTGATCGGCCGATCTCTGCGATCGTGCCTGTTCACATTTTTGGTCATCCAGCCGAAATGGGGAGGATTCTCGAGATTGCGAACCACTTCGAAATTCCTGTTGTAGAGGATGCGGCTGAAGCCCTGGGCAGCCTTTATGAGGATCGCCCGTGTGGAAGCCTCGGGCGGCTGGGTGCGTTAAGTTTTAATGGCAACAAAATTATAACAACCGGAGGTGGAGGTGCGGTCGTAACAGATAATGCGAGCTACGCTGAACTAGCTCGCCACCTATCCACCACGGCTAAGGTTCCACACGATTGGGCATTCAATCATGATGAGATCGGTTACAACTACCGAATGCCCAACATCAACGCTGCCTTGGGACTTTCCCAACTAACAGAGCTCGAGGATCGCATCGCCAAAAAGCGGCGCGTCGCAAAGGCCTACGTTGAGAGATTCGCAAATTTTCAAAACCTAAATGTTGTGACAGAACCTAAGTGCGGCAGGTCTAATTATTGGTTAAATGCAATGCTATTGGACCCCAACTTCGCAGTCGACCGGGAGCCTATTTTACAGACACTGAATAACGCGGGATTTATGGCTAGGCCAGCGTGGACGCCTATGCACCAGCTTGGCATATATAGAACTGCTCCCCGGGCAGCCCTCCCCCAAACGAATGAACTGGCAGCTAGAATCATTAATCTGCCGTCTTCCGCAAAGCTAGCCGAGCAGCTGCTATGAACGGTTTAGTTCTCATCGGTGGTGGTGGGCACTGCAAATCTGCGATCGACGTGATCGAGCAGGACGGCGCGTACAACATTATTGGAATATTGGACAAGCAGTCATGCAGAAGCACTGAGTTGATGGGCTACTCGATATTGGGCACTGATGATCGCCTGAGCTCTCTGATAGGAGACGGAATCAGAGTAATGATAACCATTGGTCAAATTAAAACAGCAGAATTACGAGAGCGAATATTTCTAAGTGCAAAGCGCGTTGGTGCTAAATTCCCGGTGGTAATTTCTCCGCAGGCTTATTGCTCTCGCCATACAGACGTTGGAGTTGGCACTATGGTTATGCATGGTGCCGTGATAAACGCAGGAGCTCGGATTGGAGAAAACTGCATCGTTAATTCTTTGGCTCTTTTAGAGCATGATGTATCGGTGGGTGCGCACACTCATATCGCCACGGGAGCAAGAGTTAATGGCGGAGTCAAGATAGGACCGCGGACCTTTATTGGGTCCGGAGCCATCATTCACAATGACATTGAGATAGCTGAGGGCTGCATCGTTGGCGCAGGAGAAGTGGTCCGTGAAAACCTGGCGCCGGGTTCGATAAAGAAAACTCCGCAGCAGAGTTATAGGCGTGATTAAGCCCATTCCGCACAAAGTCCTAGTGATCGCTGAGGCGGGTGTTAATCACGATGGTGATCTGAAAAAGGCTATGCAGCTTATCGATGCAGCGGCGGATTCTGGCGCCGATGTCGTTAAGTTTCAGACCTTTAAAGCTCAGCACCTAGTTACAACTGACGCTGAACTAGCCCAGTATCAGAGAAGGGTCAGCGCTCATCACATTGGGGAGCCGGACAGCAATAGCCAACTCAGTCTATTAGAGAAGCTTCAACTTACCCGAGAAGATCATACGAAACTCAGAGAACACTGCGGCCGTCGAGGCATTGAATTCTTTTCAACAGCTTTTGATCTGGGCAGTTTGGATCTTTTGATGGAGATGGGTGCGCGGAGAGTCAAGATTCCCTCGGGAGAAATCACTAACCTTCCTTACTTACGAAAAGTCGCGACCTTTAACTGCGACGTGATTATGTCAACGGGTATGGCTGACTTATCAGAGGTTGCAGACGCTATTAATTGTCTCAAAGCCGCGGGTTTGCCAAAAAACAAAATAACACTGTTGCACTGCACAACAGAATATCCCGCGCCGATCGAGGACGTGAACCTGAGGGCAATGGTCACTATGCGAGAGACTTTTGGCTTGCGAGTGGGTTATTCAGATCATACTGAGGGTATTGATGTTCCGATAGCGGCGTCTGCTCTAGGCGCTGCTGTTATTGAAAAACACTTTACCCTGGACCAAAAGGCATCCGGACCAGACCATGCTGCCAGCATTGAGCCACCTGAACTCAAAAGAATGGTTGAGGGGATTCGCCGCATTGAACTTGCTCTAGGTAGCGAAGAGAAAAAATGTACATCAAGCGAGCGGCAGAATCTACTTCTAGTGAGAAAGTCGATTGTTGCGGCTAAAGCAATAAGAAAAGGAGAGCTATTCTCCGAGGAAAATCTAACCGCAAAGCGGCCCGCTAGTGGGATCTCGCCAATGCTGTGGGATGCAGTGATCGGGAAACAGGCGTCTCGATCGTTTGCCCCTGACGAGCAAATTCAGATATGAAAAAGGTTTGCGTAGTTACTGGCTCCCGCGCCGATTACGGTTTGCTGCGTGGTGTTATGGCGCGGCTACAAGTATCCCCCATTTGCAAGTTACAAGTGATTGTGACGGGCATGCATCTTGCGAATGAGTTCGGACAAACCTGGTCGACTATAGATTCCGATGGATTCTCTATCGACTGGAAGGTCGAAATGCTCTTGGGTTCGGATACCGAGGTTGGGGTTTCGAAGTCCGTCGGCCTAGCTATGCTTGGATTCTCGGACGCCTACGAGCATTTAAGACCAGATCTGGTTTTACTGTTGGGCGATAGATTTGAAATTTTTGCGGCGGCCTCGAGCGCGATAATCGCTGGTATTCCAATCGCACACTTGCATGGTGGCGAGATTACTTCAGGGTCACTAGACGACACATTGCGTCATTGCATAACAAAAATGGCCGACCTGCACTTTACGGCCGCCGAAATTTATCGTCAACGCGTTATTCAGATGGGTGAGAACCCCGATAAAGTTTGGTGTGTGGGGGGCTTTGGAGTGGATGCAGCGCTGGGCGTGGAGTTGTTAGAGCCGGAAGAGCTGCAGACGCAGTTGGGCATGAGCCTGGAAGGTGACATTTTGTTAATCACCTTCCATCCCGAGACAGGTAAATTAGTGAGTAGTGTTGAGAAACAAATGTCCGAATTGCTGTCCGCCTTAAAAGTGGTTGATGCACAACTAATATTCACCATGCCAAATGCTGATGTTGGCGGTCGAGTGTTGTTCGAGATGGTCCGTTCTTTCGTGGATGCTAATCCTGCTAGATCTTGCGTGCACACTTCTCTTGGTCAAGTTGCATATTTGTCGACTATGGCGTTGTGTTCTGGCGTAGTCGGAAACTCGTCTTCAGGCATAATCGAAGCGCCCGCGTTTGGTGTCGGTACGGTGAACATAGGTGCCCGACAAGACGGCCGATTGAAGGCCGATAGTGTAATTGACTGTGTTGCTGAGCGAGGGGCGATTTCAGAGGCGCTCGATTTACTTTTGCTTCCCGAGACTAAGGCCAGAAATCGGGCGGGAGTGAAAAATCCCTATGGTGAAGGCGGCGCCTCAGCCGCAGTTGTCTCAGTGATTGAGCGATGGCACGCTGAGGAAAAAAACAAAATTTTTCATGACCTCGGAAAAGGTGCACTTGAGGCTCGGAGGGTGTGTGGATGATTGAAGCCGTTAATTGGCAGAGGGCGGTGATTTCGGAACATGCCTCTTTTAAAGAGGCCTTCCAGAATCTTAACGATGTTGCGATAAGATTGTGTATCTGTGCTTCCGATGATGGCGGTTTGGCAGGTTTGATAACCGATGGTGATTTACGGCGCGGTCTGTTGAAAGGCTTATCAATGGAAGATTCCATAACGGAGGTCATAAATCGTAATCCCCTTGTGGTCCCTGAGGGAACCGAGTGGATCACCGTACGTGCGTTGATGCGAGCAAACAAAGTTGCTCAGGTTCCGAGCGTCGATACTGAAGGTCGTGTGGTAGGACTCTATTTATGGGATGAACTGGGGCCGAGCGAAGATCATGAGCACGTGATGGTATTGATGGTAGGTGGATTAGGAAAGCGGCTACGTCCATTCACTGACTCCTGTCCCAAGCCAATGCTCGAAGTAGCGGGAAAGCCGATGCTGCAGCACATTCTAGAGAGAGCAAGAGGCCAAGGCTTCCGTAATTTCATACTCTGTATAAATTATCAGGGGCAGAAAATCAGCGATTTTTTTGGAGACGGCCGGAAATTCGGCGTCAATATAGAATACATTGAAGAGGATACCCCGCTGGGAACCGCTGGCGCGTTGAGTCTGATGAGGTCAGTTCCTAACACAAGTTTCGTGGTATCCAATGGTGATGTGTTAACAGATGTCGATTACATGGAGGTGCTGAACTTTTTGCGACTGCACGATGCAAAGGCAGCTATGGCGGTGAAACTCCATGAATGGACGAATCCGTTCGGAGTGGTGGAAATGGAAGGCTTGGACATTACGGGCTTCTCAGAAAAACCCGTAATGCGAAGCCATGTAAACGCAGGTGTTTATGCGCTTTCGCCATCAGTATTGGACAGGCTAAATGAGGGCGAGTATTGCGATATGCCAACTGTCTTTGAGCGACTAGCTAACTCCGGAGAGCGGGTAGTTGCGTACCCTATGTATGAGCCGTGGCTTGATGTCGGGCGGCCCGACGATCTTCATACTGCGCGATCCGCGACTTTAAAAAACGTCAGTGCTTGAATCATCGCAAGCTGATAGAGCAGGGCGCAAATTTTGATCGAAGGGAAGAGCGTTCTTGCAGTGATTCCAGCCCGCGGTGGTTCAAAAGGAATTCGCGATAAAAACATCGTGCCCGTAGCGGGAAAACCTCTTATTCAGTGGACTATCGAAGCTGCGAATCTCTCCCAGTATATTGACAGACTTGTTTTATCTACTGACGACCCTCGTATAAAAGATCTTGCCACAGCTCGCGGGTGTGAAGATTGCCTGGATCGACCGCCGGAGCTGGCTACTGACGACGCAAAAACAGTTGACGTCGTTTTTGATGTGTTAAGCAGAGTTGAAGAGTTTGATCTAGTAATGGTCTTACAACCCACGTGTCCGCTTCGAACAACAGAAGATATTGACAAGTGCCTAGAACGTTTGATGGAGCTTGCGGCCCCGGCAGCAGTTTCAGTCAAAGTTGCTAATGACCATCCATTTTTGATGTACTCACTAAATCTCGATTCTCGGCTTGAGAGCCTTGTCGCACTCCCGGCTCAAGCATCTCTGCGGCGACAGGACCTCCCGGCCGCCTATGTGCTCAATGGTGCGGTGTATGTAGCTAGGGTCGGATGGTTAAGTGACAAGGGTTCTTTCGCTGCACAAGGGGCAATCGGCTACGTTATGCCTGAGGAAAGGTCAGTCGATATCGACACCCAAGACGAAATTATGATCGCGACCAAATATCTTCAAGACTGCGGTTACTAATCTGTTTCAATTTTGTAATTATCGGTTCGGAACCCGCCTTCAGGATCAGAACCTCTATCTAGCGGCATCCCTGGTTAAGAAACGGCAATTTAATGCCGGTACGGCAAAGCAAACCCGCAAGTTTGACCGGTCTACATCTTTGAACATTGTCGGGTAAGAACGTAACTTTTAAAAAAACAAAAAAAAATAGCTAAATTCTTGTAACCTACTGAAAAAAAACAATTTTATTCCTTCACGGAACCGCCTGCAGTCCACGTCCATTTTCGTTAACAATGGCACATTTTGTGCTTCATCTACGTAATAGAGGGTCGTATCTGGCGCTCTGTGGAATATAGCTAAAGATAGAGCAAATTTATTTTCGCTTAAGAGGAAGATGGTCCATGGCCGTTGTGAATACAAATATTGCCGCATCTATTGCACAAGCGGCGCTAGCCAGGAATGAGCGGGCCCTGGGAAAAGCAATGGAGCAGCTCTCAACGGGAAAAAAAATTAATTCCGCATCTGATAATGCTGCCGGCTTGGCTATTTCAACACGAATGACCTCACAGATTCGCGGTCTGGATCAGTCGATAAGAAACGCTTTTGACGCGGTCAGTATGGTGCAGACTGCCGAAGGAGCCCTTGATGAAATCACTGCCATGCTGCAGAGAATGCGAGAATTGGCCCTTCAGTCAGGGAGCGGAACCACAGACGCTTCAGATCGTTCATATTTGAACTCAGAGTTCGTCGCTCTGAGACATGAGATTGACAGAATCTCTGAGAACACCGAGTGGAATGGAAGACCAATTCTGAGCGGTAATGCTGGAGCTTCATCAGCCGGCGGCCTATCGACCGTTGCGTACCAGGTCGGTATGGATGCTGCTCAGACAATTACGGTGGCTTTTGGTAATTTCTCGGATGCGACGGGCGGCAAGATGAATGCGTTGGCGTCGAAGACACTCTCAGCAGTTACGATAGGTTCAGGTCTGAAAGTTGCAAGCGTTGTGATTGGTCAACTCGATTTGGCGATGACAGCTATTTCCAATCAACGGGCTAGTTTCGGAGCAATTCAAAACAGACTCGTTCATGCCATCGATAATCTGACAAATGTGGTCACTAATGCAGAGGTAACACGGAGCCGAATAATGGATACTGATTACGCCGAATCGACATCGGAGCTTGCTCGTACGCAAATAATTCAGCAGGCAGGCACAGCTATGCTTGCTCAGGCGAATCAGCTCCCTTCCACGGTCCTACAACTTTTGCAGTCATAGCTTCTTCAACAGCTTAGTCGGTGAACACTGGAATCTCCTCACTACGAAATGACTGGATTAAACTTTGTGCCATAAAAAACATGCTTTGAATTTCAACACGCCCCGCACAGAAACTGAGTATTCGCAAAGAAAGGTTTCAGGCCTGGTATCTCCGTGCGACGGTGTTGGTCAAGGAGAGATCAAGGATATCCATCTTTGATGGACGGCACTCGAATCGCAGTGGTAATTGCGTGTTTTAACGCCGATAAGACTCTAGCGCGCGCCATAAAGTCGGTGTCTTTATTAGATACCCGTTTAGACATAGTTGTTGTGGACGACTGCTCGACAGACGACACTAGACCTGTCTTACTGGGAGACGACATCAATCCGTTAGTAAAGAAAATAATTTACCATGAGACGCGACAAGGTCCTGCCGCAGCAAGAAATGCGGCTATATCTTGGGTGGCTACAGAAAGTTACGACTACTTAACTTTTTTAGACGCAGATGACCATTTTCTTCCGACCCGCATAGCGGAAACTCTGACCACTGGTGAAGACCTCTATATCTTTGAGAGTGTCGAAACATTAGATAAGTATTCACAGTTGTCCGAATATCAAGACTACGTGATTGCAAAGAATAAAATCGAATCGTCAAACCTTCGAGAAATAATAAGCTCATACGCGAAAAGACCCAACAGAGTCCCCGTGTTTACAACAGCATGGTCCCGATTCTTCAAAGTGTCGGTAATCAAAGACAATGACATTTGGTTTAATAACCGTATGGAGACTTTTGAGGACGTCGATTTTAATTTTAGGTTTTTAAAAGCACAGCGGAGTTGTCGATTCGTGCATATTTGCTTGTATGCCCACACACGACCTTTGAGAAGGTCAACTACCGCGAGTTTTCGCCCCAAGAAAGGACTGTCTGGTCTTTTTTCATTTATGTGGGCTTTACGATCTATGCGGGCGTTTACAAACTCGAGCATGCCTGACCTAACAATAAACTACGCTGGTTTATATTCGGCATATTTTTCTATCTCGCTTATTCGTGCAGGAAGAATGGTGAGCAGCATTTCTTCATTTTTCGTTTTTCTTCGATTCACAAAGCGCAGGCTCCGAAGTGGATACACTCAACGAGCATTCGTTTGTTACAATCATAAAGAGGCCGGTGGACGGCCTATCAGCTGCTTTTTGATAAAACATAAAGCAGCACTGGCATTATGTATCTACGTCTTATTCGTTAAGTTTCTAGAGGAGCGCAAGGAAACCTCACTATGGTTGGAAGCGCATTAGATTGCAGGCAATGAAAAAGGTTATCTACGGATTCGGAATTTCGGGCAAGTGGGCCGCGGATCAACTTGATGACGTAGTTGCTTTTGTGGATACGGACATCAAGAAGCACGGTGAATGCTATCGTGGAGTAACGGTATGTGGGCCGGCTTTTCTTCGGTCGATTGATGATAAAACCACAGAAGTTATAGTTTCCGTAGTGGATATCATGGACGTGTTACCTCTACTGGACAAATGTGGCATTTCGAATTGGAAGCCTTTGTCACATTTTATTGATTTTGATTTGCCGCTCGTTAACCGTACTGAGGAAAGTGATAGTTTCCTCGCCTACTCTCTAAAGACTGTAAAATCTTGTCAAGAATCATACTTAGATAATGACGCCCTTTTTATCCGCAGCGTCGACCTCGTCATCACTGAGAAATGCACTTTGAAATGCAGAGATTGTGCGAATCTCATGCAATTTTTCGAATCTCCGAAAAATATTGATGCCAATTCCGCTATCAACGGGGTTAAAGCGTTGGCTCAACGCTGCAATATGATAAACGAGGTCCGTGTGATCGGAGGAGAGCCATTTATAAATAAAGATATTTACAAGATTATTTCCGAATTGAATACGATAGAGAATATAAATTCGATAGTGATTTATACCAACGGTATGGTTCCTCTGAAAAAAGAGCACGTGAGTCTTCTACAAGGTGAAAAAATACACTTTTCGGTGACAGATTATGGGGAAATCGGGAAAAACACGGCTAAAACAACAGCTTTTCTTGAGGCTAATGAGATCTCTCATAGAGTCCATCCACCTGAGCATTGGACGGACAGTGGGCGAATAGAAAAATTCCATAGGAGCGATGCCGAACTAACTGAGCTATTCTCCAACTGCTGCGGGAAAAATCTGTTTACTTTGGTAGAGGACAGGTTTTACCGGTGCCCATTTGCAGCAAACGCTGACTCTTTAGGTGCGGTGCCTCGCAACGACGCCAACTCGGTGTCTGTGTTCAGCACGCAAAGCGATTTAAAAAAATACACTCGGGATATCCCATTTCTGCCTGCGTGCAATTTCTGTCCGGGCCGATCATTTGACGCGCCTGAAATTATTCCTGCAGTGCAGGTGAAGAGTGCCATACCCTATGAGCGATTCAGTTGCGAGCATGGGGACCTAAACGAGCCGTTACAAGGCATGCATCTCGCAGGTGAGAATTAATAACAAGGCTTAGAAGATTGCCTCTCAAGCAAAGTCAGCCTAATAATTGGCCGGCCAACGCTTTATGTTACAGGTTTATGGGAGTTGCTGTTCCTAACTAACCGATACTTCGACTTGATTAGCTGGCACCGTCCAACCTTGAAAATCAGCCTTCGTTTTTGGCAAGCCAAAAAAATCGACCCAATGAAGCCAGAAATCGTTGCTGCAATAAGCATAGTATTTGTCGAGTTCACTTTTAGCACGGCGATGATCTGAGATTTGCGAGTAGCATAGTGCTGCGAAGAAGTGAGCAAAAGCATGGTCAGGTCTTAGCCTGGCGACATTGTTAAATCCAAGTAGAGCGGTATCAAATTCGCCGAGTGCGACATCGTTGTTGTTGACGAAGTTTAAATCCAGATTCATTCGGTACTGGTAGTTTTGAATATATTCTGCAGTAAAGTCTTCAGTAGCTATGACAGCCGTACGATAGTCCGCCCCCAGTGTGTCGGCCGTAATGTAACTTTTGTCCTTAGCAATATCATGCATTTCGCTACCCACTATTGGGCTGGCACACGCAATGTTGTACCAATTGGTTCGGATAGTTCTTAGGTTTCTTAGTCCCTCTTCTAGATCTTCCTTAGTTTCTCCCGGCATGCCAATCATCACATTGGAGTTTGTATATATGCCGAGGTCACGACAGTCTTGGGCGACCCTCTGAGATATCCTGAGTTTTAGAGGTTTGCGCATCTGGTGCTTAAGTACCTTTTCACTTCCGGATTCAACGGGCAGTACTAGGTGGCGCACGCCCGCATCGTAAAATGCCTCCAACATTGGTCTATCCAAAGCATACAGCGTCAGACCATTTTGATAGAGGGACTCAACCCCAAGACTTTTAACGGTATCTAGGATGGCCAACACTCTGTCTCTATCGGCCATCAGGTGGTCGTCCTGAAAAACGATCGTTCCAGCATCGTATTCTTCGACTAACTTTGACAGATCTTCTCTGACCCTCTCGATTGAGTGGTAACGCATTTTTCGTCCATGCGTTTTATGTGAAGCACAAAATGTACATAGATAAGGGCACCCTCTAGAGGTCATTACATGGAAACCGCGTTTATCTTCTACATTATGGAAGCTGGAGGCCGCCACCTGATTTTAAGCGTGTTTTTCAAAGTCGCAAATTTCATAATCGAAAAATGGAATCTCATCTAAGTCTTCAATATAGTCATGTACTGGTTTAAATTTTGCTGAAGACTTCGACTTGGTGATCCATGAGTCGGATGACTCTAAATACTCCATCGGATCTTTTGCAGACAAGAGATTGAGCATGGGTTTCTCGCCCTCTCCAAAGCATAATCCGTCAAAGAACTTACAATTTAATGTTGAGTAAATATGGTCGTAGCTATTGGTAGGAATGTTGCCGCCACCTAGAACTATGGCGTTTGGAAAGACCTCTTTTGCGGCTCGACCACAATCTAAAAAGTTATGGAAAGATGGACTGAACAGTGAAGAGACCCCCACAAAATCTGGAGAAGCATCTGACTTGCGTAGTAAATCTTCGCAGCACTCCAGGAAGCTGTTATATGGAAATTCGCTCATGGCATTTATTTCTGCGTTAAAATCTAAGAGCGTTACATCTACGTCGATAAACTTTTTTAAGTAGGCTGAAATAGAAATCGGACCTAAAGGAAGGTCTGTAGACAAACTGTTGTAAGCAATGCCGTTGGCCTTTTTAAAATTTCTCGAGTTGTGCTGGGGTTCAAGAAATGATTCGAAGCTTATGTGCATAGGCACAAGCATCAAAAGTTGTATGGTATTGGTAGCCATTCTTGGACGCCCTTAAAAATCTTTTGAATTCGCAGCTGTCTTGCATGTCGTTATGGCCTGCTTCCCCGGGTCTTTGAAGCCGAGTCTCTGCTTGGCCTAAGCTGTTCCCGATTCACGCCGCCCTATGATCGGTGCTGTCTTCTCCCACGGCCACCAATGATCGTGTTGGTAAATCAGGACCTACCAGCTCACAAATATCGTATACCTCGGTCACGGTAGGATGATTTTCCATTATCTGACAAGTTATGGTCGCAATGTGTGACGGGACTGCGACCACGACAATACTGATATTTTCTTCGTCCAGAACGTGTGGTCTATTAACCTTTTGTCCATTAAGTGTCAGACAGGCCTTGCTCTCCGAAACATCCACCGGGAACAGCCTTGGATCCACGAGACCTTCTGAAAATTTGAACAGCTCCATCATTGCTAAAGTCATGCCCCAGACCGAAATTTTACCCGCTCTGTTCATTAAACGCCGAAAGTTTTTGTCAAGGTTTTCCCTGGCAACATCTGGAAGCGGTATGTGAAATTTTTGGACGCAGTTAGGGCAGGTGAGGTAGTCCAGAGCAAACAACTTTACTTCTTCAAAAGAGGGTTGGTGGTGGCAACTGGGGCATTCGCCTTGTATGGCTATGCGACCCTTCAGGGGGTCAAGGGCTAACACCTCCAAGTTCTCCAGCTTTTTCAGGTCATGCATACTTTCAGAGATTTCATGGCCTATTAGTGCGAACTCACGGTCACTCATTTGGGAAATGTTTATTTGCGGGCATCCATCCTTTAGATACTGGACTCGGTCTGTAATTAGTCCTTTATCGCATGCGTAGTCATATATTCGTGACCCTGGGAATGGTTTTATCAGAGTAAGGTGTATCAGATACTCAGGGTGCTCCCTCCACCACTGCATTGTACTCTGAGCGGTAGCGTATGTTTCTGCTGGATCACCAAAGATAAAAGCCCCGTACACCGGAATGTCGTTTTTATGCACAATTTCTAGAGTTGACCCCATCTCTTCGACAGTGAGAGCTTTTCGCATGCTTTTGAGCACGCTGTTGTCTGCACTTTCTAAACCAAAGAACATGACGTTGAGGCCTGCCGACTTCATCACAGGAAGCAACTCTTCCCTCACATTATTTACTGCGAAATCTGCGTGCCAATGAAGCCCATATGGCTCCATTCGCTCACAAAATGCCTTGATGTTCTCCTGCTTGGGGTCAAAAAGCTCGTCGGCCATAGAAATATATTCAATGTCGTACTTTTCGAGCAAGTGATCTAGTTCAGCGAAGAAATCATCTAATGAACGCCTCCTATACTTTGATCCCAATGTATGGAAACAAAAGGTGCAGGAATATGGGCATGACCGCGTCAATAGCATCGGCAGCATTTTTTTCGCATTCAGACCGCCGAAGGCAGGCGGTGGCAGATCCATGTATTTGTCTATATCGAACCCTTCGTAATCTGCCCATGGGAGAGCGTCCAAATCGTCCGTGTCTTCCCTGACAGCTGTGGTGATAAATGCATGAGTGATTAAGGACGGGTCTGTCTGCCTAAATATCAGACCAGCAACCTGTGTCATATCCTTGTTCTGTTCTAGGGCTTCAGCAAGTTCACAAATCGTGACGTCGCCCTCGCCTATTACCCCATAGTCAGCGAATTCTAGGGCCTCCATCGCGACTGGAGGTTCAGTTGTGATTATCCCGCCCCCAACTACAGTGATAATGTCTGGTTTTATTTGCTTAGCTGCTTTAATAACGCTCTTTATTAGATGGTATTGTGGCGACAACCCCCCTGTTCCAATAACGTCTATGTCGTTGTCTTCAATGATCTCCCTGAGGATGTCGTTTATGTCTCCCTCTTTGTGATTTAAGTTGACCGTGAAGACGTTAAAACCTCCTGCCTTCAGACAGGCAGATACATACGCCATGCCCAGCGGGAAAACATATCCGTCTCCCACAGTCTGGACCAGTTTAGGCATTGCCAACAAGTAATTTAAGCGCATGCAGCCCCCCCTAGTTCCTTAAAAGAGTAGCTCGCTGACGACTAACTCACAAGCACTTCATCTGATTCTGAATATCGGAGGATTTCTGAGCAAATTTAGCTTACCGATGCCCCCTCTGGCTGGCGCCTCGCGTCTCTTACCCGCAATAATGGAAGGTTTCGATCCACCCCATACTCTCGCCACCTTACAGAATATGGCAGCATTAGCGCACATCTAGTATTCATTTGCTACGGGTATGGTTTTCCATCAGCGAAACAGAAATTGGTGAAAATTTCGCTTGGGACTTCCTGCGCCATGAATGAGCTCATTGCTTCGTAATAGCAAAGCGAAGCAGCTGGAGTATGCATGATTGCGTCGATAAAAAGCCTGGCTACGTTTGAATTGGAAAAATACTCAGAAGTGACCATATGCGATACTCCTGCGTTGGCTTCTGTCTGCACCGACTGACCCTCCTGAAGGACTACTACTCTAGGGCTTTCCAAAAGTTTTTCATAAAAAAAACAATATAGCTTGGCTTCTGCCACCTTATACAAGAAGGAGGGGAAGCTAGACCGAAGCTGTGTAAGCAGCCATTCTCGATAAAAGAATTGACAAGTACGAGCATAAGGGCCGTATACAGCGGGGTTGAGATCTAGGTTGTCACTGCTTGAGTTTCGTTCATCTATATTTCGGTGTTGGAAGGCGTGGCCCCCCTCTTTTATGGCTGTGCCCTGAAGGACCAATTGGTCCATGTAGTTACCGCAGACACCATCGACCAACAGTCTTTGGCTGATGTCAATAAATGAATAAACGTTCTCAGCCTTTCCATCTGGACTGTCAGCTTCAGTGCCCAATAACAACGGCAGATCTTGTTGTTGTACGAGCTTCGTTCGAAAAGTATACCCGGACATATATGTGCTTGAAGACAGGTTTGTATAACCTGCCAGGGTTGTGAGTCGCCTATTTAAGGCTGGGATGCTGTAGTAGGCCATTCCAGTGTTGGAATCAGCGACTGAGCAGGTTATTACGTTGCAGTTTTCAGGCAGCGCTTCCAAATAATCTAGGAACTGTGGAATGCTCTGACTATGCAATCGATCCTCATCAGATAGCAACATACAAAACTTTGCCTTGGCACCCATGTAGAGGCCAATGCTGTTTGCTCCGGGACCTCTATTTTTTGGAAAGCTTCCATAAGCTACGCGATCATGTTGGAGGCAGAAATCTTCTAGATCGTGCTCGGGCTGGTTAGAGTGACAACGAACTGCGATTCGGGGGTCGTGGGCGTCCAATATGGTCTGGATCGCTGCTTGAGCTGACTGTGGCCTGTTAAAAGTTGGGATCAAGACCTCTAAAAGTATTTGATTCGGCATCGCGTGTCTTCGTTTGTATGAATGACGCAAATCATTGAATCACAGACACGCAAGGCCGCATAGAAAATCATCGCGAAAACACGTTATTTCTAGTTGCCTCTACAGCGTGTTGATTGTTTGTGCCCTAAGGAGCGGGGTATATAATCTTCCGCCAGGAACAATACTAAATTTGGGGTTTGACGCCGCACTGGTGGCCAGCGGTATTCCTGCCGATTTGTGCAACGAGCCGTCAGTTGGCGCAATCTCAAATTGAAACGCATTAAGTGCTCCAAGCCGGCGGAAATCTCTACGGAGAGTAATGATTATGAAGGCAGTGATACTGGCAGGAGGGTTGGGCACGCGGTTAAGCGAGGAGACAAGCGCGCGGCCTAAACCAATGGTGGAAATAGGCGGCATGCCAATCCTTTGGCATATCATGAAGATGTATTCGGTTTACGGCATCAATGATTTTGTTATTTGCTGCGGGTATAAGGGGTATCAAGTAAAAGAATTTTTTGCGAATTATTTTCTTCATGCGTCAGACGTTACATTTGATCTTGCTAAAAACAAGGTTGAGGTACATCAAGAAGCGGCTGAGCCTTGGAAGGTTACTTTGATCGATACTGGCACACATTCACAGACTGGTGGCCGTCTTAAGCGCGCCGCCAAATATGTAGCTGATGAAGAAGCTTTTTGCTTCACCTATGGTGATGGTTTGAGCGATATTGACATGACTGCGTTGATCGCCTTCCATCGGAGCCATGCGAAAAAAGCCACAATAACTGCGGTGCGTCCTCCAGGTCGCTTTGGTGCCTTGTCTCTTCGCGGTAATGACGTTATTGGCTTTACGGAAAAACCTGAAGGAGACGGTGGACTTATAAACGGCGGCTTTTTCGTGCTGTCCCCAGATTGTTTAGATCTCATAGCTAGTGATGAAACTGTGTGGGAGCAAGAGCCACTTCAGAATCTCGCCAAAAACGGGGAAATAGTAGCCTTCCATCATGAGGGGTTTTGGCAGCCTATGGACACTCTCAGAGAAAAAAATTTGCTGGATGCTATGTGGACGGCTCGTTCGGCGCCATGGAAAAAATGGTCTGACTAGCTGTGGTGTCTCCAGATCCAAATTTTTGGAGAGGCCGCAAAACCCTGATTACCGGCCACACAGGATTTAAGGGCGGTTGGCTTGCTTTATGGTTGCATAAACTAGGTGCGCAAATCACGGGCATTGCCCTTCCAGCGTCAACTTCGCCCTCACTTTATGACACCGCAAAGGTTAAAAGCATTGTAAAGGAGACCGTGGGTGATATCAGGAACGCAGATTTTCTCATGGATGAGATAGGGACCGCGGAGCCTGAGATAATCTTTCACCTAGCGGCGCAACCTTTGGTCAGAGCATCATATGACGACCCGTTAGCCACCTTCGAAACTAACGTAATGGGCACCCTTAACGTGTTGGAGGCGGCAAGGAGAACGCCCTCCGTAAAAGCGATAGTCAATGTCACGTCGGATAAGTGCTATGAGAATCACGAGTGGCATTGGGCATACAGGGAAACTGATCAGCTGGGGGGAAGAGATCCTTATAGCGCGAGCAAAGCATGCGCCGAACTTATGACGTCCGCTTATTACAAATCATTTTTCGAAAGACAGGGCGTATTCATTGCTACGGTGAGATCTGGCAATGTTCTTGGTGGAGGAGATTGGGCTCCAGATAGGTTGATCCCCGACATTCTCCGCGCACACCAAAACAGGGAGAAACTCAAGATTCGAGCCCCCTTGTCCACTCGGCCCTGGCAGCATGTTATCGAACCCATAGCATGTTACCTCAGCCTAGCCGAGCGGCTGTATGTTGATGGAGGCAGATATGCGGGTCCTTGGAATTTTGGGCCGGCGCATGGCAGTACTTACTCGGTTCAGGATATAACAGAAAAGCTTATTGAGACTCTGGGAGTTGCGATGGAGTGGGAGGTGGTAAGTGCTGCGGACGCTGAAGAGTCTGTTTACTTGAAATTAGATATTTCGAAATCGCAAGCAGAATTGAAGTGGCAGCCAACATGGGGGATAGATCAGGCCTTGGAAAAAGTAGCCGCGTGGCACGAGAGCTGGGTCGGAGGTGCAGATATGCAAAAATTTTCCTTTAAGCAAATTGAAGAGTTTGTTTCGTCAACGAAAGAGACAGTTAGACCTTAACGATGGCAAAAAAACAAAACCCCGTGAAGAGGAGCCCAGATAAAATTCGTGACGAAATTTCTTTGCTTGTAGAAGAGTATTCGAATTTCCAATTTGGCCCCAAGAGTTTTGTTAAAGGGCAGACTCCAATACCTGCTTCAGGAAAGCTGATTGGGGTGGAGGAAATCACAAATCTTGTGCAGGCGTCTCTGGACGGTTGGCTTACAGCAGGAAGATTTAATAGTGAGTTTGAGGAGGGCCTGGCAAACTTTATCGGGGCGAAGCATGTTTTGACAGTTAATTCAGGGTCCTCTGCAAACCTAGTTGCTTTTCACGCACTTACGAGTCCGAAGCTAGGAGACCGAGCTATTCGTCCAGGTGATGAGGTTATCACCGTCGCTGCGGGGTTCCCCACAACGGTTAATCCGATACTGCAGTTCGGCGCAGTGCCAGTATTTCTCGATGTAGATGCTAACACCTACAACATCAGTGTTGACTTGCTGCAAGACGCCGTGGGCCCAAGAACTAAAGGGATTATGCTTGCGCACACCCTAGGTAACCCCTTCAATGTCGGCGCTGTTAAGCGGGTCTGCGAAGCTCACAATTTATGGCTAATAGAGGATTGCTGTGATGCCTTAGGGTCCATTTACGATGGCAATATGGTCGGTGGGTTTGGTGATATCGGCACCTTAAGCTTTTATCCAGCCCATCATATAACCATGGGCGAGGGTGGCGCTGTATTTACTAACAGTGGCAAGTTAAAAAAGATTGCCGAATCATTTCGAGATTGGGGGCGCGATTGCTATTGTCCTCCTGGAACGGAGAACACCTGCAATAACCGATTTTGTTGGAATGCAGAGCAGTTAGGTGGTTCTCTCCCTGACGGTTACGATCACAAGTACATTTATTCTCATCTTGGATTTAACCTCAAAATAACTGATATGCAGGCTGCTTGTGGCCTTGCCCAGCTTCAGAAGCTGGAAGGTTTCATAAAAAAACGCAAACAGAATTTCCAACACTTAGAGCAGCAACTTCAGGGTCTTGAAGACTTTATAGCCTTGCCGTCTCCCACCCCCAAAAGCGAACCCTCTTGGTTTGGGTTCCCGATCACATTGCGAGACCATTGCCCCATACGACGAATCGATTTGCTGAGGTCGCTAGAACAGCAGCAAATAGGTACCCGGCTGCTTTTCGCTGGAAATTTGCTGAAACAACCTTATTTTGAAGGAAAGCAATATAGAGTGGTTGGCGCGCTGAAAAATACGGACAAAATAATGAACGACACATTTTGGGTTGGGGTGCACCCGTCCATAACCTCGTCAATGATCGAATTTGTGGCTGAAACGATCCGCAAAAGTTTAAAGCGGTAGGGATACACTCACTCATGGCGAATGAACTACCTCGACCTATATTTATTTTTGAGCTTGCCAATAATCATATGGGTGATGTCTCTCATGGCTTGAGCGTTATTGAGGAGTTTGGGGTGCTAAAGCAAGAGTACCCTCAATTCACTTTCGCATTTAAACTACAGTATCGAGATTTGCACACTTTTATTCACAAGGAGAAGAAAGGCAGTAGCGACATAAAATATGTGAAACGATTCGAGGAGACTGCACTCTCTTCTGCGGACTTTGAATCTTTAATTAATAAAATTCGTGAAAGCGGATTTTTGACGGCGGCCACTCCATTTGACGAAGTATCGGTAGAGAAGATAGCGAGGCAAAATCTTGATATTGTAAAGGTAGCAAGTTGTTCGTTCACCGACTGGCCGTTACTTGAAGAGATAGCAAAATTGGACAAGCCGATCGTTGCGTCTACGGCTGGAGCAGAAGTTGACGATATAGACCGTGTAGTAGCTTTCTTAAAACATCGAGAAAAAGAGTTTGCGATTCTACATTGCGTTGGTCAGTACCCTACCCCAGATCAGAATTTGCAGGTCGGCCAGATCGCGTATCTTCGTGATCGGTATCCTGGAGTGATGATCGGTTTTTCCAGCCACGAGCATCCCGATAATACGGTCGCCATCCAGTTGGCTATAGCCAAAGGTGGCCAGATATTTGAGAAGCATGTCGGGCTCAGAACCGATTCTTACCCCCTAAATGATTACTCTATGACACCAGATCAGGCTAGAAAATGGCTTGCTGCTGCCCAGCAGGCCATGGAAATTAATGGCTCCTCCACGCATCGTCCCAAAAGCAATAGCTTGGAGAGTAAAAGCCTAACTGATTTGCGCAGAGGGGTTTTCGTCAAACGCGACATCGAAGCAGGCTGTGTCATAACTCCCGAGGACGTCTACTTTGCATTCCCTGCCGATCCCAATCAGTTCACAGCAAACGAGTGGTCTAAATACTCCTCTTTTATTACTTTAAAAGATATAGAAAAAGACGGCGGAGTCCTACGTAGTTTGGCTGATCGACGGGATTCTAGAGCTCTCGTGTTGAGTGCAGCCAATAAGGTGAAGTCCATAATCAAGGAAAGTCAGATCGTAATTCCGGGAGGCGTCGAATTAGAATTCTCGCATCACTATGGTATGGAGCAGTTTGAAGCGTTTGGTTTGACTTTAATTACCGTGGTCAATAGAGGATATTGCAAGAAAATCCTCGTTAGCTTGCCAAATCAGCTACATCCAGAGCAGTTCCATAAAAAGAAGGAGGAGACATTCCACATTTTGTTTGGGGAGATAGAGATGTCGCTGGACGGTGTCATATCTATCCATGGTCCTGGTGACATTATTAACATTGAGCCGGAAGTGCGCCATAGCTTCAAGAGTCAAACTGGTGCGGTGATTGAAGAGATCTCTTCAACGCATTATCAGCATGACTCGTATTACACGGACGATCTGATAAATAAAAATAGTAACCGCAAAACGCTGCTGACATATTGGATGGATTAGCTTTTTTTAAGAGGCACGCACGTGAGAGTGGCGGATTGGATAGTCGATAGGCTGTCAAAAATCGGAGTAAAACATATATTTTTGCTTCCCGGAGGCGGGGCGATGTATCTCAATGATGCCGTCGCGAAGCATCCAGAGCTTGAGGGTATTGCCTGCCATCATGAGCAGGCTTGTGGCATAGCAGCTGAAGCATATGGTAGGACAGGGGCGGCCAATAATCCGGGTTTTGGCGTTGCCATGGTTACTACTGGGCCCGGCTCGACAAATATAATCACCCCGGTTGCTGGCGCGTGGATAGATTCAGTCCCGATGCTAATCTTATCAGGGCAAGCTAAGAAATCTGATCGGATCTGTGGGCGACCTGTCCGGCAGGGTGGTGTTCAAGAAGTCGATATTGAAAGTATCGTAAAACCGATAACAAAGTATGTGATAACTGTGGACGACGCTGCCGACGTCGTCCATTGCCTTGATCTAGCTTTACATCATATGAGGCAGGATCGCTCAGGCCCCGTGTGGATTGACATCCCCTTGGATGTGCAAGCTGCGCCTTTTAAGCAGGAGTGGTTAAAGGCTTGGTGCCCGCCGGAGGCAACTTCCCAGATAATTCCAGACTTTAACGAAATATGCACCCTTATTTCGCAGGCAGAGCGGCCGGTGATTTTGGCTGGACATGGGGTACGGTTGGCTCATGCAGAGGCGAGTTTCAGGTCATTGGTGGAGAAATTGGACATTCCCGTTCTCTTAACCTGGAATGCTTTGGATTTGCTTCCCTTTGATAACCCACTGAATATTGGTCGACCAGGCGTAGTGGCCGCACGGGCGCCAAATTTTGTGGTGCAGAACAGCGATCTGCTAATCGCTATTGGGGCGCGGATCGATAACATTGTCACAGCATATGACCCTAAGGGGTTTGCCAGAGCAGCGCGAAAAATTGTGGTGGATATTGACGCTGGCGAGTTAGCCGACAAAACGGAAATGGAAATTGATTTTCCGATATTGATGGACGCGAAGAGGTTTATTGAACGACTTCTAAATCATGTTGTTACAACCCGCAATCCTTCCTGGAATAGCAAGTGTGCGGATTGGAAGCGGCGTTACCCACAGCATGAGGGGCATCCATTCCCAAAAATTGGGCCGATTGGCCACGGCCAGTTTGTCGACGCACTTTCTACCGTTATTCCAGAAAATACACTTATTGCCGTTGGTAGCTCAGGATTAGCTGTGGAGTTTTTTTTCGCAGGTTTTAGAAATAAACGTGGTCAACGAACTTTTCTCACCTCCGGCCTTGGGGCAATGGGTTATGGTTTGCCAGCGGCTATAGGCTCTTGCCTAGGAAATAACGCCACCCCGATGGTCTTGTTAGAATCTGATGGCAGCTTTCAACTGAATATTCAGGAATTGGCCACACTTAAGTTTTACGGCTTGCCAATTTGTATTTTGATCATGAATAACAACGGATACGCATCTATTCGCAACACACAGCGACATCATTTTAGTGGTCGTTATTTGGCTAGTGGTCCCGATTCCGGCGTTCAGCTGCCAAGTCTTAGCAGTGTTGCCTCTACTTATGACCTTCCATACCTTCTAATAAACGGCTGCGAAAATTTGAGTGAGAACTTAAGTCACGCACTGCGACTTCCGCGCCCGAATATTATAGATGTCCGACTAATTAGTGACGAAGTCCTAGAACCAAAATGCGCCACTGTTACTTCTGAGAATGGGTCGATCCTATCAATGCCACTAGAAGATATGAGCCCTATGTTGACGCTGAGGCAACTTAAATCAGAGATGATTATTGACTTAGCGGAGGAGTCTTATCGAGCGCGTGCGAAATCATGACGAGAGTCGATCGGAATTGATAAAACAACTTGTTGATCAACTAAAGCTACTGGTTGGCGACGCGCGGCACGGTTTGCCTCAAGACGTTTTCTTATTGATTAGTGAGCTGACCCCATTAGTAAACGTTGATTTACTTATTCATAACAGTGAAGGCCAATCCCTCCTTACCTGGCGGGCTGACGAGCTTTATGGGCCCGGATGGCATATACCCGGAGGGATTATTCGTTTTAAAGAAAATGCGAGAGATCGGATATCAAAAGTAGCTGACGAAGAGCTTGGGGCAAGTGTGTCCTGTGAGAATAGCCCATTCTTTGTCACGGAAATAATGCACCCATCGCGAGGGATTCGAGGGCACTTCATATCTCTTTTATATCGATGCTCAATTCGCGGCTACCCTACAGAAAAATTGCGCTCAAATGATCGGGATCCAAAACACGGGCAGTGGGCATGGTTTTCCAAATGCCCTGACAACCTGATTCATCAGCACGCCGTCTATGCACCTTTCATTGGCATACAACCCGAGACTGAACGATGACGTCAGTCAAGTGCAGGCTGTGTTCGATGGAGGTACAAGATGTGGATTGGATTTTGGAGGGGATGCCGAGATCAGCTCAAGGTTTTTTTCTACCTGATTCAGCGGACGTTGACAGCCAGCTGAGTTTAGAAATCTTCCAGTGTCAAGCTTGCGGTCTAGTGCAGCTTAAGAATGATCCTGTGGCATATTTCAGAGAGGTTATTCGAGCCACTGCTTTTTCTGAAGAAATGTCAAAGTACAGAGCATCACAGTTCCATGATTTTATCGATGAATTTGATCTTCTAGGAAAAACTGCGATCGAGATAGGTTGCGGTGAGGGCGAGTATTTGACTTTGCTTGAGAGGCAGGGCCTTAAGATGCAAGGGTTAGAGTACTCCCACAAATCTTTTGCGGCCTGCCAGGCTCGCGGTTTAAACGTCTCTCATGGCTTCATAAGCGGCGATGATGTGCCGGGACTTTCAGATAATTATGCCGCCTGTTTTATGTTTAATTTTTTAGAGCACTTGCCCCAGCCGATCAGTGTTCTAACCGCGATCGCCAATAAGCTTGATGAGCGAGGGGTAGGATTAATCGAAGTTCCCAATTTTGAGATGATCCAGCAGCAGGCGATGTTCACTGAGTTTTGCAGTGATCATCTTCTGTATTTTACGACTGACACTTTTTTTCAAATTCTTTCTAGAAGTGGCTTGGAAGTACTGGAGATTAACCCCATTTGGGGAGATTACATTCTCTCTGCAAAGGTAAGAAAGCGAGAGAAGTTTCAAACTTCGAAGTTTGAATTTGCACGAGAAGATTTATCGAGGTCAATCGAAAACTTTCTTCAAGGCTTTAGCCCAAAATCAGTAGCAATCTGGGGCGCCGGGCATCAGGCCCTTGCGGTTATGGCAGCTTGCAAATTAGGCGATAAAATCCCGTATGTGATTGACTCTGCGACCTTTAAGCAAAACCGAATGACCCCAGCGACGCGTCTAATGGTTTTTGGCCCGGAGATATTAGATCGTAACCCTCCTGAGGCGATCTTGGTGATGGCAGCTGCATTTTCTGATGAAATTATAAGTAACATCAAACTTAAGCATGGAGATCGCTTCACGTTGGCAGTGTTGCGAGGCCAAGAGATTTTTTTGAACCCCTAAAAAGATAAAATTTGTTTTTCCTCTACGATCCATCCCAGTCCAATCATTGTTGATAAACCATCCACCAGGGACACCTCTCTGTTGGTCTGAAAAAAAAAATTTTAAAACCCTAAAGCTTTTCCTCG
>MDTG01049699.1_pt1 | contig 23386 bp, 19 predicted proteins | sample 811421 | NCBI WGS metagenome assembly MDTG01 (sample SAMN05326645, study PRJNA326480) | marine metagenome | isolation source: seawater | place: Pacific Ocean: South East | collected 2011
AGGAGCAAAAAATGCAGGTGATCAGGTATGGGTGGCTAGATTTTTATGTGAAAGAAATGCTGAAAAATATGGTGTTCGTATTAATTTACATCCAAAACCTATTAAGGGTGACTGGAATGGTTCTGGAATGCATGCTAACTTCTCGAATGAAGTTATGAGAAAAAAAGGAGGTGAAGATCTTTTTAATAAGATATGTGAAGCTTTCGATGGAAAAAATATTAAAAAGCATATGGATGTATATGGTGCTTACAATGAGGAGAGATTAACAGGTTTACATGAAACTCAATCCATTGATAAGTTTTCATACGGAGTTTCTGATAGGGGAGCATCAATTAGGATACCTATTGGCACAGTTGATGATGGATGGGTAGGTAGGTTAGAAGACAGACGACCTGCATCAAATGGTGATCCATATAAGATAGCATCTGTAATTGTTTCAACTACGAAAGCAGCTCTATAATTTTTTCTATAAATTTGCCTAAACTGCAGATTTGAAAAAAATTATTAATATTTTAATTGGGGTAAATTGGAATTTATTAGAAGCATATTCATCTATTAAATCTAACAAACTTAGAGTATTATTAACTGCAGCTATAATATCAATCGGAATCGCATCTTTAGTTGGTATTTTAACTTCCATAGACGGTATTAAAAAATCTGTTTCTGACAGCTTTTCAGAGTTAGGCTCTAACGCATACTATATTAGAAGCTTAAGAAATGATAGAGGAAAAGAATCAGGTGTAGTAAAAAAAAATTATCCTCCAATAAGATACAGAGAAATTACTGAGTTTCTAAAAAAATATAATGGTGCTGGTACTGCTACTGTTAGCACTACTGTAACAAGAATTGCAGAAATTAAATATAAATCTGAAGTAACAAATCCAAATGTTTTTGTTGAAGCCGGTGACCATAACTTAGTTAATGTAACTCAATTAAAAATCGAAAAAGGTAGAAATTTTACAAAATCAGAAAATGAAAGAGGACAATTTGTTGCAATTATTGGATCAAAATTAAAATCAAATCTTTTTAAAAATAATGAAGATCCATTAAATAAATTTATTTCAGCAAGAGGAAATAAATTTCAGGTAATTGGTGTTTTAGAAGAGAAAGGTAGCTCATTTGGTGGAGGAGGGGATAATAGGATAATTATTCCAATTGAAACTTCAAGAAAGTTAAGACCTACCGCAAACTATGAAGTTACCATAAAAGTAAATGATTTAGATGTTGTTGATGATGACATAAATTATTCTCAAAATCTTTTTAAAATTTATAGAGGAGACAGAATAGGATCTGAAAATTCTTTTGAAATTGAGAGAAATGAATCATTAGATTCTGAACTAGACGAAATTTCAACATATCTAAAAATTGGTGGATTCACTATTGGTTTCATCACCTTATTAGGCGCATCAATTGGTCTAATGAATATAATGTTAGTTTCAGTTACAGAAAGAACTAGAGAAATTGGAATTAGAAAATCCATAGGTGCTACGCCTAAGATTATTAGAGATCAATTTCTTATAGAATCAATTATGATCTGTTTAATAGGTGGTATTGGAGGTGTTACATTAGGAATATTTTTTGGGAATATTGTAACAATATACATAGGAGGAGGAAGTTTTATTGTACCTTGGTTATGGATAACAATGGGAATTTTGATAAGTACACTAGTAGGTATTCTAAGTGGTTACATTCCAGCAAAAAAAGCAGCTTCTTTAGATCCAATTGAGTCACTGAGATTCGAATAACTAAATTCCAAAAAATTTATTTAAGAAAGTAAGTAGGAATATTGAACCTAAGATTAAAGGACAAATAAAAGTAACAGAAAAGTTAATATATTTTTCCATAAATGAACCCTTATAATATGGATTGCCTTTTGAAATTTCATCACTTAAGTTATTTTTCTTCCAAACATATGCTACATATATAGTAATTAGAAAACCACCAAATGGTAAGAGAGTATCATTTGAGACATCAATTATAAACTGCATGAAATCAATAGGCTTATCAGCACCAAAATATGTAATAAAATTAGTAAATAGCTCACTTTTTCCTTGTGAATATGCAGAAGGTATACCTATTAAAAGTATAACTAATGCAACAATCCAAACTGAAAATTTTCTTTCAATCTTATATTCATCAACAAGATAACTTACAGGTACTTCTAATAATGAAACAGTAGAAGTAATAGCAGCAAATGATAATAATATAAAAAAGGTTGATCCAACAATAATTCCAGTAATACCACCTAAATTTTCAAAAATCTGCGGAAAAACTTGAAAAATTAAACCTGGACCACCTTCTGTTTCAATTCCAGAAGAAAATACAAATGGAAAAATAATTAAACCTGCTAGAAAAGCAATCCCGACATCAGTTAATGTTATTAATGTTGCAGAACTAATTATATTATTCTTATCATCAATATAGCTTCCATAGGTAATAAGCATTCCCATTCCTAGTGATAATGAGAAAAAAGCTTGTCCTAAAGCATTACCTGCAACAGTTAGATTAATTTGTGAAAAATCAGGAACCAAATAAAAAATTATGCCATCAATTGAATTAGGTAATGTTAAAGCGTAAACTATTAAAGAAAGTATAATAAAGATTAATGATGGCATTAATATTTTTGCAGCTTTTTCAATGCCTTTTTCTACACCTCTTGAAACTATCAATGCAGTAAGAAACATAAATAAAACTGCATATAGTAAAACACTTGTTGTATTATTTACATAATTTCCAAAATTATCAGCTATTGAAAAGTTACCTGTAACCATTTCAAAAACGTATCCTAATACCCAGCCAGCTACTATAGTATAAAAAGATAATATTAAAACTCCACAGAGAACTCCCATTTTTCCAATAAAGTTCCATTTTCTTTTACCCATTTCATTAAATGCACCGATAGCATTTTTTTTTGTATTCCTACCAATAGCTATTTCGGATACAATAACAGGAAAACATAAAATGAAACAGAAAAAGAGATACATTAATAGAAATGCCGCACCTCCTCCATTACTTACTTCAAATGGAAACTTCCAAATATTACCTAAGCCAACAGCGGAACCTGACGCAGCTAATATAAAACCTAGTCTAGAATTAAATGATCCTCTTTTCATGAAAAATTATTAAATATTTTATAATTTTTCTTTTCAAGAAAATAATCTGCAATATTTCTGTTAATATTTTTAATATTAAATCTTTTGAAATTAATTGCTGATTCAATTAATTTTTCGGTATTATCTTGATTATTTTCTTCCATAAAACAAATTATAGATTCAATCGCATTATTTCTAAATGATGATAAATTATAATAAATAGATGATTTTGAAATATCAATTAAAATTTCATTTTTTGTTGAATTATAAACTTTTTCACATCTTTTTATAGTTGATTCTATAACATAAATTGATATTATCATATCAGCTAAATTCATCATAACTTCTTGCTCTGATTTAATTTTATCTCCAAAATGCATTGCGCATTTACCTAATATATAAAGAAGACACTTTTTAAGATTAGAAATTAAATCATATGTAGATTTAAAATGTTTGTTTTCATCATAAATACATGATTCTATTTTGTTAGAATTTATAAGCTTCATAGCTTCTTCTAATAAATTAATTTCCTTTTTTAATGATCTTTTCAATAGGGTACCAACAATCAACATTCTATTTATCTCGTTTGTTCCTTCATAAATTCTAGAAATTCTAGCGTCTCTATATGGTCTTGCCATTGGTGCTTCTTCCGAAAAACCCATACCACCATATATTTGTAGGCCTTCGTCAACTACAAAGTCCAATATTTCTGAGCCATATATTTTTGAAATAGCACATTCAACAGAAAATAGTTCTATAGCTTCTAATTCTGAATCATTTAATTCCTTTCCCTCATTTTGAAGTTCAATTATTTTTTTTTCGATATCATCGCCTGCTCTATAACATATTGACTCACAACTGAATGTTTGAACTACCATTTTAGCAAGTTTTTGTTTGATTGCTCCAAAAGATGCTATAGGAACATTAAATTGAATTCTTTCTTGAGAATATTTAATTGAATTATCGATAATGCCTCTACAACCACCCAAAACTCCAGCACCCAATTTAATTCTTCCTATATTAAGCACATTTAATGCAATTTTAAAACCACCTTCTCTTTCACCTAACATATTTTCAACTGGTATTTCTACATCATTAAAAAATATTTGACGTGTCGAAGATCCTTTTATTCCTAGTTTTTCTTCCTCTTGATTCATAGTAATTCCATCTCTAGTTTTTTCAATTAGAAAAGCTGTTAGATTTTTATCATTATCAATTTTTGCAAAAACAATAAAAAGATCAGCAAAACCACCATTTGATATCCACATTTTTTGACCATTAATGATATACTTAGATTTATCTGAATTAAGTTTTGCTTTTGATTTACCAGAGTTTGCATCAGAACCTGAATCAGGTTCAGTTAAACAATATGCACCTTTAATATCACCTGAAACTAACCCCTTTAAAAATTTTTCTTTTTGATCATCATTTCCATAATATTTAAGAGGAAGAGTAGCTATACCAGTATGAGCTCCATATGCAGTTGAATATGAACCGGTTATTCCAACAATATCAGCAATTAACATACTTGTATTAAAACTCATGTTCATACCACCATATTCCTCTGCAATTGATAATCCAAGCAAACCTAATTCTCCAGATTTTTTTAATAAATTAGGCATTAGTTCTGGATGATTTTTACTATCAATTTTATCTGTTAGAGGAATTATTTCTCTTTCTAAAAAATCTATACATGATTCTGCCATCATTCTCTGATCAGAATCAAAATCTTCCATTGTGAACACATTTTTTGAGTCAGTATCATTTAGAAGAAATTCACCTCCTATTACTGATTTTTCGTCATTTTTCATATTATACATTTAAGTTTCTTAAATCAACTGGAACCACTTTAGACACACCTTGCTCAGGCATGGTAATTCCGTAAATTATATCTGCATTATTCATTGTTCTCTTATTATGAGTAACTATAATAAATTGTGAGGAATTTGAAAATTTATTCACAATTTTATTGAATTTATCAATATTAGCATCATCAAGAGGCGCATCAACCTCATCAAATACACAAAATGGAGCTGGTTTAAGAAGGTATATTGCAAAAAGTAATGAAGTAGCTGTTAATGTCTTCTCACCACCTGAGAGTTGATTAATTGTTAGTGGTTTCTTTCCTTTTGGTTTTGCCATTATTTCAATAGAAGACTCTAGTGGATTATCTTCATCATTTATAACTAAGTCACAATCATCATCATTTGTAAATAAAGATCTAAAAACGGTTTTAAAATTATTTTTGATTTTATTAAAAGATGATAAAAATGATTCTTTTGCAACAATTTCAATTTCATCAATTGTTTTTAAAAGTGAATCTTTAGCTTCTAATAAATCATCTCTTTCTTTATTGATGAAATCATGTCTTTCTTTAATTTCATTGTAAGCCTCCATAGCTAATGGATTTATCTGACCAATTTTTTCAATTTTTTCTTTAAGTTTATCCCTTCTTTCAGTGAATTGTTCTACACTTTTCTGATCAAAGAAATTTTTATCTGCCTTACATTTTTTCAATTCTATGTCAAATTCAATTGATATTCTTTGTTCAACAGAGTTTAATTCAATTTCATTATTGTGTATGTTTGATTTTAATTCATCAATAATATTAATATTTATATCTTTTTTATTTTGAAGCTCTTTTATTGATGAATCATCTAGATTAATTGTAGATTTTAATTTATAGTATTCATTTTCAAATTTTTCTAAATCTTTCTCAGATTTATTTTTTTGATCATATAATTTAATTAATGAATTATCATTTGAATCTGAATCAGAGTCAATTTTAACAACCTCTTTTTCAGAAATATCTAAATTTTTAATGTTTTCATTTATCCTTTTTTTATTTGACTCATAAGTGGCATTTTTATATTCTATTTCTCTTTTTAGTGATTCTATATTACTTTTTAATGAATTATAGGTTATTTCATCATTTGATAAATCTTTTGACTTTTCAGTAAATAATTTATTAATTCTAATAATTTCTTTATTCTCTTTTTTGAAGAGATTTTCTATTACATAAAATCCTTTCTTTAATTCTTCAACTTCTTTATCAATAGATTTTATCTTTTCAATTATCGAATTTCTATCAATATTTTCTAAGGACAATAAACTTTCAACTTGATTTCTTTTATTTGATATTGATTCAAGATTATAATTTAATTCTCTAAATTGATCTTCTACTTCTTTTATATCAGTAATCTTTACATTTTTATCCTGTAGTTCTTCTTCATACTTTTTATAATCTTTTTTTGTTTTTTTTAATTTTTTTATGATGTTATTAAGTTGATCTTCATTTTTTGAAATCTCTTTTTGAATACTTGATATTGAAAACTCTGATCTTTTATTACTTTCAGTATCGAATTTAATTCTTTCCCTCAAGTCTTCTATTTTTTCAATTAACATTTTAGCTTTTTGAGATTTCATTCTTTTAGACTCCTCAAAGTTTCTAATTTTTTCAAGTACAGAATTCAAATTTTTTTGAAAACGTATAAGTTTTTTTTCATAAGGGATTAAAGAAGATTTAGCAGCTTCTAACTTTGAGTTCTTTTTTGCTAAATCAGATATAACTTTTGTGTTTTCATCTTCAATTTTTATTAATTTTTCTTTATTATCTTTAAGAACACCTCTTGTATTTTTAGAAATTTCAAGCGCAACATTTATACTTATTAGTTTATATTCTTCTTTAAATCTGTAATATTTCTCAGTTTGCTTTGCCTGTCTTTTTAATGATCTTAGGTTTTTCTCAATTTCGTAAACTAAATCTTCAACTCTGTCTAAATCTTGTTCAGTTTGTTTTATCTTATTTAATGTCTCTTTTTTTCTCTTTCTAAATTTTGATATCCCAGCAGCTTCTTCGAATAAATGTAATCTAGAGTTATCCTTATCGTTTAAAATATTATCTACCATTGATAATTCGATGATTGCATAATTATTAGAAGAAATTCCAGTATCTAAAAAGAGATTAGTGATATCCTTAAGCCTGCATTTGACATCATTAAGGAAATACTCACTGTCTCCTGATCTAAAATATTTTCGAGTTATTGTAACATTTGAATATTCTGTAGGAATTAAATTTTTTGTATTGTCAAATGATATTGATACTTCTGCTAATTGTAATTTTTTTCTAGATTTTGATCCATTAAAGATTATATTTTCCATTTTATCAGATCTTAATAAACTTGTTTTTTGTTCACCAAGAACCCACCTTATTGCATCAACGACATTTGATTTACCACAGCCATTAGGACCTACAATTCCAGTTACTCCACTATCAAAATTTATGGTAGTTTTATCTCCAAAGCTTTTAAAACCTTTAATTTCTAATTTATTTAATCGCATTAAATAATTATCATTTATTTTTGACCTAAATATAATAATATAACAATGGATTTTTCTGATTTTGCTGAATTTATAGGTCCTTTAATATTTGCACTAATTGCATGGTTATCAAACTATTTTAATAAGAAGAAAAAAACACAAGAAAAACAACCCAATACAATTGAAAAACAACCTAATAATACTAACGATCTTTCAATTGATAAAATATTTAAAACAGCATTTCAAGAAATTAATGATAATAATAAAAAAGATCAAAAAATTGATGAGAATATAGAATTAGAAAGTGATGAAAAAATAATTGAAGTTAAAGATGAGAAAGCTGAGAAAGACCCAATTGTTAAGGATAAATTAAATAAGAAAGAAACATCTTTTAGTAGAAAAAGGGTAATCACCAAAAAACCAAAAGGAATAACTTTATCAAAAAAATTAAAAAATAAAAAGTCATTAAAAGAAGCAATAATTATGAAGGAAATCTTAGATAGAAAATATTAATTATCTTTTTGCTATATCAGTATAGTTTCTCTTTTTTTCACCAGTATAAATTTGTCTTGGTCTTCCAAGAGGTTCTTTATTTTCTCTCATTTCTTTCCATTGAGCAATCCAACCAGGTAATCTGCCAAAAGCAAACATAACTGTAAACATTTCAGGCGGAAATCCAAGGGCACGATAAATTATACCACTGTAGAAGTCTACATTAGGATATAATTTTTTATCAACAAAATATTGATCTTCAAGTGCTATTTTTTCAAGTTGTTTTGCTAAATCTAGAACTGGGTCACTAACACCAAGCTTTTCTAATACATTATCAGCAGCTTTTTTTATAATTTTTGCTCTAGGATCAAAATTTTTATAGACTCTGTGTCCAAAACCCATTAATCTAAAAGGATCATTTTTATCTTTAGCTTTTTTAATATATTTATCTATATTATTTCCATCCTTTATAATTGAATCAAGCATTTCTATAACGGCCTGGTTAGCACCACCATGCAATGGACCCCATAGGGCGTTAATTCCTGCAGAAATAGAAGGGTAGATACTTGACTGAGCTGAACCTACTATTCTAACTGTTGAAGTAGAACAGTTTTGTTCATGGTCTGCGTGAAGAATTAATAATTTATTTAATGCATCAGTAATAACAGGATTCTGTACATATGACTCAGATGGTAATTCAAACATCATCTTTAAAAAATTCGAGCAATAGTCTAAACTATTATCTGGATAGATTATCGGGTGACCATTTCTCTTTTTGAAGGACCATGCTGCAAACGTTGGAAACTTACCTAAAATTCTAGCAATACTTAAATCAACTAAGTCTTTTGATCTATTAGGATCTAAAGATTCAGGATAAAATGCAGTTAAACTAGTTATTAAAGAAGATAATATTCCCATTGGATGGGCTTTGGAAGGATAGCCTTCTAAAATTATTTTAAAGTCTTCATGAACAAGAGTGTGAATTCTTATTGTATTTTCAAAATTATCTAATTCAATTTTTGTAGGTAATTCACCATAAATAAGTAGATAACAAACTTCAGTGAAAGTTGATTTAGCAGCTAATTCCTCAATAGAGTAACCTCTATGTCTTAAAATACCTTTCTCTCCATCTAAATATGTGATATTACTTGTTGTAGATCCAGTATTTTTAAAACCTTTATCTAAAGTTATCAGCCCAGTTTCAGATCTGATTTTTGAAATATCAATTGATTTTTCATTTTCTGATCCAGTTAATATTGGTAATTTAATTTCTTTACCGTTAAAATTTAATGATGCTGACTCACTCATTTTTTAATTATTACCCCCTAAAATAATAGGAAGTCCATCTTTTCCACTTCCAACAACTACAACTTTAGAATTTTGAGATTCAGCCAATCTACTTGTAGCTTCAATTCCTCTCATTTTAAGAAGGTTTGGAGTTAAACTATTACTTACAATTCTATTAGCATCAGCTTCTCCTTTTGCTTCAATTCTTTTTCTCTCTGCCTCACTTTTTTCTCTTTCTAATCTATACTGATAAGCTAGCGCTTCTTGCTCTTGTTGTAATTTATTTTCAATTGCAGCCTTAATTTGAGCTGGTAAGGTTATTGATCTTATTAGTAAAGATTTCATTACAATATTATTACCAGGTTGAAGTAGAACTTCACTGGCTTCTTCTTCTATTAGATTTTCTACTTCAGCTCTTTTGGTTGAATAAATTTCTTCAGCAGTATATCTTCCCATAACATCTCTAACAGTAGATCTAAATACAGGTCTTACTAATCTCCTTAAATAATCAAATTGATATGTTTCATAAATTTCACCAACACTATCATATCTAAGATGGAAATTCATTGTAACATCTACATTAATACTTAAACCACTACCGTCTAAAACATCGATTGTTTCCTCTACAAGGTTATCAGTAATATCAAACTTATATAAATCATTCCACGGAGCTTTGAAATTAAAACCGGGTTGAATAACATTTTTTTTGTCTAATCCCTGACCGAACTTATAAAATATCACGGCCCTTTCGGTTGACTCTACAACATAAAACATGCTAGAAGCAAATGAAAAAAGGATTGTTAGACCAAAAAGTAGGAAAATAATAACAGAAACTAATTTTGAATTTTGCATAATTGATTGAATTTTACCACAAATATAAGTTTATTCGACAATAATAAAAGTATAATTTTTTTTACCCTTCTGTAAAAGAAGATATTTATTAAATTTTAGGTTATCGGAAATTATATAATCTTCATTATTTATTTTATCCTTATTAATACTCAAACCATTATTTTTAATCATTCTTACTAGTTCTGATTTTGATTTAAAAATTTCAAAATTTGTTGATTCTGTTAAGATAGTTTTAAAATCATTTAACAAATTATCTCTACTTATTGTAACACACGGCACCGCAGTAGAGAGCGATTCCATTACTTTTTCTTCTAAATTATCAAAATCTTCTTTTAAAAATTTACCAAATAGAACACTAGAGGTTGATTTTGCAATATTCAGCTTTTCTTTATCATGAACAATTTCAGTTATTTCTTCAGCCAAAGCGTTTTGAATAATTCTTAAATGAGGTTCTTTATCATGATTTACAATTAATTTTTTAATTTCATTATTACTTTTCTGAGTAAAAATTTTAATAAAAACTTTTGCATCTTCATCAGATACATTAATCCAAAACTGATAAAATTTATAAGGGCTTGTTTTATTTTCATCTAACCAAACATTTCCATCCTCTGTTTTACCAAATTTTCCACCATCAGATTTAGTAATTAATGGTGTAGTAAGTGCATAGGATTCACCTCCTTCTAATCTTCTTATAAGTTCATTTCCAGTAAGTATATTTCCCCATTGATCAGATCCACCAAATTGAATTTTTACGTCTTTATTCTTCCATAACCAATAAAAATCATAACCTTGAATAAGCTGATAAGTAAACTCAGTAAATGAAATACCTGTTTCTAGTCTATTTTTCACTGAATCTTTTGCCATCATGTAATTTACAGATATGTGTTTTCCAACATTTCTTAAAAACTCAAGTAAATTAAAATTTTCAAACCAAGTTTTATTATTAACTATGCTGGCTGAATTATTCCCAGAAAAGTCTAGAAACTTTTCAAACTGAGATCTTATTTTATTTTGATTATCAATTAATGTTTTTTCATCTAAAAATTTTCTTTCTTTTGATTTTCCAGATGGATCTCCAATCATTCCAGTTGCTCCTCCAATTAATATTATTGGCTTATGTCCACATTTTTGAAAATGAACTAATGTCATTATCTGTACTAAATTTCCAATGTGAAGTGAATCTGCAGTTGGATCAAAACCAATATATCCTGATGATGAGTTATTAAGTAAAAATTCTTCTGTAGATGGAGTAATGTCATGAATTAAACCTCTCCATTTAAGTTCCTCTACAAAATTTTTCATTATATCTTTTTTTAATAATTAATAACATACAATATTATTAAAAAACTAATTACTTTTATGAAATAATTTAATGATTCAGAGTTATAATCAAATTACTAAAGATTTGAGTGAAGATAAATTTTCTAAAATTTATCTTTTAATGGGTGAGGAGACATTTTTTATTAAAAAAATATCATCATTTTTTGAAAATAATTTTATTGAAGATCAGCATAAAGGGTTTAATTTAGAAATTCTTTATGGTAGAGATACTTCAATTGAAAATGTTATCAATTCTTGTAAAAGTTTTCCTATGATGTCTGATAGAAAATTAATTCTTATCAAGGAATCACAAGAGCTTGATATATTTAAGAGAAATAATGAAAAGAAAAATGAAATTTTAATAAATTATTTTAATAATATAAATCCAACATCTACATTAATATTCTGTTTAAATAATAAGACTCTCGATAAAAGATCTAAACTTTTTAAGTCATTCGAAAATTTTTCATCTATTTTAGATTCAAGCTCCAAAGAAAATAAAATATATGATAATCAATTACCTGCTTGGATAAAATCTCAGGTTAAAAAAAACAACTACTCAATATCAGATGAAGGATTATTTATTTTAACTGAAAATATTGGAAATAATTTAGAAAAGATTGATAACGGATTATCAAAAATTTATTCAAATGTTGATAATGATAATATAACCAAAGAAGATATAATTAAATACATAGGAATTAATAGAGAATATAATCTATTTGAATTTCAAGACAGTTTAGTAGATAGAAACTCAATCAAATGCAGTAAAATAATTAAATATTTTATATCAAATGAAAAGAAATATCCGATTCAACAATTAATTATTTATATGTATAATTTTTTTTCAAAATTATTGGTTGTCAAAACTAAAAATTTAACTGATGCAAATAATATATCATCTGTAATATCCGTTCATCCTTATGTCGCTAGATCATACGTAAAAGCAAATCAAAACTATAATTTAAATGAACTGTTTATTATCATAAATTTTATCAGAGATTTAGATTTAATTTCTAAAGGACTAAAACAAATTAAATCAAGTAACCAATCCTTAATGGCTGAATTGATTTATAAAATATTTTATAAATGAAATTAATAATATTTATTTTTCTGTCATTTTCAACTTTTCCTTTACTTTCTCAAGTAGATGAAAAATTAAATCATTATTATAATTCTGAAAATTACTCAATTTACATTTCTTATTTTGATGATAATTATTCCTTAGATGATTTTGAAAATATTGATCCTGAAATAGTTTCTAAATATTTAATTTCTCTATTAAAATCTAATTTTAATTCTTTTGAAATTTTGCCAGCAAGAAAACTTATTAATTTAAAAGAATATGTTGAGAATTTTATATTGACTAATAATTCTAAAACTAGAGAGGTTTTGTTATTTGAATATGGAAAATCTGAATTTAATCTTAATCGATTTAAATCTTCTGTTAAGTATCTTGAATTAATTAAAAATAAAAATGATGAAATTAATTTTCTACTTGGAGTAGGGGAGTTTAATAATAAAAATTTAGAAACGTCTAAATTATATTTAGAAGAAGTGTCTTCCTCTATTTATGATGATAAAAAAAAGTTATTTCTTGGTATCATATCTTATCAAAGAGAAGAATTTGATTTAGCGCTAAATTATTTTGATAATATTTCAGATATAAATCTAGAAAAAAAATACCTTCAATATATTATAAGCATAAATTATATAAAAGAAGATTACGAAGCAACAATTAATTTAAATGATAGAATTTATTATCACAGAACTAATATAGATAATATTGACTACTGTTTTTTCTTTATTGGAAAAGCACTTTTTATTTTAGAAGATTTCAATAATTCGATTATTACTTTAAATAAAATTAAAAATAATATTGATAGAGAAGACGAAATCTCATTTCTAAAAGGTTATTCAAATTATATTCTTAAAAACTATGATGAATCAAAATCAATTTTTAAATCTTTATCGGATAATTCATCAGATTACTCTCAATTATCGTCATTTTATCTTGGCATGATTTTTTTAGAAGAAAAACAATTTAATCTTGCAAAAAATTATTTTTATGCATCTTATAAAATAAATAATAACAATGAATACACTAAAAAATCATTATTGAATTATGCTAAGTCTAATTATGAATTAGGAGATTATGATCTTTCAATTGTTGTTCTTAATAAATTAAAGTCAGAATATCCTGATTTTAAAACTAAGGAGATAAATGATTTATTAAGCGAAAATTATTTTATGACTAATAATTATTCTAGAATAATTTCATTTATAAATTCTAAAGAAAACATTTCTGAGGAAGATAAAATTAAATTTCAATATGTAACATATCAAAAAGGTGTAAATGAATTTAACAGAGGAAATTTTAAAAATTCTATAAAATATTTTAATCTATCTCAGAGATATGATTCAGATTATGAAATATATATAAAGTCTCATTTAAACAAATCTGAGGCATATTTTATTGGTAATTTATATAAAAAATCATCAGATGAAATTTTAAAGGTTATAAATAAAAAAATTGATAAGGATCTTAAATTAAAGTTATTGGAATTACTTGGTTATTCATTTTTTAATCAAAATGAATATGAAGAGTCATCTAAATATCTAAGTAGTTACTTTTCACTTAAAAATAATATATTTCAAAGTGCTGACAGAGATTTATTACTTCGCCTTGCAGACTCATATTATGCGTCAAAAAACTTTAAAAATGCCATAAAAACCTATAATAAATCATTAGAAAATAGTGATATAAATAAAAATTATATCAATTATCAAATAGGTTTATCTTATTATGGACTAGATGATTTTACAAATTCAATCATATATATGGATAAGGTCATATCAAATCCTGAAAAATCATTAGATGATGATGCTATATTTAGAAAAGCGCAAATATATTTTGAAAACTCAGAGTTTGATAAATCAATAGTAAATTATAGTTTTTTAATTCAAAATTTTAAATATAGTGAGTACATACCTTATTCTTATTTAAATAGAGCTACCTCTTATTTTAACCTTAAATCATATGATCAAGCAGAATATGATTTCTTATATGTTTTAAAAAATATTCTAGATGAAAATATTCAGAGCCAAGCTATATTAGGGATGCAAAAAGTTGTTTCTTTTACTAATGGTTTTTCACAATTAAATAAACTTATAGCTGATTATAAGAAAAGATTTCCTGAAAATAATAATATTTTAAAAATTCAATTTGATAATGTAAGAAATCTTTATTTTAATCAGAAATATGAAGATTTAGTTTTATATGTTAATGATATAAAAGGTAAAGATCAAAATGTTTATAACGAACATGAAACTAATTATTATTTGGCTGAATCTTTATTTAAACTTAATGAATTTAGTTCTGCAAAAGAGGTATACTTTATTTTAGTTGATAGTATAAACTCTAAATATTATTCTAGATCAATAAATAGATTAGCTCAAATCAATTTTAAAGAAAATAATTATATAGAGTCTTTAAAATATTATAAAGATCTTGAAAGAATTAGTAAGAATAACAGAGAAAAAATAGATTCCTATGTAGGATCATTAACAAATTACTATTTCATGAAAAATTATGATTCAGTCCAATACTATTCATCACAAATAAATAATTTTGATAAGATATCCTTTAATAATAGAAATAAAATAAACCTATTATCTGCTAAATCATTTCTGGAATCAGGTAATACGTCAACTGGTATTGATAAATTACTTACAACTATAAATTTAGTCAAAGATGAAAGTGCTGCTGAAGCAAACTATTTATTAGCTAAAATTTTTTATGATCAAGGGCAAAAAAATCAGGCGCTTGAAAGTCTTTATTCACTTAACGAAAATTTTTCAAATTATGAGTTTTGGGTTGGTAAATCCTATATTTTAATTGCTGATATATTTATATCTATGGGAGAAAATTTTCAAGCTATCGCAACTCTAGAGTCTTTAATTGAAAATAGCAATATAAACCAGATTAAAAATGAAGCTGAAAAGTTAAAAAATAAAATATCTATTGATGATTAGAATAATTGTAATATTATTTCTTTTAAATATTAACTGCTTGTATTCGCAGTCAAATGAAGGTGAAATAGAAGATGCACAAATTCTTATTGAAAAAAATAGTAAAATTATTTTACCTAAAGTTGATAAGTCAATTAATAAGATATCTCTTGAAAATAAAACTATATCAAAAAAAATTTTTGAATTTGAATCAATAAAATTTGTAGATTTTTCCTCAAAGAAGAAAATAGATAAAATTTTAAGAGATAACACATCATACAAAGAGACTAAAAATATATTTATTGATGTTAAAGGAGGTAATTATTCAACCTTTATTATTAATACAAACCCATACTTTAAATCTGGTAATAAATTTGCTTTATATTCAGATATATTTATAAAATTAAATTCTAAAGGATCTAAACTATCTTCTGTAAGTGGTGAAGAAATTAATGATATTAATTTTTTTGCCGATTATAAATATTCTAATAGCTCAAGAATTTCTTCATATTTCAATTTTAACTCTTTTTCTAATGGGTATTATGGATTTGTAGATGATGATAACATAATTCTAAATGATGATTTAATTGAAAAACTACGTTTTACAAATAACTCACTCATTTATAAAGTTGATTGGGAAAATATTGGTAAAAAATATAATATAAATATTTCTTATACTGGAGAAAATTTCAATAATTCATTTTATAATGAATTTCAAAATAGAATTACTAGCAATATAAGTATACCATTATCAAATACATTAATTTCCTTTATTCCAAAATTTGATAATTATCAACTGGATCAAATTAATAATCAAAATATAAACAATCAAAACAAACTTACTATTACTAAGTTAGATCTTCCTGTTTTATTTAATTTTTCAATTAATAATTTAAATATTACATTAAATTCACTTTATCAGTATCTATCAAGAAGCTTTTTAGGAAAATCAAACGTATCCTCTTTTTCTCCATCTATTAAATTTAGGTATTATAATAAAAAATTAACCATTAATTTATCAGCCTCTAAAGGATTTAACCATAATAAATATTCTCAGGAAATTAATCTTATGCCCTTTTTATATGAAAAAGGTATATCAAATCAATTTGATTTTAACAAAGAACTATATAGAATTAAAACTGGTATAGATTTAAATGTATTTAATAATTCATCTTTAACTCTTGGTTTTGAGTCACTTAAAGTGAATGCTAATTTAAATTACGTTCTATATAAAGGTGAATCTTTACCTTCAGAAATTAAAGCACCTATGTACATTTATACTATTGAGAGAGAAAATATTACTCAAGTAATAAATTATTTAACATTTAATTATAGTGCTAGATTTTCAAATAACATAGAGTCGTCTATTAATTTTCTCCATTCAATTTTTGAAGAAAATCAAGTATTTCAGCCAAAATATGAAATTGATGTTTTAAATACATATAAAAAAAATAAGATTTCTTTTAGTCTAGGAGCAAACTTTAAGCTTGAAAATTATGGTCTTAATTATAAAAGCGAATTATTTAAAATGAAATCATATATTAATGTTTTTCTTGATGGGTCATATAAAATTTCTGATAACTTAGATTTTACCTTTAATCTTAATAATATTTTGAATAGATATAATGAAAGGTTTTTTATGTATCCGGAATTAGGATTAAATTTTTTAGTGGGTATTAAATGGGTATTTTAGATGAGTAAAAATGATTATGATTTTGGTCTAAAGCAAGTTGATCTTAATGATTATAAATTAAAAGGAAATAATTCATCAAGTTTTTTTATTTTATGTTTCCTATGCATAATAGGATATTATTTTTATGATGAATTTGAAAATAATCTTAAAAATAAATCTATAGAAGTAGATCCTATTTCTGAGAATAATATAATTGTTGATGAAAAAGTTATATCAATTGATACTACTACTACATTTGAATATATAGATGATTCAAATCTTGATGTTCAAGATATAGAAAGTAGAGAAATAGATGAGATTAATTATCTAAGTGGAAAATATTATATTATAGCGGGAAGCTTTTCAAATTATAATTTATCTTTAAATAAGGCTAATGATTTAGCTAAAAATAGTTTTAATGCAATAATTATTTCACCTATAAATCAAAATAATATGTATAGAGTTGCTGTTAGTAGTTATGATGAAATAAATAATGCAAAAGAAAATTTATCAATATATAAGAAAAAACTAAATAACGAATTATGGATTTTAAAACATTGATATTGCAATTTTTGAACACAAATGATTCTACAATTAATGTAGTAAATCAAGAACAAATAACTGTAATGGAATTACTATTTAAAGGAGGATTAATGATGATTCCAATTCTTGTTCTGTTTGTAATTACAATTTATATTTTAATCGAAAAAATATTAATAATTAATAGAGAATCTAAATCTCCTAAGGGATTTACTGATGAAATAATATCACGAGTAAAAAATGATGATATAAATGGAGCAATACTAGTCTGTAATGATACTAATAACCCTGTATCAAGAATGATACTTAAAGGTCTAAATAAATTAAATACATCATTAAAAAACATTGAGTCTTCAATTGAAAATGTAGGAAAAATTGAAATTTATAACCTAGAAAAAAATCTTAATTTACTCGCAACAATTTCTGGAGCAGCACCAATGATTGGATTTCTTGGTACGGTAACAGGTATGATACAAGCATTTATTTCTATTGCAGAAGAAGAAGGAGCCGTTAGTCCTAAACTATTATCTAGTGGTATATATGAAGCTATGTTAACGACAGCAGCTGGATTATTTGTAGGTATAGTTGCTTACTTATCCTATAATTATCTTGTCTCTAGAGTTGAAAAACTAATACATAAAATGGAATATACTACAATTGAATTTATTGAGACATTACAAAACAGAAAATGAATCTAAAATCAAATAATAAAATTAATCCACTTTTTAGTATGTCTTCAATGACGGATATTATATTTCTATTATTAATATTTTTTATGTTGACTGCGTCATTTGTTACACCATCTGGTTTACCAGTTAATTTACCATCTAGTAAATCATCCACTATCATTATTCAGAAAGTATCAGTAACAATCACTAAAGATTTAAAGTATTTTGTTAATGAAGAAGAAACTTCATTAGCAAACCTGGAAATGATTTTAAGAGATGCTATCGGAGATGATGAGGGACTTGTTGTTCTTCATTGTGATAAAGATGTTCCAGTTGAACATCTTGTAAATGTAGCTGGAATTGCTACATCATTAGAAGCAAAAGTTTCTATAGCCTCAATACCTAAAAAATGAGAAATAGTAATCAGGATTTAAAAAAAAGAGCATTCTATTTAACTATAGGAACTAATATTTTATTTTTTTTGATGTTAATGATTATTGTTGCATGGAAAGAAACTTATCCGCCACCTGAGGAATATGGAATTGAATTAGGTGTTGAAAGTAATGAACTTTCTGATAATAACAATGAAGATGAGGATGATAACGATTCAGAAATTGTAGAAGAGTTATTAGATAATAATATAAAAGAAGATATTGATATAGGTGAAACTGTAATTGAAAATGTTAATGAGGAGGATATTACTTCAAATGATTTAGAATCTTCAGATCTTACTGATGTTGAAGAATTAGAACCAATATCTAACCTAGAATCATCACTTGTAGTAGATGAAAGTCCTAATGTTGAAATAAATGAAAAAAATGAGTCAAAAGATTCCTCTTTTATGAATGAAAATAAACCCTCAACTAAAATAATAGATGAAAGAGCTATATTTAAAAATAATTCTCCCTCAGAATCTGGATCAGAAGGATCTTCTCTTGAAATGCAAGGGTGGATATGGGATTTTGAACCAAATCCTATTGATAATAGTAGAGAAAGTGGAAAAATTGTATTTGAAATAAAGGTTGATTATTATGGTGAAATTATTGGCTTAAGAATCCTAGAAACAACTTTGAGTCCAGCTGTAGAAAAAATTTATCAAGAAGAAATTTATAAACTTACCTTCTCTCCAACAAATAATGATAATCCTGCTGAAATATCTAAAGGGAAAATAACCTTTATAATTAAGAATAATTAGCTTTTTAGGATGAATTATGATGAAGCTATAAAGTTTCTTTTCGATAGTGTCCCTAATTATCAAAAATCTGGAAAAACTGCCATAAGAAAAGGTTTAAAGAATATCAAAATTTTATCTAATCACTTTAATAACCCTCACAATACTTTTAATTCAATTCATGTTGGTGGAACTAATGGTAAAGGAACAACTTCAGTTACTATTGCTAACTTTTGTTTATCTCTTGATTTAAAAATTGGATTATTTACTTCTCCCCATGTATATGATTTTAGAGAAAGAATTCAAGTAAATGGCAAGAATATTGAAAAGTCATTTTTAATAAACTTTGTATCTAATAATAAAGATTTTTTTAAAGAAAATGATTTCTCTTTTTTTGAAATAAATACTGTTATGGCTTTTGAGTATTTTAGGTATTGTAAAGTAGATTTAGCAGTTATTGAAGTTGGGCTAGGCGGGAAGCTAGATTCAACAAATATTATCAAACCAATTATTAGTTTGGTAACTAATGTTGGATATGACCATCAAAATATATTAGGTGATAAAATAGAAGACATCTCAAGAGAGAAAGCTGGAATTATTAAACCAAATTCTCTATTTATTAAAGGAGAAGAACAAAACAATATAGACCATATTTTTAAAGATGAATGTAAAAAAACAAATTCAACTTTTTTATGTGTTTCAAGAAATGTTAAGGTTAAATCATTATCAAAAACATTTTCTAAAAGAAAAATAAGAATTGAATATAATAAGAGTCAGACCTTTGAATTAAATTTAGAGAATCCTGCAAATTATTATCTAATGAACACAAAAGCAGCAATTTTTGCTTTTATTAAAACAGCTGAATACTATAAAAAAGTTCCTTTATTAAGTAAGCATAATAAAAATAAATTTAAGGTTTATGGTAGATGGAATATCATATCAAAAAATCCTTATATAATTTCAGATGGATGTCATAATATAGATTCATTTAAAAGTATTATAAGTGAAATTAATCCATCATCATTTAATAATATATATTTTATTACAGGTGGTGTTAAAGAAAAAAAATGGAATGAAATATGTGAAATTCTACCAAAAGAATATAATTATATTCTAATTCAACCTTCTAATAAAAGAGCAATTAGAACATCTGATCTAAAAAGATATTTTATAGAAAATAAATTAAATTATAATATCAAAATAGATATAAATGATGCCTTGAAATATTGTAAAAAAATAGCATCAAAAAATGATTTAATATTTATAGGTGGAAGTTTGTTTTTAATGTCAGATTATAATGAAGAATAAATTAGAAAGGTATGATTATAATCTTAAATCAGAATATGTAATTCAGGAGGGTAAAGAATTTTATAAATACTCAAAAGGAAACTGGAATAGAAAGTTTGAAAATAAAAATCCAATTGTTTTAGAGCTAGCTTGTGGAAATGGAGAATATACTGTTGAAAGATCTTTTAAAGATCCTTTGAGAAATTATATTGGTATAGACATTAAAGGAGCCAGAATTTGGAAAGGAGCAAATAAACTAGGAAATAATAAATCTAAAAATGCTTTTTTCTTGAGGATTCAAATTGAAAATATTTTAAATTTTTTTGAAAATAATGAAGTTGACGAAATTTTAATTTCATTTCCTGATCCAAGACCAAAAAAAAGAGATATTAAAAAAAGATTAACAAATATTAAATTTCTAGATATGTATTATAAAATTCTTAAAAAAAATGGATTATTGATGTTAAAAACTGATGACTTTGATTTATTTAATTATTCATTAGATCAAATTAAAAGTTCAGGTTTTGTAATTAAAAATTACACAAATGATTTATATAATTCAAAAAAATATGATACGTTCAAAGAAATAAAAACTAAATATGAATTAAAATTTTTATCAGAAGGAAAAAAAATAAAATTTCTTCAATGTTTAAGATAAATCCTGAATTTTTTCTAAAATATTTGAAATCGAATCATAATCCTTTAAACCCGGTCTTATCTCTCTTGAGCCTTTAAGTAATAAACCATATTTATATTTATCCAAAAATTTTAATACATTTTCAAAATCATTGTAAGGATTTATTATTAACATGTATTTTTTATCTATATGCTCTAGTTTTTCGATATTTTTAAGATTTAAATTATCTATAATTAAAGTTTCAACTTTAGGAAAACTTGAACTTAACAAGTCATTTATTTCATAATTAATTTTATTAGGATCAGATATTTTCACTATAATACTTTTAGGATCAAAATTTAATCCCTTTATGGTATTTTCAATATTTAGTTCAATTGCATCAAAAAAACCTTTATCTAATATACTATTAATGTATTTTGTAGATGAATTATTAAATTCTGCAATAAACTTTACACCGTTTACCCATTTTGATATTTCGTTTGATGTATCAGTTGAAATTTTATAATTTGAATTTTCATCAAAATTATAACCTAAGCTGTCAACCATCATACCAGAACAATATCTCGCATCACTTAAATTTGAAATAGAACTAACATGAACAAAATACTTTAATGACATAGTAAAACTCCTTATAAATAAATTAATTTTGCAAAATAAACATAATACATTCAATTATGAGTAAACATGGTAAAGTTCTTGTAGCAATGAGTGGAGGAATAGATAGTTCAGTAACTGCTATACTTCTGAAAGAACAAGGATATGAAGTAATTGGATTAACGATGAAAACATGGGATTATGAATCATCTGGTTCAAATAAAAAAGAAACAGGATGTTGTAGTCTAGATTCAATTAACGATGCGAGAAATATAGCAGTAGATCTTGGTTTTCATCACAACATATTAGATATAAGGTCTGAATTTGGTGATTATGTAATAGATTATTTTACTGATGAATATATGTTAGGAAGAACACCTAATCCTTGTGTTTTATGTAATACACATATAAAGTGGGAAGCTTTACTAAAAAGGGCAGATAAATTAGATTGTGAATTTATAGCAACGGGTCATTATGCTAATATTAATAAACTAGATAGTAGGTTTTATGTATCTAAAGGAAAGGACTTAAATAAAGATCAGTCATATGCACTTTGGGGTATTAGTCAAAAAAATCTTAGTAGAACTATGTTTCCTCTAGGAAATTTAGAGAAAAAAGAAATTAGAGAAATTGCATTAAAATCTGGTTATGATAATCTGGTAAAAAAATCAGAATCGTATGAAATATGCTTTGTTCCAGATAATGATTATAGAAACTTTTTAAGAAAAAGGGTAGGAGATATTGATAAAAAAGTTGGTAAAGGTAATTTTATTGATGAAAATGGAAATAAAATAGGGAAACATGAAGGATATCCATTTTACACTATAGGACAGAGAAAAGGCTTAGGTATTGCACTTGGATATCCTGCATATGTTACAAATATCAATAAAACATCAAATGAAGTTACACTTGGTTCTTTTGATGAACTGAAAAGAGATGGAATGTATGTTAATAAATTAAATTTCATGAAATATGATAAGTTAATCGATAAAGTTGATGCTTATACAAAAATAAGATATAATGATAAAGGTAGTCCTTCAATAATTGAACAGACTGAAGATACAATAAAAGTGTATTTTGGTAAAGGAGTTAATGCTATCACTCCTGGCCAGTCAGCGGTCTTTTATGAAAATGATGATGTTATAGGAGGTGGTTGGATTAAGTCTAGTTTTTATAAAAATTCTCAATTAGAAAGAAATAAAATTACAAATCATGAGTGAGGTATCTGTTTCTATCTTAGATTGTGATTTTAATAATTTAAATTCAGAAATAGAAAAAGTAAATAATACTAACATTAATTATATCCATATTGATATAATGGATGGTGTTTTTGTTGATAGAAATACAAAAAAACTATTTGATTTAGATAAAATTTCTAATCTGACAGATAAGAATTTAGATATTCATCTGATGATAGAAAACCCTTTAGATTCAATTGAT
>MDTG01007371.1_pt1 | contig 23385 bp, 9 predicted proteins | sample 811421 | NCBI WGS metagenome assembly MDTG01 (sample SAMN05326645, study PRJNA326480) | marine metagenome | isolation source: seawater | place: Pacific Ocean: South East | collected 2011
CACCAGCGGGATCGAGAACTGCCCAGGCTCGGGGTGGTCCCAGTCGGTGGGCTTGCTCGCGTAGGGGCTGGCCCCCGCCAGGATCAGGTCGTGGGGGATCTCGGCGGCCTCGAGCAGGCCGAGGAGCAGGTTCAGCTTGCTCCCCGCGCGGGCTGCCAACACCTGCTCGGGTCGAGCGGCGTTGCCTTGATCGCGCACGTGCTCGTGCACGAAGTCGAGCAGCTTCAGGGCCTGGGCCTGGGCGCCCGTGACCCCCTGCACCAGCTCCTTGGCCTTGGCGACCACGGAGGGGGCCGGCGCCTTGCCGACCAGGGTCCGCTCCCGATAGGGCCCGTCCAGCTGATCGAGGGTCCGCGACTCCAGCACCTTGATCCAGGGCAGGAACTCGTCGCGGTCCGGCGCCGGAGGCTCCGGCTCGACGCGCGGCATGTTGCGCGCCTCGTAGACGTGCACGATCCACTCGCCCCGCTTGGTCTGGGTGTGCTTCATGCCGCGCCGGCGCAGGTTGCGCTCGATCACGGTCACCGGGGCGTCCTCATGGATCAGGAGCACCCAGCGCGAGAGCCAGAAGGGCTCCGCCAGGCCCGGGTCCATGAAGTAGAAGGGCCCGTTCGAATACTGGAAGCCCGCCGCGCCCTCGCGCCGGCGGAAGGAGTGCTCGACCAGCGCGCCCGGCGTCAGCCCCGGCATGCGGAACTCGCCGGTGTTGGCCCGGATCGGCTCGTAGACCGAGCCGTCGGGGCGGATCGTGCGGATCGCGAGGGTCTCGCCCGCGGTGGGCCGGCGGCTCAGCTCCTGAGTGCCGCGCTCGTCGAGCAGGCGCCATACCTGGTGCACGACGTCGACGCTCGAGGTGTCGGGGTAGATCCGGGTCACGGTCTGGTCGAAGAGGCACACCCGGTCCGAGCGCGGCCACTTGCCGCGCGGCGGGCTCTGGGTGCGCAGCTCCTCGAGGTCGGGCGCCCACTCCTCCCAGAAGCGGTCCTCCTTGCCGGTCAGCCCGCTCAGCAGCTGGCGCGCGCCGTGGTCGCCCGGCTCCTCCTCGAGGACCGCCGCCAGCAGCTCCTGCGCCTCGGCCTTGGCCTTGGGGTCGCGGTGCGCCTCCTCCGCCAGCCGGGCCGCCAGGATCCGCTTGCGCACGACGGAGTCGGCGTCGGCGGCCACCCAGGCGCGCAGGGCCTCGATCTCGGGGTAGCGCTGGCCGAGGCCGCGGAACACGCGCCGGCGCTGGAGCGCGAGCTCCTCGGCGTCCGCGCCGCTGGCCTTGGCCCACGCCTCCAGCGCGGCCAGGGCCTGGCGCCGGTCGCTGCGCGCGATCGCCTGGTCCACCTTGCGCAGCACGAGGTCCGTCCGGCCCCGGTTGAGGTCCAGGATCGCCTGGCGCAGGCGCTCGCCCTCCGCGCCCCCGTCCTCGCCGCGCGACTCGAGCAGCGCGAGCTGGGTCATCACGATCGGGAGCAGCCCCTGCTGCTCCTGCGGCGCCGCGGCCAGGGTCTGCTCGGCGGCGTGCAGCCAGCCCTTGCCGCGCAGGGCGGCGACCAGGCGCAGGCGGGTGAGCAGGTCCCGCGGCTCGGCCTCGAGCAGGGCCTCGAGGCCCAGCGTGCCCTCGATCGTGCGCTCCTCGGCCAGGTCGAGCTGGGCCAGCGCGCGCCGGCCTTCGACCGACTCGGGATCGGCCAGGAGCGTGGACTCATAGGCCCGCTTGGCCTCGCTGCGGCGCTCCTCGGGCGGGAGGTGGTTCGCGCCCTGCACCAGGCGCGCCCGCAGCCGGTGGAACCAGGCGACCTTCGCCAGGCGCCCCGCCGGGACGTCCTCGGCGATGGCCTCCAGGGCCCCCAGGGCCTCCTCGCTCATTCCCTCCCGGCCCAGGAGCCAGGCGTAGAGGCCGCGACGCTCGGGGTCCCGCTCGGCGGCCAGCTCGCTCAGGCCCGCCAAGGGCCCGGGCTGGCGCGGCGCGGCCTGGCTGACGTCGACCTCTTCGCTGAGGGACTCCTCCAGGCGTCGCGGGGCGCCGGTCGGGTCGAGGAGCTGGGCGGCGAAGCTCGCGCGGGCCCCGCCGGTCAGCTTGATCACGATCCGGTTCCAGCCGGGTCGGAGCACGACCGGGAGCCGGACCGTGCCCGGCAGCCGCAGCCGGGCGCGATCGACGGTCCCCGCCAGGGCGCGGTTGATCCACACCCGCGCCGAGGGCCCGCGATAGACCAGCGAGGCGTCGGTCTCCTCGGCCTCGGTCCAGCGCACGTGGGTCACCACGTAGCTCACCTGGCCCACACCCTCGAGACCCTCCGAGAGCGCGATCGCCGCTCGGCGCGGGTCGCGCTTCAGCTCGCGCCAGGCGCGCTCCTCGCCGCGCCAGCCCTTGAAGGTCCGGCGCGGGGCGAGGACGCGGGCGTTGGCCGCGCCCTCAGCGGGGAAGCGGGTCTCGAGCGCCGCGTTGGGCGCGATCCCGAAGGGCCCGACGGCCAGGAAGCGGCTCAAGAAGCCGCGCTCCGCCAGGGTCCTCAGGGCCTCGTCCCTGGCCCCCGCGCGCTGGTAGAGGTCGACCAGCACGCTCAGCATGGCGTCCGTGTTGTGCCCGCTCTTCGCGAGCAGCGCCGGGATCCGGCTCAGCAGGGTCCGCCGCCCGTGAGGCACCAGCGAACGCAGCCGCGAGAGCTCCGTCAGGAGCAAGGGCACGCGCGGGTCGTCGGGGCCCTCCTCCAGCTGGTCGAGCAGGCGATCGAACTCGAGGCTCGGCTGCCCGCGGTCGAGCTCCTCGGCGAACAGGGCCTCGGCCGCGGCTGCGGGCGCGGCCAGACCGGCCAGGCCGAGGGCGAGGGTCAGCGCGCCGAAGAGCGCGCGCGTGCTGTAGCTGTTGCGCATGATTCGCTCCCTCACTGCTCGCTCCCTCACTGCTCGCTCCCGCCCTGCTCGATCACCGGGCGCTCCCGCTCGGCCCGGTCGATCTGCTCGACGAACTTGCGGAAGGCCTCGTATTGGGCCTGCGGGATCCGGTTGGTCTCGATCCGCAGCACGCGCTGGACCTCGATCCCGCCCGGCTTGCGCACGTAGACGCGCTGGTAGCTGCCAAAGGAGGTCTTGAGCTCGACCGGCTTGGGCAGGCTGCGGACCCGCGTCCCCTTGGGGAGCACGTAGCGCACGGCCTCCTCGACCCCGCTCGGGACCGAGAGCACGACGTCGTGGGTCCGCTGGGTGTCGGCGGCGAGGTCGCTCAGCTTGCCGCCGCGCAGGTAGACCATGTCGAAGAGCCAGCTGCGCATCTCGACCAGCTCGAAGCCCCCGTCCTGAGCCGGCCGCAGCATGCGCGGGATCACGGCCTCGACCTGGACCGGGAGCGGCTTGCTCAGGTCGACCGGGTCGCCGGCGTCGACCTTGAGCACCTTGGCGCCGTTGTAGAAGCGGCCGACCTTGGGCTGCAGCTCCTCGCGCCGCCGCCCCTCGGTGGTCATCCACTCGCGCAGGATCACTTCGAAGGTCCCGCTCCCCAGGAGCGTGCTCTTGACCCGCCCCGCGCCGTCCTCGCTCAGGACCACCTCGTGGCGCTCCTTCATCCCGTTGGCCATCGGCCCGCGGAAGGGGATCTCCTTGAGCAAGGCCTGCTTGGGCGTGATCACGACGACCTCGGCGCCGTAGTCCATGCTCGGGAGCGTCTTGTAGGGGTGGTACTCGGCGGTGCCGTCGAGGAAGATCCCGCCCTCGAAGTCGACCCACGAGATGCAGTGGTTGAAGTGGCTCATCAGCGGCAGGCTGAGGTCCTCACGCCCGCGCCCGTCCTCGCCGAAGATCAGCACCGGGTGGGCCTCGACGCCGATCACCGAGAGCATCGTCCCGATCAGGGTCGCCTTGTCCTTACAGTCGCCGAAGCGCCGCGCGAAGATCTTGGTCGCGTTGTAGGGCTTGAAGCCGTGCACGCCGAACTCCCAGTCGTCGCTGTAGCCGATCTCGGTGACCACGAACTCGTAGATACGTCGGATCTTGTCCTCGGTCGTCTTGGCGCCCGCCACGAGCTCCGCCACCTTGGCGCGGATCGCGTCGTCGACCTCGTGCTGCCCCTTGACCAGGCCCCAATACCAGCTGGAGAAGGTGTTCCAGTCCTTGAAGCTCGAGACCTGCAGCGTCGGCAGGGCCTCCTTCATCCAGGGCATGTTGGGCTCGGTCTCGAGCGGCGCTACGCCCCTGGCCTCCCACACCCAGGTCCGGGTCTCCTCGCCCACGACCTCCTGGGGTTTGCCGACGCGGCCGCCCGGGCTGTGGAGGTAGAGCTCCCGGCTGCGCGGCGCGATCAGCACGAAGCGCATCCGGTCCACGACGACCTGGTCCTGGAAGGCGACCGTGCGCCCGTAGTAGTCGCCGAAGAAGCCCTGCTCCTGGTCGTCGATCCGGTAGCGGAGCTCGAGGATGTCTCCCGGGCTGAGCGCGGGGAAGGCGACCGTGAAGCCCTGGCGGCGCACGAACTCGCCGCCCGTGAAGCCCCGCCGGCTGCCGACCGGGGCGTCGCTGACCGTCCCGTCGGCGCGGTAGAGGCGCCCGCGCTGGACCTCGATCGACTGATCGCTCTCGTAGCCGATCCCGTAGCGGCGCAGCTGCGTGGCGCCCTCCCGGCTCTCGACCCGCAGGATCAGCTGGGTCCAGCTGCTCTTGGTGCCGTCGGGGTTGACCCGATCTACCTCCTGGCGAAGCACCACCCGGTGGGTGCGCTTCTTGTCGAGCGGGTGCTTGCGCGCCGCGGCCACCAGCGGCTCGGGCTCGATCACCCACTCGCGCTCGAAGTGCGAGATCGCGCGCCGCTTCCCGCGGTCCAGGTAGGCCAGATACTTGCGCAGCTCGGTCCGCTTGGGGTCCAGGGCCAGGGACTGCTCGAAGTCCGCCCGGGCGCCCGCGGCGTCCGCGATCCGCTCCCGCAGCCGCCCGCGGCGCTCCCACAGCTCGGGGTCCTGGGGCCGCAGCTCGATCGCCTGACCCAGGGCCGCCACCGCGCCCTTGAGGTCGCCGCCGCGGCGGCGGAAGTCGCTCAGCTCCAGGCGCAGGTAGACCAGGCCCGGCTCGAGGGCCAGCGCGCGCTTCAGCAGCTGCTCCGCGATCCCCCGCTGCCCGAGCTTCTCGCGCCGCTCCGCCAGCTGGAGCAGGGTCCAGCTGCTGCTCCGGTCGGCGGCGAAGCGCTGGTCGAGGAGATAGCCGACCCGGCCCTCGTCGCCGCGCCGCTTGGCCTCCTCGTAGGCCTCGTCGAGCAGCTGCAGCGGCCACACCTCGACCTCCTCGTTGCTCAGCCGCTCTTCGAGCTCCTCGCAGAGCTTGTCGAGCTCCCCGCGGGCGAGGGGCGCCCGCGCCAGGGCCACCAGCACGTCGCGCCACACCAGGCGCGCCTCGAGCAGGCGCGGGTGCTTCTCGATCACCGGCTCGAGCAGCTCGCGCGCGCGCTCGGCGTTGCCCAGCACGTCGAGGTAGTAGTCGGCCAGGAGCATCCGCGCCCGCGGGTGCTCCGCGTCGTGGGCCAGGACCTGCTCCAGGCACTGGCGCCAGGCGTTGTACTCGGCGTTGACCGAGAACTCGCCCGCCGCCCGCAGGGTGGAGGCCAGGAACATGCGATAGCCCGCCTGGCGGGGCGCGAGCTCGACGGCGCGCTTGAAGGCCTCCCGGTCGGGGTGCTCGGTGCTGTCGTGCCCGCCCGTCAGGTAGTGCAGATATCCCAGCTGGAACCAGGCCCGGGCGTCCTGGGGGAAGCGCGCGACGCGCGCCGCCAGGGTCGCGCGCCCGTCGCGGGCGACCTCGCAGCGCGGAGCCTTGCCGAGCGGGAAGGCCGGCTGGCCCTTGATCTCCGCCAGGGTGGCCTCCTTGACGCCCGCGGCCGGCCCGCCCTCGGGCGAGGTGACCCGCAGGCGGAAGCGCCAGTCACCGGTCTGATCGGCGACCTTGAGCAGGACCTCGTTCCAGCCGGGCTGCAGCACGACGCCGACGTGATCCTGGTCGGGGGAGTACTCGCGTCGCACGCCGCGCTCCAGCAGCGAGACCCGGTTGACCCACAGCTCGGCGGCTTCGTCCGAGCCCAGCCGCAGCGCGACGGGGGTCTCTCGCTCGACCTGCAGGTAGGTGACCACGTAGGCCAGGCACTGGTCGTTGGGCCGGACCAGCTCGTCGAGGTCGACGACCCCCGAGGGCGGCCGCTCGACGGGGAGCGGCCGCCAGGCGATCTCGAGCCCCTTGCCCTGGGCCTTGGCGGCCGGGTCGAAGGGGTCCTTCTCGGGCGGATAGGCGAGCGAGAAGCCGCGGCCCCGCTCGTTGTCGAAGGGCCCGATCAGGTAGAAGCGCGTCAGGACCCCCAGCTCCTGCACCTGCTCCTGGGCCAGGTCCAGCTGCCCCAGGGTGCGCAGCTGGTCGACCAGCAGCGTCTTCGCGCGCGCGCGGGTCATGGGCGTGAACACCTCGCCCTGGGCGTAGCGGGCGAAACGCTGGACCACGTCGCTGACCTTGCCCGCCTGATAGGCCAAGCCGTCCAGGCGCTCCAGCGCCACCTCAGCCACCGCGCCGGCCTCCGCGGCGCTGACGCCGCCGGCCTTCTGGGCCGCGGCGAGGAGGCCGAGCTGGTCGGCCAGCGCGCGATAGGCGGCCTCGAGGTCCCCGCGCGACTCGGCGAAGAGCGCCTCGCTCTCGGCCACGTCCGCGAGCGGGATCCGCCAACCCTCGGCCCCGCGCACGGTCAGGATCGAGCTCATGGGGAGGCGGACCCGCCAGCCGGCGCTGTCGAGGACGATGGCTTCGCCGTTCTCCTCCACGATCCGGCCTGCGACCGGGGCGCCGCCGCCGCGGGTGGTGACGCGCACCTCGCGGGCGGGCGCGTCCTGGGCCGTGGCCGCGAGGGGAGACGCGGCGAGGAGAGCGAGGATGAGCGGTATACGTGAGGTCACGCGGGTCCTCCTGTGGGGGGAGAGCGCGACAGGTTAACGGGGATGGGGGAGCGGCGGAGGTTCAGAGTGGATCCCCCCCACGAAGAGGAGCCGCCGCGCCCGCGACGGCTCCTTCCGGCTCGTCGTGCTGGGGGCGCGCTACTTCTTGATCAGGTGCGCGTCGGCCCAGTTGGCTCGACCGAGCACGTGCAGCGAGACCGGGTCGAAGTCGGCGATCAGGGTCAGGGTCTTCTTGCCGCTGACGTCGATCGAGACGGGCTTGGGGTCCTCGCCCTTGCGGATCCGCAGGCCCTCGGCCAGGTCCTTGACCGGCTTGCCGTCGACCAGGATTCGGAACACGACGCCGCCGAAGCCGGGCTCGCCCAGATACTTCACTCCGTCGTCCAGGCCGACCAGGGCGTTGAAGCGCCGATACTGCCCGTCCAGGCGGTAGGTCAGCTTGCTGTAGCTGTGGACCCCGAGGCCCTTGGCGAAGGTCCGCCCGTCCAGGCGGAGCGGGCCGCCCGCGACGTTGGCGTCCTTCTTGAAGCCCCACACCTCGGGCTCGAAGGTGAACTCGGGCGGGAAGCGCTGCTCGACCTGCGCCGGGGTCAGGTCCGAGAGGTAGGCGAAGCGCCCGTTCTGGACCCTGAGCGACTCGAGGCGCGGGCGGGAGATCGAGAGCTTGCCCTTGTCCCCGATCGGGTGCTCGACCACGAGCGCCTCGTCGTCGAGCGAGAGAGGCTTGGCGCGCAGGCTCGAGCCGTCGATCAGACGCACCGCCACGAGCAGGCCCTCGAGCGGCTTGGGCTCGTCGAGGGGCACGATCGAGATCAGCTTGACCTTGATCAGGTCGTAGGAGAGCACGCCCAGCCCCGAGCCCCCGTCGGTGTCGGTGTCGATCTTGACCTTGGCGCCGTCGATCGAGACCACGCTCCCGCGCAGCTCGCCGCCCTTCTCGAGCACGACCATGTCGGCGGTGCTCTTGGCCGCGAGCCGCTCCTCGAGGGCGCGCTCCTCCTCGAGGGAGCTGGACTGGGGGATCACGCCGCGGATCTGCTCGATCGAGATCCTGAGCGCGCCGAGCGCGTCGCTCTTGAAGCCGATCACGTCCTCGTTGCCGGCCTCCAGCGTCCCGCGCAGGGTCGCCCCGTCCAGCAAGATCAGCTTGGCCTGGCCCGGCTTGACCCGGCCCGCCGCGCCGAAGCGGATCGACTTGACCGTGTCGAGGGGGAGCGAGCGCCCCGCCGTGCGCACGACGAGCTTGCCCTCGCTGCCTTCGATTCGCTGCACACGCTCCTGATAGGTCCCGCCCAGGGCCTCGATCTGGTTCTGCGCGGCGGCGCTGCTCGCACCCAGAGTCAGGGCCATCAGCGCGAGTGGCAGCAGTGGCAGCGCGAGCGGGAGCGTTCGGGGGCGACTGGATGCGAGCATCGCGTCCTCCTCGTGAGTCGCGATCCTATCGCGTCATGGCGCACGCGCGAGGGAACGGGCGTTGACGCCGTGCGCTCGGGCGGAGAAGGTCGAGGCTGCGCGTCCCGACCTCAGAGGATCTTCGTGGCCAAGCCTTCCCTCGCCCTCCCCTTGCTCCTCCTGTGCGTCAGCCCAGTCGCGGCCCAGGACGCCGCCCGGGTCCGCAGCCCGCGCGGGGTCGAGGTCACGCCCCCGCCGGGGTTCCAGCGCGCCGAGGCCAAGGGCAACACGGCCCTGCGCTTCGTCGGCGAGGGCGACGACCCGCCGGCGGTCGTGATCAACGTGATGAAGATGTCGCCGCGCACGAGCGAGAAGAGCCTGTTCCGGCTGGCGCGCACGATCCTGGGCCGGAGCGAGGTCCTCGCCGACGAGACCGTCGAGGTCGAGAGCGGCCGCTACCAGCGCCTCGACGTGGCCACCACGCACGAGGGCCGCGAGCTGCGCCAGCGCTGCTACGTCGGGCTGCGCAACGGCTACGGCTACTGGTTCTTCCTCAACAACACCGACCCCAAGGCCTTCGAGACCCACGCGCCGGCCTTCGAGGCCTTCGTCAAGGGCGCGAGCTACTTCCAGCCCACGGCCCCCGAGCCCGAGCCCGAGCCCGAGCCCGAGCCCGAGCCCGAGCCCGAGCCCGAGAGCTCACCGGCTCCCCAGGCCTCCCCCGAGGCTGCTCCCTCTCCCGAGCCGCAGCCGAGCGCCTCGCCAGGACCTGCCCCCTCGCCGGCTCAGCCGAGCGCCTCGCCCACGCCGAGCGCCTCGCCCACGCCGAGCGCATCGCCCAAGCCGAGCGCATCGCCCAAGCCCAAGCCCAAGCGGCGCGCCTGGGAGCGCCTCCCCCTCCGCCTGCTCTCCTTCGACAGCGAATACGACCCCGACCGCTGGGCCGCCCGCAACCTCGTCGACGGCTCGGCCAGCCGGGGCTGGTGCAGCTCTCCCGCCAAGGAGGCGCCCCACCAGTTCGTGTTCGACCTCGGCCGCCCGCGCGAGGTCTCTCGCCTGGTCTTCGACGCCGACTGCCCCGAGGAGGAGGGCGAATACGCGGGGGTCTCCGCCAAGGGCTTCCGCGTCGAGGGTTCGCTCGAGGGTCCGGCCAAGGGGCACAAGCTCCTGGCCGAGGGGGAGCTGACCAAGAAGAACGACCAGCGGGTGGACGTGCGCCCGACCCAGGTCCGCTGGCTCCGGCTGACGCTGCTCTCCAACCACGGTCACGCGACCCTGACCGAGCTGATGGAGCTGCGGGCCTACGCCAGCTCGAGCGCGCCCTCCCCGGGCCTCCGCCTGGACCGGGTCCGGATCAGCAAGCTCAAGAACGGCGCCGCCGTGGCCCAGGGCGTCAGCTTCCGTCCAGGCCAGCGCCTGTGGGTCAACTTCAAGCCCCGCGGCCTGACCCGCAACGCGGAGGGCAAGACCTGGCTCCAGGTCGACCTCGTGCTCGAGGACCAGCAGAAGCGCTCCCTGATGCGCCGCGAGCAGGTCGTCGACCACGTCTCGGTGCCGCCCAAGCGCCCGCTCAGCCCCTTCGTCTCGATCTACCTCGACGTGCCCGCGGGCTTCCCCCCGGGGACCTACACGGTGCGCGTCCTGGCGCGTGACGGATTCGGCGAGCGCAGCGCGGCCGCGCGCGCGACCTTCGTCGTCGCTCAGCGATAGCACCAGCTGCTGCGGACCTCGATTCGCCCCTCCCCCAGCACCAGGGCGATCAGCTCGCCGTCCGGGGAGACCGCAGCGCCCCGGTAGCGCTCCTCGAAGTCCAGGGCCCGCCGCAGCTCCTCTCCGCTCGCGCTCCAGTGCACGACCTGGTTGCGGCCCAGGTTGAACTTGCTCGGCTTGGCCTCGCCCGCGCTCAGGTAGCTCCCGTCCGCCAGCAGGATCAGCGCGGACATGCCTCCGGCGTGCGCCAGCCCGCTGGAGAGCGTGACCGAGCGGGTCAGGCTCCGGCTAACGAAGCGGCCCAGGTCGGGGCTCTCCTGCACCTCGTCGCTGGGGGTCGGCACCCCGTAGCGGAGCAAGGCCCCGCCGCGGTCGGCCGCGATGACTTCGCGCTCGTCCTGGCTGAACACGAGGAGCTCGGGCTCGAGGTTGATCCGGGTGCGGGCGAAGACGCGCCCCTCGGCGCTCCCCTCGGGGAGCTCCCACATCACCAGCTCCACCCCGACCCCGCCCAGGTCCCCCACGATCACGGCCGCCAGCCTTCCCTTCGCCGCGAGGGCGAGGGCGCGCAGGGGGCGCAGGTCGTTGGGGAGCCGACAGGTCGCGGCCGGCTCGAAGCTGGGGAAGTCGATCACCTGGAGCGTGCGCTCCTGGCCGCCGTAGAGGACCCGCGTGCCGTCCGCGGAGATCGCCGCCCGGACGCCCCCCAGGCAGCGGCGCCGCGTCACCTCCTCGTTCGTCCCGACCGTGAGCGCCCCGGGGACCGCGACCGCGACCTTCCCTGCGCGCGCGATCAGGTCGTTGGGGTAGCCGATCCGGACCCGTGAGACCTCGCGCGGGGCGCTGCCGGCCGCTTCCAGCGCGTAGGTCACCAGCGCGCCCGGGGCCCCGACCACCAGTCGGCGAGGCGCCGTGAAGCCGACCTTGATCCCGTTGCGCTGCTCGAGCTCCCACAGCCGCTCGCGCTCGGCCAGGATCCTCGCCTCGCGGGCGGCCGTCTCGCTCCGCCAGTGCAGCGGGAAGGCGCGCAGCCAGGCCGCCAAGCCGACCAGGCGCTCGACGCCCTTGGGGGCGAGGGCCAGCCAGGCCTCCTCGGCCTCCTCGGTCTTCGCCGCGGGGGTCTCGCGCGCCGTCACCTTGGGCGTCGCCGCGCTCGGCTCAGGGGCGGGTCGCTCCCGCAGGGCCGCGTAGCCGAGCAGCGCCAGCGCCCCCCCAGCCGCGAGCAGGAGGGGTCCCAGGACCAGGAGCCTGCGGCCTCGCCTCCCGCGCAGGCCCGCCAGCGCCCGCTGCGCGAAGGACGAGCTCGTGGCCGAGACCTGACCGCCGCCGAGGAAGGCGCGCAGGTCGCGCAGGAGCGCGCCCGCGTGCGGGTAGCGGGCCTCGGCCTCGCGCTGGATCGACTGCAAGCAGATCGCCTCGAGGGCAGGCGGCACGCTGGGGTCGATCGAGCGCGGCGGGCGCGGGTCGTCCCGCATCACCGTGGCGGCCAGGCTCAGGAGCGAGTCGCCCTCGAAGGGGAGGCTCCCGGTCAAGGCCTCGTAGAGGATCACTCCCAGGGCCCACACGTCGGTGTGAGGGCCGCTGCCGGCGCGATCCCCCGAGATCAGCTCGGGCGCCATGTAGGAGGGGGTGCCGACCATCACCCCGCTGCGGGTCAGGCGGTCCAGGTCACGACCCGAGGCCAAGCCGAAGTCGGCCACGCGCGGCTCGCCCTGCGGCGTGACCAGCACGTTCTCGGGCTTGAGGTCGCGGTGGATCACGCTCCGCTCGTGGGCGAAGGCCACGGCCTCGACGACCTTCGCCAGCAGCTCGATCCGCTCCCGCAGCGGCAACCCGGGCAAGACGTCGCCCAGGGTGCGGGCGTCGGGGACCAGCTCGTAGGCCAGGTAGGGCTGGCCCTCCAACTCGCCGCCGCTGTGGACGGTCACGATCCCCGGGTGGCGGAGCGCGGCCGTCAGCTCGCCCTCGCGCTTGAAGCGCTCGAGGGTCACCCCGCGCGCCTCCTGCGAGAGCAGCTTCAGCGCGACCCAGCGCTCGGCCGCGATGTCGTAGGCCCGATACACGACGCCCATGCCGCCCCGCCCCAGGGTCGACACGATCCGGTAGCGCCCGCCGAACACGCTCCCCTCCCTGGGCGGGGAGGAGCTCCTGCCGAGGCCCAGGCGCCGGGCCGCCTCTTCCCGCCGCTCGGAGGGGACTCCGTCTCCAAAGGACCAATCCATTCGGCGCCCATTGTGTCCGCTCGCGCGTGGGTCCGCGAGCGGTCACCATGGGGCAGTGAAGTCCATTGGCGGATTCGTGCTGGGCCCTCGCCTCGGCGCTGGCGGGATGGGCGAGGTGTTTCGCGCCCGCGACCCCCGCAGCGGGCGGGAGGTGGCGCTCAAGCTGGTGCCCCTCAGCGGGGGGGCCGAGGAGACGCTCCGCTTCCAGCGCGAGGCAGAGGTCGTCGCCCAGCTCAACCACCCCGGGATCGTGACCGTGCACGGCGCCGGGATCGAAGGCAGCACCGCCTGGCTGGCCTGCGAGCTGGTCGAGGGAGCTCGGCCCCTGGACGAGGCCGCGGCTCCCCTCCCCTTGCCCGAGCGCGTCGCGCTCCTGGCCCAGGCCGCCGACGCGCTGGCCTTCGCCCACCAGCGCGGGATCGTGCACCGGGACGTGAAGCCGGAGAACCTGCTCGTCGACCCCGCTGGGCGGGTCCGCGTGATCGACTTCGGCCTGGCCCGGCCCCAGGACGCCCAGAGCCTGACGGCCACGGGCGCGCTGCTGGGCACTCCCTACGCGATGGCCCCCGAGCAGGCCTACGGCGAGGGGATCAGCCCCGCGACCGACGTGTGGGCCCTGGGCGTCACGCTCTACATCCTCCTCACGGGGCAGCGGCCCTTCACCGCCACGGCGACGCTGCAGCTCCTCAGCCAGATCAGCCAGGAGGACCCGACGCCCCCGCGCTCCCTGGCCAAGGAGGTGTCTCCGGCGCTCGACGCCCTGACCCTGAGGGCCCTCGCGCGCGACCCGCGCGGGCGACCGCCAGACGCGGCGGCCTTCGCGGCGGAGCTGCGCGCGGCGCTGAGCGACCCCGGACGGACGCCGCGCTGGCCGGCGCTGGCCCTCGCCTCCGCGCTCCTGCTCCTGGCGGGAGCGGGGATCGCCCTGGCCTCGGCCAGTCGACGCGCGAGCGCGTCTCCGAGCGCGATCCCGAGCGTCGCGCAGGCTCTCCCCAGCCCCTCGACCAGCCCTCCGCCCGCCGAGCTCACCCCCGGCTCGGTCCTGACCAAGCAGGAGCGAAGCGCCCTCGCTGAGCGCGCCGCGCGAGCCAGCGCGCTGATCGCCCAGGGGTCCACGGCGAACCTGGCGCAGGCGGAGCAGCTGCTCGCGGGCGTCGAGGTAGACCTGGCCCGCGCTCCGCTCTCGCCGCCCTGGCGCGCGGCCCTGCTCGAGCTGGCCAGCAAGCTCGGCTACGGGGAGGGCGCCCGAGGGGTCGAGCTCGAACCCGCCGCCCTGATCGGGCTGGGCCACGCGATCCGCAGCGAGCGGGAGGGCGAGCCGCGCCTCGCCGAGGCCTGCTTTCGCTGGTTCCGGGTCTACGCCGAGACCTCCCAGCCCCGGGACCTGGAGGAGGCCCTGCTCGAGCTCGCCCGCAGCCTGCGTCGCTCCGGGCGTTCGAGCGAGGCGGTCCAGGTCTACGAGGAGGCCATCGCGCTGCCCGCGCGCCCCCCGGCCCCCCCGTGGGAGCTGGCCCAATACGAGCGCGAGCTCCAGCGCGCCGCGCGTGAGCCTGCCCTGGTGGAGGAGGCGGTGCGGCGAGGCAACGCCGAGGCGCTCGCTCGCTGGGGCGAGCTCCTCTTCCCCGTCGCCAAGGACGAGCTCGTCGACGACATGGGCCCCGCCGAGCTGATCGCCTCACCCGCGGAGGGGCGCCTGCGCGGCGCGCTCGAGACCCTCGCTGCCTGGCGAGCGCGCGACCCCCTGGCCTGGGCCAAGGGACCGGCGCCGATCCTCGACCAGGCCCTGCGCGGGATCCAGTTCCTCCAAGCCGGACGATCCCGCGAGGCGCGCCAGGCGATCCTGCGCGGCCTCGACCAGGAGCAGGCGGCGCGCCACCTGGTGTGGCGCCGGGCCGTCCAGCGGCTGGCCGCGTCCATGGAGCACGACCCGATCAACCTGTGCGTGCTCGAGCAGCACGAGCAGCCCGAGATCTGGCACGACGTCGGCCAGGCGGCTTGGAGGAGCGGCGAGCCCTACCTGGCCACAGCGCTGCTCTCGATCGCCAAGCGTCTCCACGAAGAGGGGCTGCGCAACCGCTTCATCGGCATGACCTGCGTGGTCCTGGCCCGGACCCTGATCAACAAGGTCGACCCCCCCGACCTCGCGCGGGGGCTCCGGGTCCTCGACTACGGCCTGGCTCAGGAGCTCAACGCCCAGCGACGCGCGCAGCTGCTCTACCTGCGCTGCCTCGCGCGCTCCCGGCAGGGCGCCGCGCATCCCGAGCTCGTCGCCGACCTCGACCTCTCCGCCGGCGCAGGACACCCCTGGGCGATGCTCCTCGACGCCCGCCTGCGCCTCGAGGTCCGCCCCGAGGAGGACGCGGCCGCGCGGGCCAACCTCCAACGCGCCAAGGAGCGCGCGCTCGCGAGCCGCGAGATCTTCCTCAGCCGGCGCGGGGGCAAGCGCCAATGGCAGGAGGCTCAGGGACCCGAGACCCTGAGCGAGATCCTGCGGCGGCTCAGTGAGCGAGGGGAGCCGGACGGCCAGTGACCGCGCTGGTCGTGACGCCCTTGCGCTGACAGCGCCCGCAGATCCCGTAGATCTGGTGGGTGTGCGAGACCATCCGGAAGTCGAAGCGGGCCGCGACCTGCTCCTGCTGCTGCTCGATCACCTCGTTGTGGAACTCGAGGACCGTGTCGCAGTTGATGCAGATCAGGTGGTCGTGGTGCGCCTTGCCGCGCGCCGCCCGCTCGTAGACCTGGTGTCCGCGCTCGAAGTCATGGGTGTCGAGCAGGTGCGCGTCGACGAGCAGCGCCAGGGTCCGATAAACGGTCGCCTTGCTGATCCGCTGCTTGTCCGCCCGGAGCATCTCGAACAGCTCCTCGGCGGAGAAGTGCTTGTCGACGTCGAGGGCCCGCTCCAGGATCGTCAGCCGCTGCTGCGTCAGCTTGAGGCCGCGGTCCTTCAGGAAGCCGCGGAAATACTCCATGTCTTCGGCGAGTGAGCTCACGCGGCAGAGGTTACGTGATCCGCTGGGAGGTGACCAGGGGCCGCCCCCTGCCCGCGATCATTGGCGCAGCGCCTGCAAACGAGCCTTCACCTGCTCGACGCGGGCCGCTTGGTCGGCCTGATCGGCGGCGAGCCGGAGGAACTCCTCGTAGGCCTTGGCGGCGCGGGCGCCCTCGTGCAGGCCCTCGAGCGCGAGCCCCAGCCCGAGGTAGCTCGACGCCGGCCGCGGGTCGAGCTTGATCGCCTCCTGGTAGGCCTGCCGGGCGTCCGCGTGGCGACCGCGACGCAGGTGGAGCGCGCCGAGGGTCGCGCGCAGCCCGGCCTCCTTGGGCGCGAGGGCCAGCCCCCGCTCGAGGTCGGCCTGGGCGGCCGGCAGCTTGCCGGCGGCGATGGCCTCCTGCGCCCGCTCCCAGAGCCCCAGCGCGAGCTGCCGCGCCTCGCCCCCCTCGAGGCGCGAGACCTCGCTCAGCGGACTGATCCAGTCGCCCTCGAGCTGGCGCTCGACGCGGGCGAGCAGCCGCCAGTCGCCGTCCTGGCGCGCCTCGGGCGCGATCCGCTTCAGCTCCGCCCGAGCCTGCTTGGGCTCGCCCTCGGCGAGGGCCAGGTCCGCGAGGCGCCGGCGCAGGCGCGGATCCTCGGCCTCGTCGAGGACCTCCTGCGCCGCCTCCCGCGCCCGCGCTCCCGCCGCGACGAGGGCCAGCGCGCGCAGCAGCCGCAGCCGCTCGGGCCGGGTCTCGGCCCGCTTCCCGAGCGCCTCGAGCGCGCGCTCCAGCCCCGCCGCGGCCTCGCCTGGCTTGCCCTGCTCTGTCAGGGCGATGGTCTCCTCGATGGCCTTGGCCGCGACCTCGCCCGACTGGGCGGCGTCGAGCGGGGCCGGAGGCGCGGGCGGCGCCATCAGGTTGCGGTAGACGAGGAAGTAGGCCATTCCGGCCGCGGTCGCGAGGAGGACCAGCTTGTCGGCCGCGCCCGAGCCCCGCCCCCGCGGGCGCCGCCGCCGACGGCGAAGGGTCGCGCCGCAGTGCAAGCAGATCGCGCTGCTCGCGAGCACGATCCCGCTGCAGGCCTGGCAGATCTCCGCCTCGGGGCCCGGCCCTCCGCTCGCGAGGTCGGCCCCGCAGTGGACGCAGTCCGACCCGCGCCCTGGGTCCCGCTCGCAGCTGGGGCAGCGGGACGAGACCGGCTCGCTCGGCAGGAGCTCGAGCTCGTTCCCCTGCCGCTTGGGGCGCATCCGCTTGAGCAGGGCCGCCGCCTCGGCCTGGCGCAGGTAGCCCTTGCGGACGAACACCGTCTCGATCGGGAGCGCCTTGCCCCGCGCCTCGAGCTTGCGCGAGATCGCCAGGCACTCCTGCGCCTGCTGCTTGCTCACGAGCCCCTTCTTGAGGGCCGCCCGCGCGAACACCGTCGACCGATCCGACTTGCTCACGAGCCCGCGCCGCCCTCCGGCTGGGGCTCAGCCTCGCTCGCCGCGCCGCCGCTGGTCGCGTTGCCGGCGCGGCTGGTCTCGAGCGCGTCCAGGCGCTGCTCGGTGCGCTTCACGAGCCGCTTGCCGACGGTGCCGCTGAGCAGCGTGCGGAAGGACTCGCGGTCCAGCTCGAGGACCTCGCCGGCTTCGATCGCCACCACGCTCGCGGTCCGCGGGACGTCGCGCAGGAGCGCGATCTCGCCGAAGTAGTCGCCCCGCGTCAGGGTCGCGATCACCTCCTCGGACTCGCTCGCTTCGTGGCGGACCTCGAAGCTCCCCGAGCGGATCAGGTAGAAGCGGTCCCCGGCCTCGCCCTGGCGCACCACGGCCTCGCCCTGGGGCGTCTTGCGCGGATGGAAGCGCCGGCAGAGGGCGGTCACCTGGCCGCCGCTGAGGTGGGCGAAGATCGGCACCTCGCGGACCAGCGCCAGGTCCGCCTGGCGGTTGAACACGGCCTCGAGCAGGTCGCGATGCCCCCGCAGGAAGGAGGCGAAGGTCTCCCGCTCGAGCACGAGCAGGTGGCTGTCCTCCTCCAGGTAGACCGTCGCGCTGCGCGGCTCGTGGCGGAGCAAGGCCGCCTCGCCGAAGGCGTCCCCCGCCGTGAGGCGCGCCGCGACCCGCTCCTCTCCGGTCGCGTCCTCCACGATCACGCGCGCCCGGCCGCGGACCAGGATGAAGAAGGTGTCTCCGACCTCGCCCTGCCGGATCAGCACCGCGCCCGCCCGGGCCGCGCGCACGCCGATCAAGTCGGCCAGCTCGCCGAGGGCCTCGCGCGGGAAGTCGGTCAGGTGGACCACCCGCTCCAGTAAGCGGATCCGCTCCTCACGAGGGGCCGCCTCGACCGCCGCCAGCGGCGAGAGGAGGGTCACGCCGTTGCCGCGCAGGCGCTCCTGGGCCGCCGCCGGCAGCCGCCCGGCCAGCCCCTCCAGGTAGCTCTCGCCCATGGCGTCGCCGGCGCGGTCCGCCAGCTCCTGGTAGGTCCGCACCACGGCAGCCGCCAGGCGCCTCGAGAGCAGCTCGTCCCCGCCCAGGTCCTCGTAGCCCGCCGCGGTCGGCACGACCCCGTGCTCGCGCACGGCGCGCCGGGTCGCGGCCGCCGCCCCCACGCCCAGCTCGATCTTGACGGCGTGCATCAGCCCGCCCAGGAGCCAACGCAGCACGGGCTCGGGGCCGTCGCCCTCGAGCGCGCCCTGGTGGTCCGGCAGCTCGGGCTGGTTCAGGCGCGCCGCGCCGAGGACCCAGGCCGCCCCCCCGAAGAGGATCGCGCTGAGCAGGGGCAGGTGCACGCCGCCCACGACCAGGGCGTCCAGGCGCTCGTAGCTCGGCAGCCGCCCCGCGCCCCACAGGCCGTAGCCCCAGGCGCCGCAGGCCGCCGCCCCCAGCAGGAGACCCGGCCAGCGCTCGCTGCCCCGCGAGGCCAGCGCGCTGGCGACGTTCAGCAGCGCCGCGACCATGGCCAGGTTGGCGGCCAGGTGCTCGATCCCGCCGAAGCTCGTGGTCGCCGTCAGGAGCAGGACCACCATCCCGAGGGCCAGGCGCGATCCAGCCCCGCCGGGAGCCCAGCGGTAGGCCTCGAGCACCCCCCAGGAGATCGTCGCCAGCCCGACGCAGAGGGCGCAGCCCAGCCCGACGCTGCGGATCAGGAAGGAGTTGTTCAGCTCCGGCTGCACGATCGAGAGCCCCTCCAGCCCGCTCCACATGAAGAGCGCCAGGCCGGTGGTCAGGAGCGCGGTCCCGCCGAGGGCGCCCCAGCCGAGGCCCGCCGCGTAGGAGAGGCGGGCGGCCGCGCCGACCACCCCCAGGGCGAGCAGCGCGGTCAGGGGCCAGAGCAGGATCTGGAACAGGTGGTGGCTGGGCAGCCCCGCCAGCCCGGGGCTGGCGGCGACGAGGGCCAGCCCGACGAAGAGCAGCGAGAGGCGGAAGGGGGTCTCGAGCAGCTCGCTCTGCCCCAGCGCTTGGAGCGTCGCCTGCAGGAGCAGGAGCGCGCCGCCGATCAGGGCCAGGAGCGTGGGGGTCACCACCACGAGCAGCAGGATCGCCACCACGAGGACCACGCTCGGGTCGGAGCTCTGCGACCAGATCGGGAGCAGCTCGCGGCGCATCAGGTTGATGCCCAGCTCCGCGATCCCCAGCGCGTAGATCACGACCAGGCCCAGGTAGAAGAGCACCAGCTGCTCGCGCCGATCGAAGCCCGGCTTGCCGTCCAGGTCGAGCCCTCCGCGGAGGAAGCGCCAGGCCTGGCGTCGGAGGCGAGGGACGCCCCACCACGAGCAGAGCGCGTCGTAGACGGGCGAGGGGCCGAGCGGGTTGAGGTGGACCGCGCAGCGCAGCCAGGCCACCCAGGCCAGCTTGCTCAGCAGCGCCAGGGCCTCGGCCGTGAGCCACTCCGGCCGCTTGGCCAAGCCGTAGGCGATCAGGATCGAGGAGGCGCCCGCGACGAAGCCGGCGCTGATCAGCGGAGCGAGCAGGAGGCGCACCCGCCGCTCGACGGGGAGCAGCACGGACTCCGGCGTCTCGATGTAGATCCCAGGCACGCCCAGGTCGAAGGAGAGGCCGATCCTGCCCGGAGAGAGCTTGGCCCGCGCCAGGACGGCCACCTGGGCCATGGCCTCGAAGAGGTCGACCGCTAGGTTCAGGCCGAGCAGGATCACGAGCACGAACAGGAGCGAGCTCCCCGGCCAGCTGAGCAGGGGGATCGGGTTCAAGGCGAGGGGCCGCGCCAGACCCACGGTCATGGCCCCCACGAACAACGTCAGCAGCGCGAAGCCCCCGATCGGGGTCGCATAGAGAGGGGCCAGCACCGAGCCCGCCGCGCGCCAGAAGGGCTGGGTGAAGGGGATCGGGATCCGGACCATGGCCAGCCGCGCGGCCAGCTCCGCGATCCGCTCGCCCAGGGGGGTCGCGCCCAGCGCGACCGGCGGGGCGTCCTCGCCGAGGAGGTCCTCGCGCAGCAAGCGCTCCACCAGCCCCGGCAGGTCGGGGTGCAGCGAGCCGAACTCGTCGAGGTACTCGGCCCCGATCTCCTCCAGGGTCCGCTCACCGTCGAGGCGCGCCCACACGAAGGCGTCCCCCTCGCCCATCGGCAGCTCGAGCGCGTGGCCGTTGGGATGCTGCAGGACGTAGCGCGTGCCTTCGCGCTCGGAGGCGACCTCGTGCAAGGTCACCCGCTCCCCACGGCGCGGTCGCTCGCTCACCGAATCCTCCCTCGCTGGATCAAGCAGGGCAGGATAAGCGCTCTCGCTGGCGCCTGGGAATCGCGCGCAGCGAGGAAGACGGACTCAGAAACCAGGGCTAGGGCCTGTCCCTAGAGTCCCAATCGTGCCCGTGCCCGTGCCCGGGTAGCGAGGCACGAAGGAGCTGTCGCAGTCAGGGACAGCTCCTCGGCACCGTCCGATTCGGGCACGGGCACGGCTGACCACTCCACACATCTCGGGCCTGTCCGAGCAGCGCAAGGAGGGTCGGAGGCAGCTTGACGTGGCGATTCAGGAGGAAACCAGGAAGTGAGGAAGGCGAGGAAATCGGCGAGATCTGCGCTCTAGGCAGCGAGGATGCGAAGCGTAGCCAGCGCATCTCGTGAGACTGCTTTCGCCTTCCCGGCAGCCGCAGCCTTCCTGTCCTTCCTTGATTCCTGACTTCCTTCTAAAGCGCCACGTCTGGACGCCCTCGCCTCACGAGCGTGTGGTCCGAGCTGTGTGGGACGCCGTGCCCAGGCCCGGACGTGGACGGGCCTCATGAAATGTGTGAGACGGTCAGACGGGCACGGGCACCAAGCACCATGCCAGTTTTGGCTCTGGAACGAGTTCTAGCGGAGCCCCCAGTCGCCGGCCTGCGGGCTGGGCAGATCCCCCGGCAGCTCCAGCCGCAGCTGGTGGGCGTAGGTCAGCGCGACATCCCCGCTGCGGGCGAAGGTCTCGGCCACCGCCTCCAGGCGCGGCGCGACCTTGCCCTTGAAGAGCCCGCGCCCGTTCACGAACACCTTGACCGTCTTGCCCGGGTCGACCAGCTCGGGGTCGAGGTGCAGGCTGAGCGTCTTGACCCCCTCGCACACCACCCGGATCGTCTGCTTGCGCGCGACCGCGACCACCCGGGCCTTGGCCCCGCTGAGCTCGTCCAGGCGGACCCAGTAGGCGGCCCCGTGATAAGCCGCGATCGCGTGGTGCTCGACCCGGCGCGGGTGGGCCTCCCGCTCCTGGCTGGCGATCCAGCGGATCAGCTTCTCCCGCAGGGGGCCGCGCCCGAGCTGGTCGCTCATCACGTGCTCGCCCTGGGGCACCTCCTCGTAGACGAAGGGCAGCCCCGCCTGGCCCAGGTCCTCGGCGCTCCAGCGGTCGAAGCGGACCGGGACCACGCTGTCGGCGTCCCCGTGCAGGAAGAAGAGCGGCAGCATCCGCGCGTTGCCCAGCAGGTGACGTGTGCGCTGGTCCCGCCCCAGGGGCGCGAACTCCTGGCGCGAGACCCCGCCCGCCATGGGGGAGGCCCCCGCGAAGCGCTCGTGGAAGCGCAGGCCGAGGTTCCAGGTCCCAAAGCCCCCCATGCTGTAGCCGATCAGGACCACCCGGTCGGTGTCGACGGGGAAGCGCTGGAGCAGGAAGCGCAGGGCCTGGAGCGGGAAGCTCCGCTCGCGGTAGCTCCACCAGAGCGGAAACTTGCTCAACAGCGGCTTCAGCAGGGGAAGGTCCGGCAGGTCCTCGGGCTTGTCCGCGCCGCGCGGCTTCAGCGCCGTGGGGCCGATCACCAGCGTCCCCTTGGGCGCCAGCGAGGCCGCCAGCTCGAAGCCGCCCTTCGAGTTGCCCCCGATCCCGTGGAGCATGATCAGGACCCGGTAGCGGCCCTTCTTGTAGGCCTTGCTGGGGACGTGCAGGTAGGCGCTGCTCTGGCGCTCGTGACCGTCGGTCAGCTCGACCTCGTGCAGGCCGGGGCGGACCTGCGGACGGAGCTTGCGCTTGCGCAGCGCCTCCAGCGCCGCCTCGGGGGAGAGCCCGCGCTCGCGCCAGGCGGCGGCCGCCTCGGCGGGCTCGAGCTTGCCCGAGATCAGGTCCGCGACCCGCTCGGGGTCGAGCTTGGGGGCGGCGCCGGCGGGGGCCGCCAGCCAGAGCAGGATCAGGAGGGAGAGCGCGCGCATGGGAACCTCGCTTCTTCGCTTGTAGCGCTCAGCGAGGCCCGATCACGGACTTTCCCGCCTCTTACACGCCCGTGACCGCCCGCCCGTCGACCGCGGACGGAGCGTCGAGATCCAATCACTCTCCCTGCAGGAGCGCGGCCGCGCGCGGCTGCGCCCAGCGAAAGCGCTTCTGGCTGGCGATGTCGCGCAGCCGCTCCCGGACCTCGCCCTCGAGCTTCCCCTCGCGCGCCAGGAGGTGCGCCTCGAGCAGCTTGAACTCGTGCCGGTCTCGGGCCCCTGGGTCCTTGCGCGCCAGCTCCAGGTCGGCGCGGGCCCCCTCGAAGTCGCCCGTGTCGAAGCGCGCCAGGCCGCGCGAGACGACGATCGCCCCGTTGCTGGGGATCCGCTCGTAGGAGCGCTCGAGCCACTTCAGGGCCTCGGCCGGCTTGCTCTGACCCATGTAGGCGTCGGCCAGCAGGGCCATCGTGTAGGGATCGGTCGGCTCGAGCTCGAGGGCCCGCAGCCCCGCCGCGATCGCGCGCGGGTAGTCCTCCATGCGGTTGCCGAGGTCGGCTTCGTTCTTGTAGACGCTCTGGCGAGTCGGGTGCTCCTGCTTGGCCAGCTCGAGCAGCCGCGACGACTTGTCGTACTGGAACAGGCGCGCGTGGGCTACGGCGGCTTGGACCATGAAGCGCGCGTTCTCGTCGTCTGGCCACACCCCGACCCCCGCTCGGACCCAGTCGAGGGCGCGGCGAGGGTTGTGGGGCCTGCCCCAGGACAAGGAGAAGCGGGCGGCCATCACACACAGGTCCGGCTCGTCGGGGTCGAGGCGCCGGCCGCGGAGCAGGGCGTCGAAGGCCTTCCCGTGCTCCCCCCGGCGCCAGAAGTAGTCGGCCCAGAGCATCTTGTCTCGCCCTGGGTTGAGGCCGCCGAAGACTCCGCGCTCGAGCGCCTCCAGCGACTTGCGATCCCCGCGCTTCCAGAACAGGCCGCAGAGGTAGGCCTCGGCGACTCCGCGCGGCAAGGGCTCGCAGCGCAGGCCGACCTCGAGGTCAGCGAGCGCCTCCATGTGCTTCCCCTGCCGGGTCAGCGCGACGCCGCGCATCGCGAGCAAGCGCTCGCGCACCTGGAGGCTAGCCCGCTTGGCCGCGCGCTCCGCGTGCTCCAAGGCGACGCTCGAGCGCTCCTCCTCGAGGGCGACGAAGCCCAGCCCGACGTGGGCGCTCGGCTCCTCGGGGTCGAGCTCCAGCGCGCGCTCGTAGGCCTGGCGAGCCGCGTAGAAGCGGGCCCGCCGCAGGTGCACCTCGCCCAGCGTGACGTGCGCCTGGACCACCTCGGGGTGCGCCTTCGTCCAGCCCTCCAGCGCCTCGCGGGCCACGTCCCAGCGGCCAGCGCGGCTGCAGAGGGTGAAGAAGCTCGTGTAGGGGCTGGTCTGCCGCGGATCGAGCCGGATCGTCTCTCGGAAGCCTCGCAGGGCGGTGTCGAACTCCCGGTGGGCGCGAGCCTGCTCCCCCAGCGCGAGCGGAGCGCGCGGATCACCCGGCAGGAGCCGGATCGCCTCCTCGAGCAGGGGCTTGCCCAGCCGCCAGGCGTCGACGCTCGTGCCC
>MDTG01221929.1_pt1 | contig 23383 bp, 22 predicted proteins | sample 811421 | NCBI WGS metagenome assembly MDTG01 (sample SAMN05326645, study PRJNA326480) | marine metagenome | isolation source: seawater | place: Pacific Ocean: South East | collected 2011
TAACTGGTTTAATTATTGAAAATTTAATTGTAACAAAAAAAAATCATACCGTTGAATTTGATGCAATGTGGTCATCAAGTTTGACTGACTCAGCTACAAAAGGAAAACCAGACAATCAGGCAGTGGATTATTCATCCAGGATATCTTCATTAAATTATATGTTAGATGTCACAACTAAACCGGTAATTTTTGATGCAGACAATGGTGGACAATTAGAACATTTATCATACCTAACAAGATCACTAGAGAGAAATGGTGTTTCAGCTATTGTTATAGAGGACAAGATTGGACTAAAAAAAAACTCACTTTTTAAAAATCAAAAAGATACAAAACAAGATAAACCGAATATTTTTGGAAAAAAAATAAAAAAAATTTGTTCAAGTAGAAGATCGAAAGATTTTTTAGTTATAGCAAGAATTGAAAGCTTTATTTTGAATAAAGGTCTAAAAGATGCTTTAATGAGAGCTAAAACTTACAGTAAAGCAGGTGCTGATTGTATTTTAATCCATAGTAAGGAAAAAACACCAAATCAAATTTTTTCATTCGCAAAAATATTTAATAAAACTCAATTTGCTGTACCGTTGGTAGCTGTACCATCAACATATTCGAAAACTTATGAAAAAGAATTAATTAAGAATGGATTTAAGATGGTTATTTATGCTAATCAGCTTTTGAGAGCAGCTTATCCTGCAATGGAAAAAGTAGCAAAAACCATTTTAAAAAATGAAAGATCATTTGATGTCGAGGATAAAATTATTCCAATAAATAAAATAATCAATTTAATTAAAAATGATTGAGATTAATAAGCTAATTCAGTTACTAAATAAATCTGGTACTGATTTTTTTACTGGAGTACCCGATAGTCTTCTAAAAGAACTATCAATTTCTTTAAGTAAAAAGGCTAAAAATAAACACATCATTGCAGTTAATGAAGGTGCTGCAGTCTCGATTGGGATAGGATATTATTTATCCCACAAAAAATTACCCTGTATTTACATGCAAAATTCTGGTCTTTCCAATGCAATAAACCCCTTAATTTCTATTGCTGATAAAAAGGTATATTCAATTCCATCGATTTTATTAATAGGATGGCGAGGTTCTCCTGGTAAAAAAGATGAACCTCAACATGAAGTAAAAGGTAAAATAACAAAAGAAATACTTAAACTGTTAAAGATCAAATATGTAATTCTTAAAAACAATCAAAGTTTAAAAAGATTTAAAGTATTGCTAAATAGTGCAAAAAAAAATAAATTTACAATTGCAGGGCTTATACCTCAAGGTGTGATTAAAAAAGGATCAGGATTTATTAAAAAAAATAAAAATAAGATAGACAAATTAGCAGTTATTAAAAAAATTCTAGAGTCTTCAACAAATAATACTAAAATAATTTCCTCAACAGGCTACAATTCAAGAGAACTTTTTTACTTGAGAAAAAAATATAAATTTAAGAAAGGAAAAGATTTCTACTTAGTAGGAGGGATGGGGCATACTTCATCAATAACATTAGGTTATTCTCTTAATAATAAGAAAAAAAAAATTATTTGCATAGATGGTGATGGGTCAATACTTATGCATTTAGGATCACTCAAAACTTTGAGTGATTTTTCAACTAGCAATATTAAATATGTTTTGTTGAATAATTATGTTCATGATTCAGTGGGTGGTCAACCGACTAATTCAGAAAAAATTAATTTTAAGTTATTATCAAAAAGTCTAGGATTTAAATCGTATTATAAAATTGAAAATTTGAAAGATTTAAGGTCACTTAAAAAGATTATTATTAATAAAAAAACTTGCTTTATTGAAATTAAAGTTAAAAATTCTAATATGAAAAATTTACCTAGACCTCAAAAATTTTTGAATGTTAAAAATGATTTTATGAAAAAATAGTCTTAAAATGCAATCATCAAAAAAAGAACTAGAAAAATTTTTAATTGACAAAAGGTTTAAAAGAATTTTTTTACTAGCAGGTGAAAAATCTTTCATTTTATCTGGCGCAAAACAATTTTTTTCAAAAATTCTGAAGTCAAAAGAAATTAAGTATTATTTTAAAAAATCTCTCATACCAGAATTAAATGAATTAAAAAAAATTATTATAGAAATAAGAAAATTTAAACCAGATTTAATTCTTGCCATTGGAGGAGGCTCGGTAATAGATTATGCAAAAATTGCAAATGTTGTTGAAATTAAAAAAGATATTCAAAATTTAATTAAATCTTACTCCTATCCAATTAAAAAAAAATTTACAAATTTAGCTGTTGTACCAACAACTGCTGGCTCGGGAGCAGAAGTAACATCGAATGCTGTAATTTACATAAATAATGTAAAATATTCATTTGAACATGATTTATTAGTTCCTGATTTTTTTTTCTTATTACCTGAACTGATTCTTAATGCCTCAAATAAAATTAAAGCATCATCAGGATTTGATGCTATCGCGCAAGCTTGTGAATCATTAATTTCTCAAAAATCTAGTTCAGCAAGTATTAAATATGCATCAAAATCATTAAAAATTTCTCTAAAAGCTTTTCCAAATTTTTTATCAAAACCTGGACTTCATAATGGTGGTGAAATGTTATTGGCATCAAATTTAGCAGGAAAGGCGATTAACATTTCAAAAACAACAGCCCCACATGCAATATCATATCCATTTACATCTTTACATGGAATAAGCCATGGTCATGCAGTATCATTATTTTTTGAGGATCTGTTTGAATATAATTTTGAAAATTTAAAAAGATCAACTACTCAATTTGATTTGTCAAAAAGATTTGAACTAATTTTTCAACTATTTAAAGTAAAAAATATAAACGAATTCAAGAAACAAATAAAAAATATTAAAAAAAAAAGTAATTTAAAAGATAATTTTAAATTACTCAAAATAATGAACATTAAACCAAATTTAATTATCAAAGGTGTAAATCTCTTAAGGCTTAAAAATAATCCTGTTCAAATTAGTGAAAAAGATCTAATTAAAATTATTAAAACTAAAACGAATTAAATATATTTTGATTGATAATTTAGATAAATTGAAAACTAGAGTTAGATCACAAGAAGAGCTTAATTTTAGAAAAAAAGGGTTATTAGAATTCAAGGAAATATTTGAAAAGAATAAAATCCCATTTTTTATTTGGGGCGGATTATTACTTGGAGTAAGAAGGGACAATAATTTTATAAAATGGGATTGGGATGTTGAATTAGGACTGTTTGAAAAAGATATTAAGTTTAATTGGGAGAATATTATCAAATTATTAGAAACAAACAATTTTCAAATTATTGAAAAAAATTTTTTTAATTTAAAAATAGATTTTATTAAATATGGTGACAAGGATAGCACAATTTATTCACTTGTGGGTTGGCGATATGATTTTTTCACAGGGAATTACCTACGAAAAAAACTTAGTGTACCGAAAAAATTTTTTTCTAAACTTTATGAAATAAAATTTTTTGATGAGAAATTTTTATGTCCTGGGCCGGTCGAAGATTTTTTGCAGTTTTTTTATGGAGATTGGAAAAATCCAAAAAAAACATCTGATAAAAAAAATTATTTATCGAGAGAAATTAATAAAAAAAATTTATGGAAAATTTATACATTAGTGGACAAAATTAAGTATAGGATATTTAATGTGCAAAAATAATTTTAAATCATTAATTATTGATAGACAGAGACTAGATGGAGTTTTTAGAAGTGCGTTTTTATCATATTTTTTATTAAAAGAAAAAAAAATTGAAAGTTTAGTAATTTCTAATTCAAATAAGAAATCAAATTCTATAAAATTATATAAAAAACTTGGTTTAAGTAATTTTATATTTACTGATAAAGAAAAATATAATTATAAGAATTATTTATATCTTTTTCAAAGTCTATATTTTACGATTCAATTTTCATTTAAATTCTTTTTTCTCAAAAAAAATTTAAAATTAGAAAATTTTAAAATAAAAAATATTCTAATTGGAGATCTTATGCTTGATCAATTAATAAGATATAATGAGGATGACAACCTTACTAAATTTAGAGCTTCTGTTTTAATTAAGCTTATTTTTTCAACAATATTTAATGTTTTATTGTTACAAAAAATTGTAAAAAAAAATTATATCAAATATTTAATTGTGACATCTTATAGCTACATGTCCTTATCAAGTTTAGCTATTAGAGTAATTCTTAAAAATAATGGAATAGCAGTAATGATTGGAGGCGGGAGTTATCAGATTTTTAAAAATTATAACGAATGCTTGAAGGGTTTTTCAAGTACGTCAGAGTTAAATTTACAAAAGGTTAAAATGCTTACGAGGAATAAAAAAAATATGAAAATAGTTAATAACTATTTATCTAAAAGAATTAATTATAAAAAAGATAAAAAAAAAAAACTATTGTCTCCATATGAAATAGAAATTTCCCAAGCTTATTCAAAACAAAATTTTTCTAAAAAAAAAATATATAAAATTTTAGGTTTTCAAGATTTGAACAAACCGATGTGTGTTTTTGGCTTACATGCTTTTAGAGATGCAAATCATTTATTTGGAAAGCTATTATTTGAAAGCTATTTTCAAGAATTCATTAAAACTATTGAATATTTAAAAGATAAAGACGAATTTTACTGGGTATTTAAAATACATCCTTATTCAAAAAGATACAGAGAAGAAAAATTAGCTTTTAACATAATTAATAAAATGAAATTAAAGAATATTCATCTAGTTCCTGATTATATAAGCACAAAGTCAATTTTGCTTGCAGCGGATAAACTTGTTACATCAAGGGGAACTATAGCCATAGAGTATGCCAGCATGGGAAAAAAACCAATTGTAACTGCAGACTCTTATTACAGTAATTTCGGTTTTACAAATTATGTAAAAAATAGAAAAAATTATTTCAAAGTTTTGATAGACAAAAATTATCCTAGTTTTATATCTACAAAAAAAAAAGATACAGCCAAAACTGTTTTGTATATAATTAAAAATATTGCTGCTAATGAAAATAAATTTAATATTACCAGACCAGAACATCAGATTGGTTCAAAAAAACTATTAAATAAAATTAATAAAAAAATTGATAAAATTTTTAATGAAAAAAATTTAATTTATAAAGAATATAAAGAATTATTTGATAAAATTTAATTACTTCTGTGCTACTGCAATTAGTGTATCTGATTGACCACAATTTATTAATTTTTTTTGATATCTATAATTTTGTTTTTTATTCTTAATATATTTTAGTGAATTGTAATTATTTCCATTATTTATTAACCAGTTTAAATGGTTGTTAATGTCATGCCTTTGAAAAAAATTAATTTTAATCTTTTTAAATTCTGCACATTCTAGAAATTTTTTTAAACTTTTTTGTGTATGCCAAACTAAATTTTCCATATGGAATGAAAAATTTTTAAATTCTTGAGTAATGTCATTTTGTAGCAGGAAATCTTTTGCATTTGGTACTTCAATTATTATTAATCCTTTTTTATTCATTTTTTTGTTTATTTCTTTTAAGATTTTAATTTGTTCTGGAATATAATGAAGTGAGTGAAATAAAAATACAACATCTAGTTTTGTTTTTATTTCAGATAAAGATTTAACGAAGGTAATTTTTTTTTTAAAATAAGTTGAATTATTTTTATTTATATCCAATGCATATCTAATCTTTGCATTATCAATTTTTTTAATGAAATTGCCATCTCCACATCCATAATCACATATTATTTTATTTTTAGTTAACTTATTAAATTGTTTTTTTCTTCTAATATCATCCTTAAGTCTTTTAATTTTTTTGATTTTTCCATTAATCTTTAAGTTAAACTCACCTTTTTTTTTATATATATCTTGTTTTGCAAAATGATTTTTTCCTGTTAGAAATTTTTCTAAAAATATTACTTTTGTTACTTTATCCTGAAAAACTTTAATATTTTTTTTATTTCTTACTTTATTTGATAATACTTCAAGGTTTTTGTCTGAAATAATTTTGTTTTTTTTTAGATCTTTAATTACAGGATTACGCATTAATTATTATTTTAAAAAAACAACTTTTCCTTCTGATGGCACACCTTTATTATCGATTAAAAAAACTAAATAGGTTCCTGATTGCAAAGAATTCTTATTTTTATCAATTTTGATTGATATTTCACTTTTATTAATTACTTGAAAATTTAAAAATCGCATTTTTAATTCTGATGATTGAGCATGTGTAGTTGAGCCTGTGCTAATAATTGAAATTTTACTAATTTCTTTTGTATTTTTAGTCTTAATTATAAAATTTGATCTTTCTTTTATTTTTTTATCGATTTGAGTTATTTCTGGTCTTTTAGCAAATTTTGTTTTGCCTGTTTTTTGATCTTTTTCAAATAAATATGGTGGATAAAATATTTCAGCATTCCATACATCTCCACCAGCTGTTAATACTGTTCCATTAGGTAGTAACAAAGATGTTGAATGATAATTTCTTCTAAATTTTGCATCGGATAAAGATCTCCAAGTATTATTAGCTGGCTGGTATATTTCCGGAGTGAAAATACTAAACTCTTTATCGTTAAATGCTTGTCCACCATTTATTAGAACTTCACCATTTGGAAGTATTGTTGCATCTGCATCTGCCCTTGGGTAGCTCATACTTTTTAAAGGTGTTATTTGAGGTTTCAGAGTATTAGAGATATCTATTAAGTTAACATGATTTGAAGATGAATATTGATTTCCATATTGTCTTCCACCAAATGTAATAAGTTTATCCTTATCAATCATAACAACACTACTTTGCGAACCAACACTCGAACCTATTGTAAGAAGCTTAAGTTTTTGTATTTCTCCTGTGTTTGGGTTTTTGTCAATAATTTCTCCCGAAACTCCTCCTCTTGAAACAAGAGGTATTTCTCCAACTTTTTTTATGTTATTATATTCATCATCTATTTTTTCCATTACCCACATTTTATTATATGAAATCCCAAATACATTTCCATCTGAAGCTAAAAAAGTCCTAGGATAATTCCACTCATCAACAGTTACGTCTCCAAATAAATCATTACTGGAAGCATTTTCTAAAATTTTCCAATACCAATCTCCATCACTATGTTTTTTTAAAATTTCTGGAGTAATACTTTTTACTCCGCTGACAATCTCTTCACCACCAACCATTATAAACTCATCATTAGCCGTTCGTACAATTGAACCATACCATCTTGGGTAGTTTAATGGATTTCCTTTAATGAATTTTTTATCTTTAACTTTATAAAAAGTTGTAGATTTTTGGGTATCTGTGCTATTTTCTTTAGGTTCTTTATTTCCTCCAAGAATAAATACGGTATCATTATCAAACACTCTTACCACAGAACAAAATGCATCCAAAACTATTGGTCTTTTAAAAATTGTATGACTATCACTTTCTAAACCTTTTTTTGGGTCCCATATATCAAAATCCACTCCTCCATATAATTCATGATCTTTCCACTGATAATCACCCTTATCCCTCTCAATTTTAAATTTATCAGTAAGCGTAATTTTTTTATTCACTTTTAAATTTTTTTCCTCCTTCTCATGAATTGCATAAGAGCCAAATGTCATAACCTCCTCATTTGGCAGAAGAACTGAGTGTATCGCTACTAAATTCCAATCAAATGGTGCTGTCCAAGCGCCATAAATTTCTTCGCCACCTACTAGCTCCAGGTCTTTATAATTTTTAAGTGGAAGACTTTTATCGCTTGTATTTAGTGTATTAATTAACAGTCTTGTGGGATCGTAATTAATATCTATTCCAATTTTTTTTAAAATTTTTATTCTATCTTCGTATAGTTGAGTTAATGAGTTAATTAAAGTTAGAGATAGAGAAATAAATATAAATGAGTAAAAAATATATTTAGCAATTTTAGTTTGTGGTTTTTCGATCATTTTAAATTATTATACTTTCAAATTCTAAAATTATATAATACTTATTAAAAAATTAAACTATAAACATATTATTAATGATAACTCAAAAAAATTCATGATTGATGTGAATTGTAACTTAAATAAAGGTCAATTCATTAATACAAATAAAGGAAAAATTGGTAAAATTTTTGATCCTGACGACAATGACGCACTTAAAATACTATCTGATTTTATGAACATTCAACTTATTACTTATAATAAAAGAAGCCTTAAAAATTTGATAAATTATTTTAATTTTAGATAATGATAAAAAAAAGCAAAATGAAAATTGCAATTTGCTTTTATGGTTTAGTTGGAAGCTCAACAAAAAAGTATGGCTTAGGTAAAAAATTAGATCCATCAATTGCTTATCAATATTACCAAAAAAATGTATTTAAAAATTTGACTAATTTTGATGTGTTTATCCACTCTCAATCAATTGAAAGAAAAAATAAATTAAAAAAACTATATAAACCAGTGGCATATAAGATTGAACATCAAAAAAATTTTTTTTTAAAAGCAATTACTCATCCTCAAGTATTACTAGCTTTAATTTTTTCCCCTTATAACATTTTAAAAAATTTAATTCTTAAAAAAAGTAATTTAACTAAAAATTTTAAATCTAAATTTGTAAGATGTTATAATGCATATAGTCGTTGGTATAGTTTAAAAGAGGTTGTAGATTTAAAAAAAAAATATGAAATAGAAAATAATTTTAAATATGATTTAGTTTTTTTAACTAGATTAGACCTAGCTTTTATAACTAGCTTCTATTTTAATAAAATTGATGGTAAATTTCTTACAGTTCCAAATCATAATGATGTGCCAACACCAAGAAATAATTATATGCAAAAAGTTCAATTAAATAATAAAACTTATGAAAAGGGAATATCTGATTTTTGGTTTATATCTGCTTCAGATAATATTGATAAATTTGCATCTTTGGTTAATAGATTTAAAAAATACAATATAAGCAACCATATTTCTTCTCTACAACATTCGAAATATTTGAAATTAAAACTTCAATTTTATAAATATAGAGGCCTAGATCATGAAGCAATTAGAAGATTAAAATTTAGCAAAGAATAATTTATTAATTAAATGAATAAAATTAATGATTTAAAATATGAAATCGAATTTTTAAGAGCAATTTCAGTTTTACTAGTTCTTTTATTTCATTTTGAATTTTTTATTTTTAAGGGTGGATTTATTGGAGTTGATGTTTTTTTTGTTATAAGTGGTTATTTAATTACAAATATAATCCTTAAAAAAAAAAACAATTTTGATATTAAAGAATTTTATATAAGAAGATTTAAAAGATTATTCCCTATAATTTTATTGATAACTATTCTAACTATTATTACTGGAATCTTTATACTTTCTCCTATTCACTTTGAAAGATTAACAAGTTCATCAAAATCTACAATTTTTGGTCTGTCAAATTTTTTTTTTTTTAGAGAACAAGGATATTTTGATCATCAAAAATTATTTAAACCTCTATTGCATACTTGGTCATTATCAGTCGAGATACAATTTTATATAATTTGGCCAATAATTATCATTTTTTTTAAAAAATATTTTAATGAAAATATTTTAACTTTGATTGTAAGTATTTTTTTAATCAGTTTAATTTTATCAACCTTATACTCTTTCAGAACTAGTTCATTTTTTTATTTTACAGGTTTTAGATTTTATGAGTTTATGGTGGGTGCTTTAATTGTTTTTTTTAAGAAAAAAATTTCAAAAAATTTAAGTAATTTATTTTTTTTAATTGGAATATTAATCATAATCTATTCATCAATTTTTTTTGATGAAAGTTTCAGCTTTCCAGATTATTATGCCTTAATTCCTTGTATCGGCGCTGCTTTGATAATTATTAGTGGAAATTCAAATAATAATTTCAATTTCATAACTGAAAATAAATATATAATTTTGTTGGGTAGAATTAGCTACACAGTTTATATGACACATTGGCCAGTCTTAATTTTTTATAGGTACCAAAAAATCGATAATCTTTTGGGATATGAAAAAATAATATTAATTATTTTTGTTTTAGTAATTTCTTATTTACTTTTTAAATACTTTGAGGAACCATTAAGAAAAAAAGACTATAAAAAAAATATTTATTTAATTTTATTATCATTATTTACTTTTGTATTAATTTTTGTATCAAATTTGTACATTAAAAGTGATCAAAATTATTTAAGTAATAAATTTTATAATGAAAATAAAATTATAAACGAAGTATTTGAAGGAAGAAAAATCAAAAATACCATTGAAAACGACATAATAAATAGAAATAAAAAATTACTATATTTCAACAATGATAACAAAAATCAGAAAATACTTATTGTAGGAGATAGTCATGCATATGATTTTTATCTAGCGCTAAAAAATATAGAAGAATATAAAACAAATTATCAATTTGAATATATAGTTTTTGATTATCTTTACTGCTTTAAAACCAAATCAATAAAAGATGAAATTATAGAATATTTTAATTACAAAATTATAAAAAGAAAAAATAGTTGCCAAATAGTACTAAATAATTTTGATAAGAAAATTTTAAAAATCGTAGACAAAATAATTTTATCAAATAGATGGGATCCGAATACAGATTTTGAATTAATGATTAAATACTTTATGAATTATAATAAAAATTTGATCATAGTTGGTAATGGACAAACTTTTTATGACATACCTACACTATTTTATAAAAAAACCAAAAAAATCAACTCATCATTAAAAAATTTGAATAAAAATTTATTGTATCAAAACAATCTTATAAAAAAAGAATCAACTCAAAATAAAATCAAATTTTTTAATCGATCTAAGTTAAATTGTAACCCTGAATGTGTTGCTTTCAAAGATGACATATTGTTATATTCAGATAAAGATCATTGGTCATTTTATGGTTTAAAATTTTTCAGTAATAAAATTTATCAAAATCAATTTGATGGATTGTTAAAATAAGTTGCTACTCTTGTAATGAAGCAATCTATATATATTGATTAGTAAATTATGAATTTTAAAAAATTTAAGTCTCTTAAATAATATATACTTTTTATAATTTAAAAAACTAAAAGTATTTTCTTTATATTGATTATAATATCTGAAACCATTTTTATTTTCCTTCATGACCACATCAATGCTATCAGGTGTTTGATAACTAATTCTTAGCATTAACCTATCGTTTTGTTTGCAATAACCACCTTTATGATAGCAAGTAAAACTATCAATAAAAATTCCATCACCTTTTTGACTTAAAAAATTTTTATAATTTCCTTCAGATAATATCTCAAATGTATTAAGTTCAATTTTATTTCTTTCTCCCAGAAGTGCCTTTTTTTTTATTTTTTTTATTTTATGAAATACTCCAAGTTGATTTTTTTTTTCAACATAACAAAGGGGGCCATTATTTTCAGTCACTTCGTTAATCGGTAAAAATAAATCCAATGATTTGTATCCAAAATCATCTTTATGCCAAAGCATTGATCCTCCTTCTCTAGATTCTGGAACTGGAATATTTAAATTTAAACTTATTTTGCCTATAATAGGCATTACTTTTAAATAATTTGTAACAATAGATAGATTGAAATCACTTAAAGCAAAGTCAACAATTTTTTTTTTTAAACTTTCACTGATATTTGGAAACATATCTATAAAAAAATTTTTACCCTTAAATAAGTAGTGACCTTCTTTATAATTTATAGATGAAATTTTTTTTTTCATTTCATTTAAAAAATTGCTATCTAGATCAGAGTCTATCTCATGAATAATCTTTTTGAACTCAGGAATATTTCTTAAAATTTTTTTATCATTATCGTGTAAAAAAAAATCTTTATTTTTTTCTCCTAAATTTTTTATAAAAGATATTTTTAAAATTTTGCCTTGAAAATTAACCAAATTTATCCAAAAAAAATTGAAAATTGGCAGAAATAAAAATTTAAGAAATAGGTACCAAAATTTAGTTTCTCTTAGTTTATTCAAATAATTTTTTATCATACATGAAATATACCTTTATTTACTATTATAAAATAATCATTACAAAATTATTTTATTTTATGATAATAATAAACTAAATTTAGATGCAAAAACATATTTATTGTCTATAAAAATTTAATGAAAATATTGATTACAGGTGTAGCAGGCTTTATTGGCTTTAGCTTAGCAAAGAACTTATTAGATAAAAACCACATTGTTTACGGAATTGATAATATTAATAAGTATTATGATGTAAAATTAAAAAAAAAGAGATTATTTTTTTTAAAAAAAACTTACAAAAAAAAATTTAAATTTGATAAAATCGATATATCCAATACTAAAAATATTAATAGTTATTTTGTAGGTAAAAAATTTGATAAAGTATTTCATTTAGCAGCGCAAGCTGGTGTTAGGTACTCTCTTCTATGTCCAGAAAAATACTTGCATAGTAATCTTATTGGTTTCTCTAATATAATTTTTAATTGTAAAAAGATTAAAATTAAAGATTTTATATATGCAAGCTCAAGTAGTGTTTATGGGGCCTTAAAAAAAGTTCCATATAAAGAAAGTGATAAAGTTTCAAGTCCGCTCCAATATTATGCTGCAACAAAAATTTCAAATGAAGCAATAGCTGAAAGTTATTCAAGATTATACAAAATTAGATGTACAGGTTTAAGATTTTTTACAGTTTATGGACCATGGGGAAGACCAGATATGGCCTTGTTTAAATTTGTTAAAAATATTTTTAATAATAAATCAATTAATATTTATAACAAAGGACATCATTATAGAGATTTTACCTATATTGATGATGTAATTTATTTAACTCTAAAAATATCAGAAAGTAAAAAGTTTTTTAATAAAGAAAGTTATCACCGGATCTTAAATATTGGAACCGGAAATCCTGAACCTTTAAAAAAATATTTAAATATTATTGAAAATAAAATAGGAAAAAAAGCAAAAGTCAAATATCTTAAAATTCAAAAAGGGGATATGGTAAAAACATATGCATGTGTAAACAAACTCAAACAAATTGTAAATATAAAAAATAGAATAAATTTAGAAAAAGGTATTTCGAACTTTGTTGAGTGGTACAAAGATTATCATAAACTTAAACATCAATGAAAATAATAGAGTTTTTTGGTCTTCCTTATTCAGGCAAGTCATATTATGCAAACTATTGTGAAAAATTTTTTAAAAATACAATTTATGACAATAAGTCAATATTCTTTAAGTATTTATTAAAAAAAAAAAAAATTAGCTATTTATATTATTTAATAATCTTATTTAGATACACTACCTTAAAAAAAAGACCAAAAAAAAAATATATTACAAATACTAAAAAAATAAAAATCAGAAATAACAAAAAAATAAAATTTTTCTATAAAGAGTTTTTTTTTTTAAATAGAGAAAAATACAAATTATTCAGATTATCAAAAAAAAAATATATAAATTTTTATGAGTCATGCGTAGAGCTTATAAAATTAGAAACTTGTTTTTATAGAAGAAAAAAACTTCATAGATGGCTTATAGATGAGCTAAATGGGTATTTTTTAGCCAAAAGTAATGAAATTTCTGGTTTAATGATCGTATCAGAGAGTTTTATTCAGAGAATTCATAGTTATTTTTTAAGCAGAGATAAACTTGACGTAATTGCTATAAAAAAATATCTAAATTTTATACCTTATTCTGATTTTATTTTTTATGTTAAAATTGATATTGAAATTATAAAAGAAAGACTTAAGTCAAATACATCTAGTAAAAAAGAAGAGTTTTATTTTAAAAATATTGAAAATTTGAGTAAAAAGATGAAAATCATCCATGAAGCAATATCGGCACAAAGAGAAATAAATACTATTTCTAAAATTGAATCACTTAAAGAAATAATTACAAATCAAAATTTTAACTATAATGATTAAGGTGCTTCATATAGTTGGTGGATCACCTAAAAATGGAGCTTTTAAAGGTGCTAACATTTTACACAAAGCACTATGTGATTTAAATGTAGACTCTAAAATACTTAGTGATTATGATCATAAGAAAAATTTCAAAAAAGGAACAATCATTAATATCAATAATAGTATTTTTAAAAAATTAATTAGTAAAATTTATATTTTAATAGAGAAAACTCTTAAGTCATTGTTTTTACCGACTCCACGAGAAACTTTTACATTAAGTTTGTTTGGGGCAGACATCACAAATTTTAAAGAATATAAGGAAGCAGATATAATTCACTTTCACTGGCTTAGCCAAGGTTTTATTAGTTTAAATTCTTTGTCAAAAATAACTAAACCAACTATTTGGACAATGAGGGATATGTGGGCTTTTACAGGTGGCTCACATTATTCAATGGACTTTAAAAACTATGAAAAAGGATTCATATCAAAAATAATTCAAAATTTTAAAAGAAGAATTTACCTTAGAAATTTTAGATTTGTTGCAGTTAGCAATTGGATTAAGAACAAAGCAAACAAAAGCAATGTTCTTAAAAGCTATAATATTCATAAAATAGATAATAATATCGATTTAGATAATTTTCATCAAATTCCTAAAGAAACGGCAAGGAAAAATTTAAAAATTTTTACAAAAAAAAAAATAATTTTATATGGAGCCCAAAATCCGCAGAGTCAAAGAAAGGGTTGGAATATATTTATCGAAACATTAAAAAAATTAGACAAATCAAAATATTTTTTACTAATATTTGGTAATTTTTGGTCTCAAAAAACTCTAGATGATATTGGAATAGAATACGACAGTTTAGGCTTTATTGATGATAAAAAAAGATTAAACAATATTTATGCATGTGCTGATTTGTTTGTAGCTTGTTCAGTCGAAGACGCATGGCCAAAAACTTTTGCTGAAGCTATGTTTTGTGGCACACCGGCTGTATGTTTTGAAAATACCAGTATATCTGAAATAGTAGATCACAAAGTAACAGGTTTTATTGCTAAAAAATTTGACTCAAATAAACTATTAGAGGGCATTGATTGGTTATCTGAAGAAGTTGTTAGAAATAAATCAATATGTACCAAAGCTAGAAAAAAAATATTTGATTTTGACCCAAAAAAAATAGCTAAAAAATATATACGTTTATACGAAGAAATTTTAAATGAAAAATAATTTACATTTTTTTAAAATGTCTAAGACATCTTATTAAGAGTAAAATCAAAACAAAAATTTTGTTTTGATTGTTATTTATTCTGATAATTGTCTCTTCACAAACATGCTCAAAGAAACTATATTTACTTGAGAAACCTCCAGAAGCAAATTTACTTATAACCTCAGATTTAGAAGTTTGACCACCTTTAAATTTATTTTTTTTTATCATTTTCCAAAAAAAATCATAATCAGATGAGCATGGATATTTGAGGCTATATAATCCAACTTTATTGTGAACTTTTTTTTTAACAAAAAAGCCTCCTGAATGTGCTGGATAAAAATTAAAACTCCAAAACATTTTATTTGGTTCATATTTGTAGTAGATCTTATTTTTCAAAACAGCTCCAAAAAGAAAATCATAATTATTTTTAATAAGATACTTTTTGACAATGTTTAAAGAATTTGTTGAATAATATACATCGTCAGCATTTATGGTGTTTATATACTTTCCACTACTTAAATTAATACCTTTATTAATAGCATCATAAATACCTCTATCTTTTTCACTTATAACTTTTTGAATTTTTTTTCTAAATTTTTTAATAATTTTTAAAGTTCCATCATCTGATTTTCCATCAACCACAATTATTTCATAATCTTTAAATTTTTGGTTAAATATACTTTTTAAAGTTTTTTCAAATCCAATTTTGTTGTTCAATACAGGAATAATTATTGATACAAAAGGTTTTTTTTTTTTCATATTTACAGCTTAAAGTATTAATTAAAATTCATAATTTATTGCTTTTTAAAATAATCCTTCAAATACAAATTTTTATTTAATACATCCTCTGTTTTACCAAAACTAACTACTTTTCCATCATCAATAATTAACAGTTTATTACAATTCTTTAACGTACTTAATCTATGAGCAATCATGATAATGATTTTTCTTTCATTTTCTTTCTCAATGTTTTTTATTACCTCTTCTTCAGTTGTACTATCTAATGCACTAGTTGCTTCATCTAAAAGTATAAGTTTTGGATTTCTATATAGCGTTCTAGCAATACCCAGCCTTTGTTTTTGTCCACCGGATATTCTGACGCCTCTTTCACCAATTACGGTATTAATACCATCAGAAAGACTATTAATAAATACATCTAACTTTGATGCTTTAATGCAACTGTTAATCAATTGATCGTCAATTTTTTTTTCATCAATTCCTATAGCTATATTATTTTTTATAGAGTTATCAATAAGTTGTATATCTTGAGGTACATATCCAATTTGTTTTTTAAAAGATTTACTATAATAAAAATTAGCATTATTATTTACTAAAATTCCACCAGATTGTGGTTTTATTAGACCTAATATTATATCTCCCAACGTAGATTTGCCAGAGCCTGTTTTTCCAATAACGCCAAGTATATCATTTTTAAAAAGCATTATATTTATTTGGTCCAGGATGTTTTTTTTACTGGATGAATATTTAAATGAAACATCTCTTAATTCTAATGACTCTATATCTAAATGATTATTCACTAATTTTTTTTTAGATATTTGATCATGAGTATTTTCTAAACCCATATCCTCATCAAAGTTTGATTCAAGATCGTCAATTATTAATTTAGCAGCATGCATATTACCAAATATATGAGTAACATTTGAGTTGATAGCTGAGAAGGCAGGGATCATTCTGATAATGGTCACACCCAGCAAACTTAAACTTGGTAGCAAAACTGATAAATTTTTTTCTGATTGAGTTAAATAAATTACCAATAAAGACATTCCAATTATAGCTATTAATTCTAATAATATTCTAGGAAATGGATTAATAACTCTAATCTGAATTATATTTTTTAGCATTGGGTTTAAAATTAAAAAAAATTTATTTTTGAAAAAATCTTCAATACCTAACAATTTTATTGTTTTGATGCTTTGAAATGTTTGATTTAGGATATCATATACTCTTGTTCTATACACCGATTGTTCTTTACCTACTCTTTTAATAATTCCTTTTATACCTAAAAACATAAGTAAAGAAAAAATTAAAATTGTAATAAAAATTAAGATTGTACTTTTGAAACTTATAGCAAGTAATCCTATTGCTAAGATTATCAATAAAACTACATCTTTAAAGATACAAATAAAAGCGTATATAAAAATAGAATATCTGGCTGCTTCATCTTTAATTGAATTGACTAATCTAGATGATGATGTAATCAAAAAAAATTCATAATTATTATTCAAATACTTTGAATATAGTTTAGAGGAAATAGTTTTTTGAATTCCAATTTCAATTTTTGCAAGAGACCAATTAAATATAATTAGCATTATGCTTTTTAAAAAAAATACTGATATTAAAAATGTAGCAAAATATACAAGTATATCTTTTTCATTTAACGTTCCAACAAAATTAGCTAAATTATCATATGGAATTTTAGTAATTACATAGTTGGTATCTGCTATCAAAGTAACAAATAGAGCAACTGATCCAAGTCCGATTAGATCAAAAAATGAAATAATTATTGAAAAAAAAAGTATCAAAAATAAAAATAATTTTTGCTTAATCGATAAAAGCTTAAGGGTATATCTTGCTATGTCTCTCATTGTTATTTATTTTCTAACTATTTTATTTCTTTATTGCTAAAATTTAAAATTAATTTATCTATTAAATTTAACTATATTAATTACTTAATAATGTAAATTAATTGAGTATAAGATGTTGAATTAACAGTTATGGCAGAAAATTATCATATTCATGGAGTCTTAGATTTTGCAGTTACAGCAATTAAAGAACCAAATTTAAACTTTGAATATGACATTATAAAAAGTTGGTGGTACTCAAATTCATCAATTATAGACTGGTGTCAAACTCTTTCAAATGAAATTTTTTACTCATTCCTTTTGATGATTTTTTTTGTTTTTTTATCTATTTTGAATAATAGTATTTACTTTGAAAAAATATCAAAATTGAAAAAATTTTTCATTCCAATTAAAATAATTTGTGAGTCAATCTTAATATACTATTCGTTAAAAATATCTGTACTTTTCATTGTATATCCTATGGGTGGGATTATTCTTTTATTAAGTTCAAATTTATTACAATTTATTAGTTTAATTTTATTTTTAATTACTTATCTTATAATTATGTTTGTTATTACTTTATCTATAATGATCATCTTAAATAATATATTTATAAAGAGGCTTTAATTAAATTCATAATTTTTTCAGAAGATTTTTTTAAATCTTCATCATAATAAATCTTATCAACTATATTTAATTTTTTATCTAATAATATTACAGAAGCCGTATGATCTATTGTATAATCATCGTCTACTTTTCTTTTAACAAATTTAATATTCATAAATTTTGAAAGTTTATTTATGTTTTCAATTTTTCCAGTTAAACCTGTGATATCGAGTTTGTAAAATTTTAAGTATTTATTAAGTTCATTTGGCCCATCTCTTTCAGGGTCAAGAGTTACAAAAAAAACTTTTATCTTGTTTTCAACTTTTAGCTGATTTATTGATTGAGAAATCTTGTATAGAGTAAGAGGACATACATCAGGACAATTTGTAAAACCAAAAAAAAAAATTGAAGGTTTTTTTTCTAAATCATTTTTTTTAAAATCTTTATTTAGGTGAGTAATTAATTTAAAATCAAGAATTGTTTTTTCCGTATTTTTATAAAATTGTGTATTTAAAAAGTTAATAGTTTTTGGTAAAAAATTAATTATAGTTAGAAATATTATAAAATATAATAGTACAATTGAGAAATTTTTTAAAAATCTCATAATTTTGTTATTTCATCTTTTTTGTTTTGAAAAATACGTTTTTACTTCCAAGATTAGAAAAAAATAGCTCAACTTCATGCTCTTCAAGTAAACTAATTTTTTCTGTAATACCCATAAACATTAAGTGATAAGATCCATGTTTAAATTCTAATTTTGCTTTTGAAGATATGGTTAGACCATCTTTAATCTTAATCATTTTCATTGTCTCATTATTAATTTCAGTTTTGTGAATTTCTATTTTTTTTGCTATATTAGATTTGACAGAAGTCAATTTTATATCAAAATTATTCATATTAGTAATTGTAAAATATCCACCAAGCATTTTTGGATTGGGCGTGGTAAGAAGTAAATATGAGTTAGAAACCTTTATTTTATCTAGATTGTTTTCTGAAAAGGAATTTTTTGAAAATAAAATTGTTAAAAATATTATGAATATTAATTTTTTCATAACATAACATTTAAAGCTTTATATTTAATTATTCAAATTAATTATCCATTATAATTATTTTGTTATATTATCCTTCGAAGCCTATGAAAAAAATTTATTATTGGTGTCCATTTATTGCGCCTGTAGCAACCACAAAAGCAGTAATTAATTCAGCATATTCATTAAAACTATACTCAAAAAAAGAATATGAACCATGGATAATCAATTTAGCAGGAGAATGGGATGTTCATAAAGAAGATTTAAAAGATAAAAAAATAAATTTGATAGAGTTAACTTCATCTAAAAAAATCAGAAATAAAAAAATAACTGGTTTTTTTAAAAGTAGATTAATATATCTATATATATTTTGTATTGGTATAATACCCTTGATAAGACTATTAAAATCTAATCCACCAAATTTTTTTATAATACACCTTATATCACCCCTTCCTCTTTTAATTAATTATCTCTTTAAAATTAATACTAAAATGATTCTTAGAATATCAGGTTTTCCTAAACTAAATTTTTTTAGAAAATTTTTATGGAAAATGACATTGAAAAAAATATGCTTTATAACTTGCCCCACTGAGGCAACTCAAAAAGATATGTCAAATCAAAAAATAGTTAATGAGAATAAAATTGACGTATTATTTGATCCCATAATAAGCCCAAAAAATATAATTAATAATATAAAAATTTCCAAAAATAATTGGAAAGATCGAAATTATTTTTTAGCGATCGGAAGACTAACGAAACAAAAAAACTTTATATTTTTAATAGATGTTTTTAAAAAATTCAATAATCATAAAAACAATAAATTAATAATTGTAGGAAATGGAGAGCAAAAAAATAAATTGTTAAAATTTATCCGATTGAACAAACTAAATGATACAGTTGAAATACATAATTATACAAAAGAGATTTTTGACTATTATAAATATGCAAGGTGTTTTATTTTGTCTTCTTTATGGGAAGATCCAGGTTTTGTTTTAGTTGAGGCATGTTTTATGAAAACTCCAATCATTTCGAGTAATTGTAAAAATGGACCCGAAGAAATTTTAGATTATGGGAAAAATGGTTTACTTTTTAAAAGTGATAATAAAGAAAGTCTTTTAAAAACTCTTAAAATATTTGAAGATTTAAAATTAGATCAATTAAATAAACTAAAATTAAATGCTTTAAAAAAATCAAAAGAATTTACAATAATAAATCATTATAAAACTCTAGCAAAACTTTTAAAAAAAAATGATTAATCATTATTAAAAAATAGAATTTATAATTTTTTTAAAATATTAATAAAATATTATATTTAAAATTTTTTTGGTCAATATTAATGGGCTTAATAAAATATATTTTACTTTACGAATTAAAATAAGTAATTCAATTTTCTTATTTAGCTGTTTGTAAAATGAACTATTATAAGATATTTTATTTAAATAGTGCTTAGCCTCAAATATTTTATTATTTTCAATTAGATAAATTAATTTTAAAAGATTAATTCTTTCTTTGTTTTCTTTTTTATTCAAAAAATTTATATTTGAATAAATTTTAGAGGGATTGTCTAAAGTAAAAAGTATTCGTTTATCAAATTTACTCATATTTTTGTTTGATGTTTTAAAATTAATTCCAAATTCCATATCTTTAAACTCATAACTCTTGGACATAAAATTAAAAACTTCAGTAATAGTGTCACCTTTTTTATAAAAAGGAAAAAAGCCTGTCTCAATATCAACAATAGAAATATTGTTACGAATATTTTTTTTTAGAGATTTTATGACATCTAAGTCTTTCCCCTGAATGTCTGTTACAAGCCAATCAATATAATCTAATTTTTCTTTTTTTAAAAAACTGTTCAGTGTGTACATCTTTTTATTAATTATTTTATTAATTTTGAATCTATGAGATCCATACCAATTCTCATGAATTAATTTATCTGGCTCTAATATGCTTGAACAATGAGGATCATTAGTTATATAAAATTTGCCTGAACCATTTTTATCTGAAATTATTGTCTCATTATAAATTACTTTCTTAAACTTTTTATAAATATTTAAACTATTATTGCCATCAATCGAAACTAGTATGGAATTATGAGATATTCTATTCCATAATTTAAAGCTTGATCCTGCAGAACCAATATGTAAAAGCAAAATAGGCCTCTTTTTAAAAATCTTATGTTCTGAAATTAGTTTAGAAATATTCAATTTAATTTTTCTGTTAATAGTAAAATAATATATATTTAGAAAATATAATCTATAGAAATAATTCTTTTAAATCTGAATCGCAAATTTTATTTTGAACTAACATTAAAAAATCAACTTTAGATTTAAATAAAGCATTGGGATTCTGATTGGATGTAATTGCAGTAACACCAGATTTTTCATGATAGCTTAAGTGTAAAACTTTCATATTATTTATTAATTTGCAAAGTATCTTTTTTTTTATAACTAAGATAATAAATATCTTATAATAATAATAGATAAAATTACAATGCCTAACGAATTTGAAAAAAAAATAAATACTTTTATGTTAAATGACTTAACCAATAAGTCAGAACCTATAATTCTTGAATTTGGTGTTAGAAAAGGTATTTCAACTAAAAATTTCATTAAAGTTTGTGAACAAAGAAATGGTCATTTATATTCGATAGATGTTGATGATTGCTCGGAAATTTCAAATAGTTTAAAATGGACTTTCATAAAATCAAGGGACGATGATTTTGAAAATTTAAAAAATAAGTTACCAGAACAATTTGATTTAATATTCTTAGATTCTTTTCATAATGCTGAACATGTGTGTAAAATTTTTTATCATTATTATTCTAAACTAAAAAAAGGAGGATCATTTTATTTTGACGATATTTCATGGTTGCCTTATCTTAAAAATGCCGAAAGAAATAATTTTAATTGTGAAATGAACAATCTTGAAACATTTGAAAAATTAGTAGAAATATTTTCAACAAATCGTAAAAATATGGATTTATATTTTTCTTTTGTAGGATCTGGAATGGCTAAGATCATTAAGCTGAATGATCAAATATTAACTAAACAAAAAAAAATAAAAAGTAGAAAGTTTTCTTTAAAAAATTTTGCTAGGAAGTTTTATAATTACTTTTTATAAATATTTTTTAATTAAACTATAATATTTTTCTAGATTAATTTTGCCATCAAATCTGTATAAATTTTTATAACCTAAGTTAATCATCCTGTTGTATTTTTTTTTATTTTTATAATAATCTAATATTTTATTTGATAATTCAATTTCATTAGTTGGAGAAAATAAATGCCCCACTTTACCATCCATTAATATTTCTCTTGGACCAGTTGGACATCTAGTGGATATTATAAATTTTTTTAAACATTGAGCCTCCAACAGAACATTGGGCAAGCCTTCATAAATTGAAGTTAGTATAAATAATTCACATTTTTGCATGTAATTATAAGGATTATTTGTGAAATTAATTACTCTTACATTTTTTTTTAAATTATTTTTATAAATGTAATTCTGCAATTCTTTTTTTTTGATACCATTGCCAATAATTAATGCTTCAATAGGTATTTTATTTTGGACTAATTTTATTGCTTTAAGTAATGTCATTTGATCTTTTTGATCAACAAGTCTTCCCACATTTAAAACTTTTAAAGTTTTATCATTTTTATAAACTGATTTATTTAATTTTTTTTTACTTAATTTAATAACAGTTGATCTGTTAAATGGATTATAAATACAGCTTGTATTAATGTTAAATTTATTATCAAGTTCTCTTTTGAAGTCTTTGCTATTTACAATAACTTTATCAGCAATTTTTAACATCCTCTTAAATATAAAGTTTTTAAGAAAATTTTTTGACCACCCAGCTGAAGATGAATTAGACCTTGAAATAATTTTTCTGTTAAAAATTTTTGTTATTATGATGCAATAAATATTTGCTTGAAATGAAAGAGTTAAAAATTTTTTTATTTTAAAATGTTCTTTTATTAAAAAAGATAAACATATAAAATATTTTAAATATCTACCTCTATGTGACCAAAAAAATGATTTTGGATTGATAATCTTTATTTTTTTTGAAAATAAATGGTTAAATTTCTTTTCAGCAGTAATAACTTTTATATTAATTTTTTTACTTGCTAAATAGTTAGTGATTATGAAAAAATTTTTTTCGACCCCTCCTCCTTCAATCGAGGGCATGAATATTA
>MDTG01299162.1_pt1 | contig 23381 bp, 20 predicted proteins | sample 811421 | NCBI WGS metagenome assembly MDTG01 (sample SAMN05326645, study PRJNA326480) | marine metagenome | isolation source: seawater | place: Pacific Ocean: South East | collected 2011
TCCGGGATTTAAAGGTTAATTAAATGACAATACTAAACATGTAGTACCGACGGTCGAGGCTTTTCGGACGGGGGTTCAAATCCCCCCAGCTCCACCAATTTGCTGTTCGATAACATCCGAACAGATACAGGAAACCCGCTAGCCACATAGGTTAGCGGGTTTTTTATTGCCTGTAATATCCCAAGAGGTTTACCTACATCCAGTATTTTTAGTACCATGGTTAGTACCAAAGCCCTCACTTGTGAAAATGCTGTGGTACTAACAAATAAGAAAGCCTTGAATTCACAGGGCTAGAGCATGGTATATATAAAATAAATGGCCAGAACTGTAAAACCCCTCAACGATACCCAAATTAAACAAGCTAAACCAAAGGAAAAGGAATACTCACTTTCAGATGGCAGTGGTCTTCAATTATCTATAAGACCAAATGGTACTAAAAGTTGGATATTTAAGTATTACAAGCCATTCACTAAAAAAAGAACAAACCTTTCTTTTGGACAATACCCTCAAATTACCCTTGCCGCTGCTAGAGTAAAAAGAGAAGAAGCACGCGGGCTTCTTGCTAATGAAATAGACCCAAAAGAATACAAAGAGCAACAATATACTCAATACTCAAGAGACACAAGCACGTTTAAATACTTTAGAGAAGGTAGCGTGGGAATGGTTTGAAATTAAAAAGTTAGCAGTAAAGCCTAAACACGCAGAAGGCATTTTGGGTAAGGTAAAAAACCATGTACTTCCTGAATTAGGTAAGCGACCTATAAGTAGTATCGATGCAGTAATTACAATTAATACATTAAAGCCTGTTGCTGCAAAAGGCGCTCTTGAAACAGTGAGTAGGACGTGTCAGATCCTCAATCAAATTATGCGCTACGCAGTAAATACAGGAGTCATCAAACATAACCCTTTAGAGGGAATTAGGGATGCCTTTGCAAAACCTGTAACAAAGCCGATGCCAACGATAGATGTTATAAGGATACCTGAATTTATGGGGGATCTTTCAAGAGCTAGTATAAAGTTTCCTACTCGGTGTGCGATTGAGTGGGAATTACACACAATGGTAAGACCAAATGAAGCCACAAAAGCAAAATGGTCTGAGATAGACTTAGAAAACAATGTGTGGATATTACCTGCAGAAAAAATGAAAGCAGCTAAAGTTCATAAAATACCATTAACTCCAAGAACGTTAAAATTGCTCGAATTGATGAGACCGATAAGTGGTCATCGTGAATATATTTTTCCCGCTGATAGAAACCCTAGAGGACATATGAATCCTCAAACCCCAAATGGCGCAATACGACGAATGGGCTATAAAGGAAAGCTTGTTGCCCATGGCTTAAGATCACTTGCAAGCACCGCGTTAAATGAATCTAGGTTATTTGACTATGAGTTAATAGAAGTTGCATTAGCGCATCAAGACACGAACCAAGTTCGAGCTGCATATAATCGAAGTGACTACCTAGAAAGTAGAAGAGAAATAATGTGCTGGTGGAGTGAGTATATTCATAACGCTAAGGTCAAATCGCTTGTTTGATAAATTATCCCAGTTCAACGCCATTGACATAGTTACTGCTAATTTGATTTCTAATAACAAAGAGCTTGTTGAATCAGGCTCATTATTAGCTTATTTAGAGCATATAAAAAATATATTTTTAGAAATTGAAGAGAGTACAACGTTAACAGCTTTTGATGAGCTTCACTTGCTCGGAGTTACTCGAAAAGAGATCAAGGCTAAGTTTGATAAGTTATATAGCTCGGTTAAAAAAGACCAAAAGTTACAACCAATAGATTTTTTAGCATTAGGTGAGCTTATAGGTGAGCTTAATGCATTGAGCCGTTATTCTAAAAGCTTGATGTATCATCAAGGAGTTTCTTTAAGAAATAAGAGGGTTGCCAAGGTAAGGGAGTTAAAAACCCTAACGTATAAAAGAGTAGCAAAGGAGTTATATCAAATAGTAAGCGCAAAAGAAGCTTATAATATATTTGATGCTTGGGCTGTTGTTTCAAGTATAGACTTGCTACTTAGGTTGTATCTAAATTCAAAGTTAGTCATATCTGAGCATAAAGCTACCCAAAGTTTAGCAAAATACATCGGCGTTAATTTAAGCAACGGTAAAAGGAGCCAGGAGCAATTAAAGCAACGAGATATTGTGTTTAGCTACCTTGAAAAGCACTTTGCCTGTGATTGTACTACTTTATACCAGTCATTTTTTGATAGTGGTTACCAAGATATTAATGGCATAGCTAATACTGAAGAGGATCGGCGACTCACGTTAGCTTACAGTGCGGTTGATAAGCTTATCAAGCTAAAAGCTTTTCAAAGCTTAAAACCTAATATTAGCCTCGATGTGCTAGTTGATAAAATACTCAAAGGGCTTGCTAAAAAATTTCGTATTTCAGCATTTGATGGCTATACCGAGGCTATTTATATTAGTTGCCTATACGTCAAAATCCCTAATTATGAGGCTTTTTATTACCAAAACAACAGGCTTCACAAAGACTTAAAATCAACTCAAAACAGTAAGCTTGATGAAATGATTTTTAATGCGTTTAATAATACCCCTTTTATGTAAATGCTAAACTCATCGCTATAATTATTACCTCAAGACTTATGTTTTTTTATTATGCTGTAAATGGAGTTTAGCTAACTAAACTCCATTTTTTCCATCTATTTTTTTATTCATAATCCTTCCCGTACTTAAGCGAACTTCTTGGTTCGTTTTAATAACTTATGGGATTTAACCCCTTCAATAATTGGAATGATATTATGAACTTAAATAGCCTATTAACTAACAGCAAAAGAATTTTACGCCTTAAAGATGTACAAACTTTGACTGGTTTATCTCGAACTATGATTTACGACTTACAGAGTAAAGGCGATTTCCCACAAAGTATAAAGTTAGTGCAAAGTGGGCGCGCTATGGGGTGGCAATATAGCGATGTTATTGATTGGATTGACTCCAGAATACAAGCATGAAGTTTATAGTTAAACGAGAAGTTAAAATTGCTGATGAAGATATTTTCATTTCAAAAGTAGCAATTCAAAAGCACTTTGGTTTTTCGTCCTACTTAGTAGGCAAGCTAGTAAAAGAAGAAACTCTTTCAGAACCTGTGAAGTTAGCTCAAAAAGTTACTGGTTGGCCTTTGACAGAGGTAAAGCAACTCAATCAAATTAGCACTTCTTAGGATAACAAGGGATGTTATTTCAGCAGTTAGACCCTTTTATATGATCTTTACTTGCTTAAAACGTCAATCATAGTGCGGTTAACTTCATTGTTGTAGTGCAGGTTATTTATAATATTTAGAGAAAATCATGCCATCTCAGTTAGTTCAAAAATTAAAAGATAAATATGGTGTTGAAGTACATTTTCAAAAACTATCAGAAGAGTCTTATATAGCTTTGGAGATAATGAATTTCCCAAGTGGATATTACTACGACATTATTAAAGCTACCCTAAAGCAATTGGATGTGATGCTTTGTAAGTTTTCAAAAGTGCTCGTACTCAGGCTCGATTTAAGATTAGAGCAATATAGTAAAGACAATAAAGTTATTTCACAGTTTATTAATAGTATTCAAAAGAAAATAAAGAATACATACGGTGAGTTCGCCTATATATGGGTAAGAGAGCAAAACAAAGCTGATAAGCAGCATTACCACATAGCTTACTTTTTTAATGGTCATAAAATCATACACCCTAGTAAAGTAATAAGTTTAATTCAGGCAGGGTGGTTTAAAGCTTCGGCTGGTGGAACACTTTATGTACCTGAACATTGCTTTTATCAGTTATTTATTAATCAGCCTAACTTTTACGATAACTTTAAGGAGGCCGTTTACAGGCTTAGTTACCTTGCTAAATGCTATTCTAAACGGCGTGTTTCGCAATCCGTAAAAAACTATTCTTCAAGTAGACTCGAATATAATGAGGGTAGTTAAATGGCTAGGGGTGGCAAAAGAAAAGGTGCAGGTGCGCCAAAAGGTAACATAAATGCTCTTAAGCATGGTGGCAGAGCTAAGGTAATGTATGGTATATCTTTAGGTAAAGAGCTATCTGACTTTGAATATAAAGCCTTGTGCTTAGTGCAGTTAGAAACGCTCAAAAAGCTTAATAAAGATGACAGTTACGAGTCCAGACTTCTAATTTATAAACATTTTATGAGATATAAAGGCACTTTGTCGTTCGAGTTTTAAGGGGGGCGCTGAGCTTGGTACACAGCTGAGTCGCTTTAAAACGGTAAAATAAAAAAAGGAAAATAACCGATCAAGCTACCAAACAATCAAAGGTTATTTTATTTGTCATTTAAATTCAATAGCTTAATGTTTTAGTGGCAAGCCTTGTATTAATTCTAAAAGGTGATCGCCTTTGTATTCGATCACCTTTGGTCTTTAAATTTACCAATTCACTACCATGCAAGAGTTAAAGCGGCCTTTGTTTTGATAAACGGGTCAGTTTTATATAATATCTTTTACTTAATAATGGATTATAGCTACTTCGCCAGTAAAGGAACTCTATGTCACTCCCTGATTACCAATCTTTTATGACCCCGTTACTTACATGCTTAGCCAATGGTAAAACAGTTAAACTGCGTGATATTGATGCCGATGTTTACCGTAAACTTGGGCTTAGCGCCGATCAACTAAAGCTCCGCATACCGAGCGGCAAGCAAACCTATGCCTATCATCGCTTGGGTTGGGCTAAAACTTACTTAGTTCAAGCGGGTTTAATAGAGCAGCCTAAAAGGGCTTTTTGTAAAATCACGCAAAAAGGGCTAGCTGCAATAGAGTCGGGCGAGCCAATCAATAACCAATACTTAAGTAAGTTCGATGCTTTCCTCGATTTTAAAACACGCTCAAAAGATGTAAGCGAGCCTGCACAAGTAAACACCACCAGCATAGTAAGTAATAACTCAGATAAAACCCCTGAAGAGCTTATAGAAGCTGCAATTGATACGCTCAACACCAACCTAAGTGACGAAATACTAAAAGCGATATTAGCAGCCTCCCCCGTATTTTTTGAAAACCTAGTGGTCGATTTAATGCTTGCTATGGGTTACGGCGGTTCACGGAAAGATGCAGGCCAAGCTACTCAATACACCCAAGATGGTGGCATTGATGGTGTAATCAAAGAAGATAAACTTGGTCTTGAAATGATATACTTGCAAGCCAAACGTTATACCAATAAAACAGTTGGTCGCCCAGATATACAAGCCTTTGCAGGTGCGCTTGATATGCACCGTGCTAAAAAGGGCGTTTTCATTACCACCAGCAGCTTTAGTAAAGATGCCCTCGAATATGTCGGCATGATAGAAAAGCGCATAGTGCTGGTGGATGGCGCACAACTAACCGAACTCATGCTTACTCATAATTTAGGCGTAAGCACCAAACATGTATTTGAAGTAAAAGCGCTCGATAGCGATTACTTTATGGAAGATTAAAATGACAACTAATAATAACTTTTCTCAGACCGCTGCTTTTATTTGGTCAGTAGCCGATCTCCTTCGCGGCGATTTTAAACAGTCTCAATATGGCCGTGTTATTTTACCTTTCACCTTACTACGTCGCCTTGAATGTGTGCTCGCACCAAGTAAAGATGCAGTAGTAGCTGAGTTTGAGCGTATTAAAGCGTTAAACCTCCCAGAAGATGCACAAGAAAAGCTGTTGATCAGAGCCACAAACGGCTTAACCTTTTTTAATACCTCGCCTATGGATTTAGGCAAAATGGGGCAGGGTGATATTAAAGCCAACCTTGAGCGTTATATTCAATGCTTTTCAGCCGATGCCCGCGAGATTTTTGAGCACTTTAAGTTTGATGAGTTTATAGGGCTATTAGATGACGCCAACTTGCTTTTTAAAGTCGTTAAAAAATTCGCAACGACCGATTTAAGCCCACGAGCTATATCAAATCACGATATGGGATTAGTGTTTGAAGAGTTAATACGTCGCTTTGCTGAAAGCTCTAACGAAACCGCAGGTGAGCACTTCACCCCGCGCGATATCGTACGTTTAACTACCTCACTGGTGTTTATGGAAGACGATGACGCCTTAACCAAAGAAGGAATTATTCGCACCATTTACGACCCAACAGCGGGAACTGGCGGCTTTTTATCTTCAGGTATGGAATACGTACACGAGCTTAACCCTAATGCGGTTATGCGCGCATTTGGTCAAGAGTTAAATCCAGAGTCTTACGCTATTTGTAAAGCCGATATGCTTATTAAAGGGCAAGACGTAAGCCGCATCAAACTAGGTAATACCTTATCGAATGATCAGCTAGCAGTAGATAAGTTTGATTACATGCTATCTAACCCACCATTTGGGGTAGATTGGAAAAAGATTGAAGGCGATATTAAAGACGAGCATACAATTAAGGGCTTTGATGGTCGCTTTGGTGCAGGCTTACCAAGAGTGTCAGACGGTTCATTGCTATTTTTAATGCATCTTATTAGTAAAATGCGCGATGCATCCGACAACGGCGGGCGTATTGGTATTATTCTAAATGGCTCACCTTTATTTACGGGCGGTGCAGGCAGTGGTGAAAGTGAAATTCGCCGTTATATTTTAGAGTCTGACTTACTAGAGGCAATTATTGCCTTATCGACTGATATGTTTTACAACACAGGTATTGCTACTTATGTGTGGGTATTGTCGAACAAAAAAGCGCAGCAGCAAAACCCAGAGCGTAAAAATAAGGTTCAACTAATTAATGGTGTTAACCTATGCGGTAAAATGCGTAAATCTCTTGGTTCTAAACGTAACATTATGAGCGAAGACGACATTAAAGTTATCACTCGTAGCTTTGGTAACTTTGAACAAGTAAAAACAACAACACTTGAAGAGTTAGGCTTAACTAAACCAACCGAAGCTAAAAGTAGCCGAGGTCGCCAAGCGGCTAACCCTAAAGCTGATGTAGCAAAAACCTTTACCAGTAAAATATTTAATACCTATGAGTTTGGTTATCGCCGTATCACTATAGAGCGCCCACTCAGGCTGTCAGCGCAAGTAACTGATGAAGCTATTGCATCACTTCGTTTTGCACCTAAACCTTACAATGCAGCCATGATAGCGCTGTATGAAAAGTTTGGCATACAGTGGACTACTGACGACAAGTATGGTGATTTAAGCACTGTTGAAATTGAAGCCAGAGCGATTATTAAAGCCGACTTCCCAGAGCTGAAAGAAAAACAAATTAAAGATGTACTAGAGCCTAAGCTTTGGTTATTCCAAAAGTCCCTTATGGAAAAAGCGCAGCAACTACAAACACAGCTAGGTGATACTGCTGGTGGTAATCAACACCAATCAGACGACTTTAACCAGTTTGATATAACCTATACACAAGCTCTTAAAGCTTTAGATATTAAGCTCGATACTAAAGAGAAAAAACAACTGCTTGATGCCATTACCTTTAAAAACCCAGATGCAGAATGCGTGGTTGATAAACCATTTAAAGAACAAGCAAACCCAATGTATGGTGCATTTGAATACAAAGGTGATGTTAAAAAGTGGCAAGGAAAAATAGTTACTTATAAGCAAGATGGCGACCTGCGTGATAACGAAAACGTACCGTTAAAAGAAGCTTATTTAGACGGCTCAGCTCAGCCAAGTATTAGCACAACCCAAATGGTTGAAAACTACTTTAACCGCGAAGTTGCTCCGCACGTAAGTGATGCATGGATAAACGACACTAAGCGCGATGATAAAGACGGCGAGCTAGGTATAGTTGGCTACGAAATCCCCTTTAACCGCCATTTTTATGAGTACCAACCACCACGTGATTTAACCGAGATTGACGAAGAGCTTGATGCTGTAAGCAGTGACATTATGAAGTTGTTGCAAGAGGTGCATTCGTAATGAAATATTGTGATCTTAAGTCATCTAATATAGTGACTTTGCAGCTAAAGCTAACCTCATGGTGGGTTAAAACCCAACAAATAACTATTATTAATTTACTATTGTTATTGACCTTATCGTCATTAAAAACTAATATAATACGTAATATACCCGCCAAGCCTATGGGTTTTGATTTATCAAAATTTATGCTGAAATTGTGCGGGTTTTCTTTTTTCTACGCCTTAATAACTTCCTCCTATTTAAAACATACATGTAATCTAGTAAAAAATTTCGATAGGGAACTGATGTGATCCCGTTTTTCAAACCCTCGATTAGCCTTGATGAGCAAATAGCATTACTCCAGCAGCGCGGGCTAAGTATAAAAGAGCCTGAACGAGCTAAACATTATTTAGAGGTTATTAGCTTTTTTAGATTGTCAGCCTATATGCGGCCTTTTCAAAAGTTACACCATGAAGAGCACCCATTTAATGAAGGCAGTGAGTTTAAACAAGTGGTTGCTTTGTATGCTTTTGACCGAGAGCTTAGGCTGTTAATTATGGATGCCGTTGAGCGCATTGAAGTTGCTACTCGCTCAATGTTTAATAATGTTATGGGCCCAAAGTATCAAAAAGACGATGAGCCTTATAGCGGCTCTCACTGGTACATTGACCGCAATCACTTTAATCGCAATTATGATCATAATCGATTAATTAAATCATTAAGTGATAAGCAAGATAAAGAGCGTGGTATTTTGGCTAGAGAAGCCGCAAAAATTAATAATTCGCCGCAACATACACCAGAAAAAAAAGCGGAATTAATCAATTTAAAGCAACGTGAAAACTATTGCCGATATTATGTGAGCCATTATAACGAGCCTAATTTACCACCGTGTTGGGCTGTAATTGAAGAGTTAACACTGGGTGAGCTTTCTCATTTATATAAAGGGTTAGTTAAAGACTCCGATAGAAAAGCTATCGCTAAGCGCTTTAATGTTCCTCAGGATAAATTTGCGAGTTGGTTACACACACTTACCTTTATTAGAAATTGTTGTGCACATCATGCTCGCTTATGGAATAGGGAGTTACCTATTGCACCCAAGCTACTAAGGGATGCAGAATGGCAGTTACCCACAGTATTGCCTAATAGCCATATACAGCCTGCAAAACGCTTATACTCCGTTTTATTATTGCTGGCACACCTAATGAAAGAAGTAAGCCCCGATAGCCAATGGACAGACAAGCTTGTTCAATTAATAGTTAAGCACCCAGAAGTACCTGTTAGAAATATGGGGTTTCCTGAAAATTGGGTAACGCATCCATTTTGGGCTTTGAAGGATGATGAGAATGTATAAAAACAAACACCTAAAATCACAGCAAAGAGCAGAATATAAACAATGGCTGACCGAGCTTAAACAAAAAGTGGCATCAAGCCAGCAAAAAGCCGTTGTTAAAGTAAATGCCGAGCTTTTAACCTTGTACGGGCAATTGGGCAACAACTTGTTGCCCAATTGCTTTAAATCTCAATTTGGAGGTTCGCATGAGTGAGTTAAAGGCTGGCATATATCAGGCATATCCTGAGTATAAGGATTCTGGTGTTGAGTGGTTGGATGTAATTCCAAAGCATTGGGTAATGAGCAAGATAAAGTATATTGCCCCATTTCAAGTTGGGTGGACGCCACCGACAAAGAATGATGAGAATTTTGTTGGTGAGAACCTTTGGGTTAATATTTCTGATCTTAAAGAAAAGATTATTGCTACCACATCAAAACGCATATCTGACAAGGCTGCTAAAGAAGCCTCTATGAGTATTACCCCTAAAGGGTCACTAATGTATAGCTTTAAGCTATCAGTTGGTACGGTATCCTTCGCTGGTGAAGATATGTATACGAATGAAGCAATAGCATCTTTTTTGGATTCAGCACGATTACCCCTCTCATATTTGTATTATGCATTGCCTAAGTTTTTAATTGAGAATGCTTCAACAAATATTTACGGCGCGAGAATACTTAATCAAGAACTAATTAATAATGCACAGCTCCTTGAGCCAACGTTTTATGAAGCAGAAAACATCGCCAATTTTCTCGATCGCGAAACCGCTAAAATCGACACTTTGATTGAAAAGCAGCAACAACTGATTAAGTTACTAAAAGAAAAGCGCCAAGCGGTGATCAGCCATGCAGTGACTAAAGGCATTCCTAATAAAGAGCACCCACAAGCCCCAATGAAAGATTCGGATGTAGCGTGGCTGGGCGAAGTGCCTGAACATTGGGGGATGATAAAACTAAAGCATATAACACATCAGATTATAGATGCGGAACACAAGACAGCTCCTTATTATGATGATGGTGAATATCTGGTTTGTCGCACAACAAACGTCAAAGATGGGAAGTTACGGTTAGAAGGCGGGAAATATACTAATAATTCCACCTACGAAGAATGGACAAAACGAGGCCTACCTGAGGTTGGTGACATACTGTTCACTAGAGAAGCTCCAGCTGGTGAAGCTTGTGTTTATACTGGGGAGGTTCCTCTTTGTCTCGGACAAAGAATGGTCTTATTCAAGCTTGATCAAACTAGAGTATCACCAGACTTTGTACTTCATTCTATTTATTCAGGTTTAGCTGATGATTTTGTAAAACAATTGTCACAAGGCAGTACCGTTGCACATTTCAATATGGCTGACATTAAAAACATTCCTTTATTTGAACCGCCAATAGATGAGCAAGTTAAGATAGTGGAGTACTTATCAATGGTTCTAGCCAAGTATGATAGCCTAACATCTTCGGTTTTTAGAGCGATTGAGTTGATGCAAGAACGCCGCACCGCACTAATCTCTGCCGCAGTAACAGGTAAAATAGACGTGCGACATTGGGAGCAGCCTAATGACTAATAATGTTACGCCACCACTTGGGCAGTTTATTTTATTTGAAACAGATAAAGGGCAAACTAAGGTTGAGTGTCGTTTTGAAACAGAAACGCTTTGGCTCACTCAAAACTTAATAGCTAAGCTTTATCAAAAGAGTATACCGACTATAAATGAGCATTTAAGTAACATTTATAGCGAGGGTGAACTTGAACAAAATGCAACCATTAGGAATTTCCGAATAGTTCGAAAAGAGGGCACACGAGAAGTTGCTCGTGATGTAGCGCATTATAATTTAGAAGCTATATTAGCGGTGGGTTACCGTGTGCGCTCTAAGCAAGGCACACAGTTTCGCCAGTGGGCGACGAAAACATTACAAGAGTACCTAACTAAAGGTTTTGTAATGGATGACGAGCGCCTTAAAAACCCAGATAACATGCAGTACTTTGATGAGCTGTTAAACCGCATACGCGATATACGTTCATCAGAGAAGATATTTTGGCGCAAGGTGTGCGACATATATGCCACCAGCATTGATTATGACGGCAAAGCACAAACCAGTGTTGATTTTTTTGCCAAAGTACAAAACAAAATGCATTGGGCTGCCCATGGTAATACTGCGGCAGAGCTTGTTTTTAAACGTATTGATGCCGACAAACCTCATTTAGGCTTAACCAGCTTTGCAGGCACAGAGCCAACCCGTAAAGAGGTAGTTACAGGTAAAAACTACTTAAATGAGCAAGAACTTGATACGTTAAACAGGCTGGTTAACTCCTACTTAGAATTTGCAGAACTTCAAGCCCGTAATGGCAAGTTAATGAAAATGGCAGACTGGGCAAGCAAGCTCGATGACTTTTTGCGCCTAAGTGATTATGAAGTGCTTAACCATGCAGGCAATATTTCACAGGCACAAGCGACTGAAAAAGCCAAACAAGAATACGATAAGTACCGCAGAGTAATTGATGCCCAGCCATCAAAGGTTGATTTAGACTTAGCGAATGCGCTAAAGCAGCTGCAGGATAAACCTGAAAAGTAACTTAAATATATTTTGCACATAAAGTAAAAAAATAACAAAGGGATAGAGAAATAATGGATATAGAATTATGGAAAAGGATTTCAGGCTTTGTTGACTTAAACAGCTACCCTGAGCTTCCTTGTCCTTATTGTAATAAATATGCACTGAAATTGGACAAAGACAGTGTACAAACACGTCCTATAAATAAAGATAGTTTACTTATTACCAGTCGAAAATACCGATTTGAAAAAGAAAGAAAACAGATACTAATTGATAAAAGTCGTGAAGTAAGTAATAAAAGTGAAGGTCTTCTTATCCCATTGCTTCTAACTTTTACAAACGCTTATGCCGAGGCTGTTGAGCCTACAAATGGTAATACTTTTATATTTAACAGCTTTTTTGAGTGTGCGAACTGTCAACAGAGTATAAGTGCTTCAGGAATGTTATTGGAGCATCAAACAGGTATGAGTCAGTCATCATCAAAGGCTAAAAAAATTAAAATTGAGAACTTTTCTCCATCTATTTTTATATTCCCGATATCAAAAAATGTTCCCTCACATATAGCTGAAGAGCTATTAGACGCATTTAAACACTTTCATTTTGATCCTCCATCGTCCGCATCTAAATTAAGACGCGCAATTGAAAACTTTTGCAAGGATATGCAAGTTGAGGGTAACAACCTTGGGCGAATGATCAAAAGTTTGGAGAAAACCCATCCTGAAGAGGCTAAATACCTTGATGCATTGAGGCTGATTGGTAACGAGGGGACGCATGGCTCTGATGTAGCTGAGCTCGATTTGCTATACGCTTTTCAAGTTTTCCAGTTTGTTTTAGAACTTTATGATCGAAATGCTCGCTACAACGAACTCAACCATGTGTATGACAAGTTGGCTAAAAAATATGAGAAAAAGAAGCAGCAGCTACCCAAGCTCGAACAATTAGATAATGCTAAATAACAAAATAAGAATAAAATCATGAACGATTTAACTCAAGAACGAATTTTTCAAGACGACATAATTAGTCAGATGCTAGCTAATGGCTGGGTTGAAGGAACAGGCGCTGGCTATAACTGCGAAACCGCTTTGTATGAACAAGATGCGCTGGCCTTTGTTAAAAATACCCAACCCAAAGAGTGGCAAAAGCTGTGTAAGGTGTTCCCCAATGACCCTGAACGCCACTTTTTAGAAGCGCTGGTGGCACAACTTAAAAAAGCCGATATAAATGCCACAGATAAAGCCTCACGCACGTATGGTGTATTAGGTGTATTACGCCATGGTTTAAAGATTCGTAATGCGCGTTTTGAACTGTGCCAATTTAAACCAGAGCATAATCTAAACCCCGAAACCTTAGCGCGTTATGAGCAAAACACCTGCCGTATAGTACAAGAGTTAGTGTATAGCCCGTATGCCAATGCTGAGCACTTAGCAGCAACAGGTAGCAAAGCTAAAAGCTGGCGTATAGATTTAGTGTTGTTTGTAAACGGCTTGCCAGTTTCAACCCTTGAGCTTAAATCAGAATTTAAACAAGCAGTTGAAAACGCGATTAAGCAATACAAACAAACCCGCTTACCTAAAGACCCTGCGACTAAAAAACCAGAGCCACTACTTACCTTTAAGCGCGGTGCATTAGTACACTTTGCTGTAAGCCAGTACGAAGTGTATATGACTACCAAGCTTGCAGGCGACGACACCTTCTTTTTACCCTTTAACAAAGGCACAAGCGAAGGTGGTGCAGGCAATGATATACCTGAAGACACTAGCCGTTATGCAACCGATTACCTGTGGAATGAAGTATTAGTGCCTAAAAATCTGCTTAATATTTTAGGCAGCTTTGTACATTTGCAGATAGAAGACAAGGAAGATTGGGAAGGGCGTAAATACAAAAAAGAAACGCTTATTTTCCCGCGTTATCACCAGTGGGATGTAGTAAGTAAGCTGATTGATGCGGCAATAGAAGAGGGCACAGGTAATAAGTATTTAGTGCAACACAGTGCGGGCTCAGGTAAATCAAACTCTATTGCTTGGACAGCCCACCAGCTTTCTACTCTTTATGACGAGCAAGGTAACAAACAGTTTCATTCAGTGATTGTTGTAACAGACCGAACAGTACTTGATGATCAGCTGCAAGATACTATTTATCAGTTTGAGCATGCAGACGGTGTAGTAGGGCGTATTAATAATAAAGAAGGTGATGGCTCTAAATCAGAGAAGCTCGCCAGTGCACTTGAAAACGCCCAGCCTATTATTATTGTGACCATTCAAACCTTTCCGTTTGTATTACGTGCTATAGAGAACAGTACTAGCTTAAAAGAGCGCAGCTATGCGGTTATTGCCGATGAAGCTCATTCATCACAAAGCGGCTCTACCGCTCGCCAGTTAAAAGAAGTACTAATGACTGAAGAGACTGATGACGACATTGAGTTATCGTCAGAGGATATACTCGATGCAACCGTTGCAGCCCGCCGTGGTAGTGCAAACCTTAACTACTATGCATTTACTGCCACACCTAAAGCAAAAACAATAGAGCTGTTTGGTCGATTACCTAACCCAGAACTACCTCCATCAAAACAAAATAAGCCAGTGGCGTACCACATATATTCAATGCGCCAAGCAATAGAGGAAGGCTTTATATTAGATGTACTTAAAAATTACACTAACTATAAAGTGATGTACCAACTTGCTCAAAAAATAGAAGCGGCAGACGAAGAGGTTGATAGTAAAAAAGCAGCGGTAAAACTTAATCAATGGGTGCGTTTACACGACCATAATATATCGCAAAAAGTTAAAGTGATTATTGAACACTTTAAAGATAACGTAATGGGTTTATTAGGCGGACAAGCTAAAGCAATGGTAGTAACAGGCTCACGTAAAGAGGCTGTGCGTTATAAGCTAGCATTTGATAAGTATGTAGCTGAAGCCCTAGCAGAGCAAAAAACAGGTTATTCGACAATACGCGCTATGGTGGCATTTTCAGGCGAAGTTGAGTTTACTAAAAGCGATCCTGATAGCGCTACATTTTTAGATAAAAAGTTTACCGAAAAAAGCATGAACCCTGACCTTAAAGGCCGCGATATGCGAAAAGCCTTTGATAGTGACGATTACCAAGTAATGCTGGTGGCTAATAAGTTTCAAACAGGGTTCGACCAACCAAAACTATGCGCTATGTATGTAGATAAAAAGCTAGGCGGCGTTGAGTGTGTACAAACTTTGTCGCGACTAAACCGTACTTACCCAAGTAAAGCTGAAACAGGCACGTTTGTATTGGACTTCTTTAATGCCCCAGAAGATATACTAGAAGCATTTCAGCCTTACTACCAAACAGCAGAGCTTGCTGATGTTACTGACCCTCAGATTGTTTTTGATTTATTTGAAAAACTGCGTGCTAGCGGTATATTTTTGTGGTCTGAGGTTGAGCAGTTTTGTGCAGCCTTCTTTACCAAGAACAAGTCAAACGCGGCGATCAGTAATATTATTCACCCCGCTAAAGAGCGTTGGCAAAAGCGTTACGCATCTGCAATTGAGGCGTATATAAAAGCGAAAGAAATGTTTGAACGCACTAAGAAAACAGAAGATGCAGTATTAATAGCTAACGCAGAAACAAGCTTTAAAGAGTGCAAACAAGAAAAAGACCGCATAGAGATATTCAAAAAAGACTTAGGCAGCTTTACCCGCTTTTACGAATTTATGTCGCAGCTGGTGGAATACGATGACAAAGAGCTGGAAAAGCTAAGCTTATTCGCCCGCCACTTACGCCCACTGTTACGTGAAAAAGTAGTAACTGAAGATGAGCTTGATTTAGATAACGTAGTAATGAGCCATTACCGCCTATCAAAAATACGCCAACAAGATATACAGCTAAAAGAAGACGCGCCTGATTACAAGCTAGAACCAAGTAATGATGTGGGGAGTGCTAAAGCGAAAGATAAAAAAGAAGCGTTTTTATCACAAATAATCGACAAGCTTAATGAGGTTTTCATCACTGATAACCTAACCAATAAAGATATGCTTAATTACGCCTTTACAGTACGCGATAAACTAACTGAAAACGCCTCTGTAATGAGCCAGATTGCAAACAACAGCCCAGAGCAAGCTATGTTAGGTGATTTCCCTCAAGCGATGGATGACGCCATTTTAGGAAGCAGTGACGCACACCAAGAACAAATGATGCAACTGTTGTCAGATCCCGCAAGAAACCAGCAATTCGCGAGATTGATATTTGATATGTTGAGTGGTGAGAAATAATGATTCTTGTAAATAGCCCTTGGTTTGAAAACTATAAAAAATTATCAGAAGCTCTTCAAAGGCTTTATCGAAAAGGCAATAACCCAAGCAGAAGACTTTACGAAGCAGTTTGCAATGATACAAAGTTCACTAGTACTAATAAGTGGATAATGAAGTTTTCTTCACTCAGAAGCTTAGACCCTGTCCACATTTTCTCAGCTATTTCAGCAAACAATCAGAAAGACAGTGCTAGAACTGAAAAAATCTTAAATGTTATAGATTTAATAAATCATGAAATTGAGCAAGTGTATATGTCAGAGGTTCAGCCCTCTACATTTTATGAAATTGATTATACAGGGTGTCCAGCTCCTCCAGCGATCCATTCACTTTCACTGAGAGATACAGACAAACAAGAGGAGATATGGGAAGCCTTTATCTCTATTTATGAAAAAGAACAAGATTGTGACCTAGAGTTAATATTTGAGAAGTCAAAGACCTGGTATGGAGTGTCTCATAGACTATTAACTATGTTCATGTTTTGGGTTAGTCCTTATAACTTTCTTCCTTTAGATCGAAATACAGTCAGTTTTTTAGATAATAACCTTGAGGGTTTTAAAGAACCAAAGACGGGGAGGGCTTATAGAGAGCTTTTGAAATATAAAAGTTCGCCAGTCTATAAAGATATTGCGGTGATGTCTTATTCTCCAGATTCTTATAAGTCGCTTGAAAATGTGCCTGAGTATGAGCGTTATTTCGGAAAGGAAAGTACTGATTTAAAAACTAAACGGCATAATTTTAAAATACTAGCTATAAAGCCTCTTACAGGATGCAACCCTAAAAACTTAAAATCTCTTGCTGAAGAGCAGCTATACAAATTAGACAAAAACTTTCACTTAGATGAAATGACGAACATTGAATATAAAGAAGACTTTAATATTTATAGTTTGAATTCAATGAGCCTTAATTTTAGTGCTATTGTTGGAAAAAATGGAACAGGTAAAAGTACATTAGCAGAGTTGTTTATTGCTTGTATTAACAATGTAGCCTTTAAAGTTTTTTCTGAAAATAGTGACGTAAAGTTGGGTTATGTGGATTCATTATTTGCTGAGCTTTATTTTTACAGTGATGAGTTATACAAATTTGAGCTAAAAGGTAATGATATTAGAGTTATTACTTATGAAGAAATTAAAGAAGGTGTTTTTTATAAGTCAGAAGAGGCAGAACTACTCTCACTGAAATTTGATAGTTTATTTTACTCATTACTTGTTAATTACTCCCTACATGGCTTGAACCAAAGATATTATGAGAATGATTGGCTAGAAAAACTTTTTCATAAAAATGATGGTTATCAAACCCCTATAGTGATAGAGCCATATCGGAAAAATGGAACCATAGATATTAATGTTCAAGATGAGCTTGTAAAAACAAGATTAATCCACAACCTTTTATCACCGTCAGGTAGTGATGACTCTTTTAGGGTTTTAAAAAGAAGTGAAAAAAAAGATTATCATGCTCATAGCTTTAAGCTTTGCAATAACCATTCAAAAATAAAAGATATTAAGAGAGAGTACAAACGAGCTGACAGTAGGGATGAGGAAGGGCACTTCCTTAAATTAAGCGATATTGTTGTAGGTGATTTAATAGAAGAGTTATTTCGAGAGTTTGAATGCGAAGATAAGGTAAAAACACTCGATGATTATGGTAGGAACTACTTGCTAAGGAAGTTATTACTAATCACATTGAATAACAATAAATATTATGAATTCTTTAATTTAGTTAAAGGTGAGTACAAGTTTTTAAAAACCAAGAAGTTTATAAAGGCAATTAGGAATGATACTAGTCATAGAGTTGCAAAATTAAGAAGAGCAATTAACCATTATAAATTTAGTTTATATAACTCAACTGCTAAAACATATATTATTACAGAGGTTTCTCAAGCTATTGAAGAGATATTAAACGAATCTGGAGATGCTCATCTTCATAACAAGCTACCTGAAGATAAATTAGAGTTCCTACTCCCCCCATCATTTTATTATCACCACATTTACTTAGAAGATGAGACTGAATTTTCATCATTAAGCTCGGGTGAAAAGCAAATAGCGTATTCTTTAAATTCGTTAACCTACCATCTGAGGAATTTAGATTCTGTTCTTATTGAATCCGGAAGAGCTAAATATAATTTTGTGAATATTTTTCTAGATGAAATTGAGCTCTGTTTCCACCCTGAATTACAGCGGATTTACCTAAATGAGCTATATAAAACGTTGAAGCGTTTTGACAATGAGAGCGAGCATATTAATGGAATAAATATCTGCTTTATTACTCACTCACCATTTGTATTGTCAGACATACCAGATAGTAATGTTTTATTTCTAACACATCATAATAAATATGAGTTGTTATCTGTACCTTTTGAATCGACAACCAAAACGTTTGCGGCCAATATTCATGACTTACTGAATGATGGCTTTTTTGTAAGTAGCACCATTGGGGCTTTTGCTGAGAGATGTATTAAATGTATTTTAGATTTTGATTTAGAAGTACAACAAACTGACCTATCTAATGAGGAAAGTAAGAAGAAATTGGAAGAGAAGTTTCACAAAGAGGCGAATAAGTTTAGGTATATTATTAGTAGCTTAGGGGATTCATATATTAAACCCATAATGGAAAGTCATTTTATGGCAATAGTCGAGAGGCTGGGTCTAGCTGATATAAAAAGCAACTTGAAAGAAGAAAAAATTAAAGCTTTGGAGCAAGAGCTTAAGTTACTAAGGTCGGATGAAAATGCTTAAAATAGAGTATCCTAAAGTAGGTTCCCCTGAATCTGTAAAATTTATTGGAGATTATCAAAGTGTTTTTAGTTCAGGCATCGATGAAATGCAAAGAAGACTAGATATCATATTGAAAGATCCTAGGTTCTCAAAAGTAACAGTTAAAAAAGTTGATGAAATATTAGTCTTAGATTTTGAGAGTTTGATAAAGCTAAATAAGTCATTCTTAAGTTGTAATCCAGCTCAAAAAGAATTTGAAGAAGTTCAAAGGATTTTTAAATATGATGGAAAGGGGGCAGGGAGTCAGCAAAGAAGAATTGCTAAATTTTTCGTAAAAAATAAAGAATTATTAAATATTCACACATGCTACTTTTGTAACTTAGAATATATAAACCCTTTCGTAGATGTTGCTGATTACCATGATGTTTATGACTTTATTCAAACTGCTCCTCGGAGTGATTTAAATAAAATATTTCACATAGTAGATAGGGATACTAAGAAGATAGTAGAGCTTAGAAATTTATATTCAGGTGTTGAACTTCTTTTAAAAATAAAAGAGGCATTAACTCCATTCAAGTTTGAAAATTTGGAAAATATGAATTTTAACGATAGTAAATTCCACTTTACTCTTGATCATGTACTAAGCAAGGACAAAAACCCACTTTCAGCTTTATCCTTGTTTAACTTAGTACCTAGTTGTTATTCTTGTAATTCAAAGTTCAAGGGGGAACATAAGTTAGTAACTTCAATAAAAGACTCTATATTAAGCCCTACTTGTAATAAGTTTGACTTCAGCTCAAAAAATAAATTTATAGTGGGTTTTTCTAACCCCTTAGTAGACTATTCATTAGTCAAAGATATTAAAGACTTTACTATTAAGCTCCATATACCGAATAAGACTAAATGCTATGGTAAGTATGAAACAGTTTTTAAATTGAATGCTAGGTATAAAGAACATAAAGAAGACATATTAGATTTAATAAGTAAGAAAGAGAAATATCCCACAAGTCATATTCGTACTATTGCTAGGCTTACCAAAACGCCATTTGATGATGTTAAAAAATCAATATTTGGCGAAGAATTGAGTTTGAGATCTTCCGAACTAAACCGAAAGCCTAAAGCTAAATTAAAAGTTGATATTGCTAGGCAGCTGAAAATTTAGTTTTAAAGCTCTAAGTGAGTTATGGAAGTAACCCATAAATTTATTACTCTTGTCTTTCTGACCGAGCAGATGATATGAAATTGATATACCGTCAAAAAGAATGTGACCGTTAATTATAAGGTTCGTAAAGTGTTTTGTACTGCTGAAATTTTTATCATATTTATTTTTAGTACCATGAATAGTACCTGCAATGGTAATTGTTGGTTTTAAAAGGCTTTTAAAACAGCTGGTTGGCTGCTCTGTTAAGACTCCCCCAGCTCCACCAATACAGGTATTTAAGTTCGTTACTTAAAAACCATAAAAAACCGCCAATTTGAGCAATCAAGTTGGCGGTTTTTTTATGGCTTTAATTTATACTGTGCTTGTAGCGGCTAGCTTCATTTTTATCGACCTTACTTTCATTTTAATACTAATAATAATAAGCGTTAAAAACGACATTAAGCTAATTAGTAGAGTTAAATCTAATATCGGTGACTTGGCGAGTTGTGTGTTTGTAGGCGTGACGGGCAAAGCGTCAGGCTTATTTTGTTGTTGCCTAATGTAGCTTTGGCTTATCCAATCAACGGCGTTGATCCATTGAATTTTATCAGGGTTATCATTACCAAGCTTGCTCATTACATGGGCGTCGTTATTAAGCGATTTAGCAAGGTTAATTAACTGCTCCCAAAATACATGTTCAGTGCCTAGCGCATCTATTTCTTGTAGGTGCTGCTTTAACCTTTCTGCGCCCATGCTGTTTATATTTGGTTGCTTTAGAATTTTTGCGTAACTGTTTATATGCGTTGAAAAACGAGCAAAATAGCTATCAATTTTTTGCTGCGCCCCTTGGTTAAGCTCATCTGTGTTGTGGGTGTTAGGCAAGGTGACTTCTGGGTGCTTTTTTTGATTTGCTAAGTACTGCTTATAATGAACGTAATTTAATGTTGTTGAGGGCGAAGCTGATGAGCTGTCTATCATACTCATTTTAAGTGTGTTAAAGCTTATTACTGCTGAGCAAATAAGGCAGATGAATAATAAGCTATAACAAAAAAATAATGCGCTTTGCAGTGCTAATTTGGGCAAGGCAGCAGGGCTATTTACGCCGGATTTTTTAATGCTGGTTATTGTATTAGCTATGTTTTTTACTGCAGGCTCATTGTGAGCAACAACCAGTTTAGTACCCGCGGCACTTTGGGGTGCCCTTACACTTGCGTGCGGCTCTACTTTGGTGATTAAACCAAAACTTTTTAGTTTAGATTCTGTTTTAACTGCATCAATACTCGATAGGCCTTTTACGAGTGCGTAGGCTCGGCCATCAAATAACTTTACAGCGACATTATGGGGAATTTTTAAAAACTGACAGAGTTGCTCTTGTACGGTACTAATGTCAGCATTTTGGTGTAATTGACCATTAAAAATAATTTTAAATGAGGCGCTCACGCAATGTCCTTATTCGTGCAACTTCCATTGAGGAATTTTTATTATTGTTTTAACACGCTGTTAATTTACCAGATATAATAGGGGGGTTCTAGTATTTAGCCTTATTAAACTAGTAAAAAAGCCTGAACAAAATTTACTCTGTTGAGTTTTTAACGCATTGTTTTGTGGTGGTTTTATTGGAAGTGCTTGTTTTTCATGTTGTTTTATTAGGAACGCGATGGGTTTGCTTTTATAAAGCGATTTAAACGAGTTGTTTACATTTAATAAATATAGTGAAGCAAGGGAGGGCGCGTGCGATTTAGCATTTAAATACGTTGCCCTTTGCAAGAGGGTTTACAAAGGGCAACCAGAGTGTTTATTTTACAGCTGCTTTAATGGGCGTTTCGCCGTCAAATAGTTCAAAAACGCGGTTGCCATTAAATGCGTTAGTAGCAATATGTAATAGGGCATTGGCAACGTTTTCGCGGCTAATTTTAGCTTTAGAATGATCGTTTGGACGCTCGGTGGTTACTTTCATTGAGGCGCTTTCATCGGTCAGCCCACCTGGGCGCACTATGGTGTAGTTTAAGCCACTGTTGATAAGGTGCTCATCGGCCATATGTTTGGCAACTAAGTAAGGTTTTAAGTCGCTTTCAATTGAGTCTGGATCGTCAGCGCCAATAGAGCTAATCATAATAAAATGCTTTACGCCATGCTCTTTAGCATACGTTGCTGCTTTGGTGGCTGCCCATAAATCAATAAGCACGGTTTTATCTGTGCCTGTACTTCCGCCCGAGCCAGCAGCAAAAATAACTTGATCGCAATCTTTTAACGCACCAGAAAAATCTCCTTCGAGATCTTGCTCCACAATGGTTAAAAATGGACTATCTAAATCATCTAACTTACTTTTATCACGCACTAATGCAGATACATTTTGCTCATTGTTTAAAAGCAACTTGGTTGCCATTTTACCAATTTGTCCGCTAGCGCCAATAATTAGGGTCTTACTCATAATTAATTCCTTCTCAATTTAGTGTAAAGGTATTTAGTACAAATAGAACTTGGGGTAGGCATTCGTTTTTAAAGGGTAAAACGCTGTTTTTCTCTACAAAGTGGTTATTTAAAAGTAAATAAAAATTGAGTCTGAACTGAGTATGAAAATCAGCCGCTTTTTACTGTGTTTAATAGGGTGTGTTGACCTTTTTGGATTGAAATTTGTTCAATCTAGGGGCGATTGAATCGCGGCGTGAGCTTTGTAACCTAGTAGGCTCGGTAACTGCTCCTGCATTATTGTAATGACTTACATCCCTGTAAGAATAAGTAAAAAGCGAGTAAAGCTTCCACGTTCTGCTGACGCCCCTTACCTACATCCATGTAGGCAACTAAGAGTTTATCGTCCCTAGAAAGAACCCGTTGGGCAGCGCATATTCACCCACCAAAGGTCAACGTGCGCTAATCATTATGCTGACTTCGGTAACATAATTATGATGGTATAAACTGATGCGAACAGCATGGTTTTGGTAGTTATAGTAAAGGGTGCGGTAGTTATTATCGCCTTTGCTGTTAATGGGATCACCAAGGGCCTGCTGATAAAATTTAGAAATAGCATCAATAGAAGCAGCTAAATACCCTGTTCTAACCAGCGGGTATTCGCCAGTTACATCCATGGTGGTGATGAATTCTTCAGGTAAGGGGATGGCGGTTACGTCTTGGCTAAATGTGTTAAACGATATAGCGGCGAGTAATGTTACAGCACAGGTTAAAGCTTTCATTGTTATCCTTTTATTGATACCCATCCGCATTCATACATATGGTGCGCATTGGTTATATAATACCAGTGCGTAATAATACTTATTCATTTTTCGGTGCTAACAGTGTCGTTGCCTGTTTTAAAAATTCTTATTTAGAACAACTAAATAGCGAACTTTTTACCTAGCCATCAACACGTTTTTTCTGCCTCAAAATTGATCACTTAATTAAGCGGATTGGTATAAATTCCTTTTATGGTTATTATTTTACGCAAAAAATGAATGATGTCATTTAAATTTTATTTCGTATTAAATCACGCACTATAAAACGCGCAGGGTGAATGGCCTGGCTTACACGCTCGCTGAGTGGGCGTGGTTCA
>MDTG01274645.1_pt1 | contig 23379 bp, 15 predicted proteins | sample 811421 | NCBI WGS metagenome assembly MDTG01 (sample SAMN05326645, study PRJNA326480) | marine metagenome | isolation source: seawater | place: Pacific Ocean: South East | collected 2011
GCGATTCTCGCAAGCAATACGAGCAGTATCAGTATCAATGAAATCGCTGCCGCAACAAATCGACCAAATCGAGTGATTGGGATGCATTTCATGAATCCTGTACCAATCATGAAACTGGTTGAAGTCATTAACGGTGCAGAAACAGACGGGGAAGTGACTGATGCGGTGATTGAAGCCAGTGAAAAAATGGGTAAGATCCCATTATGCTGCAACGATTCTCCCGGTTTTGTTTCCAACCGTATCCTTTGTCCAATGATTAACGAAGCAATTCTTACTCTACAGGATGGCGTCGCTGAACCTGAAGCCATTGATGGAATCATGAAGTTGGGAATGAATCATCCAATTGGTCCTCTCGCGCTTTCCGACTTAATTGGGAATGACACAGTTTTGCACATTATGAATGTCCTGCATGCGGGGCTTGGGGATGACAAGTACGCACCAGCTCCTCTGTTAGTTCAGATGGTTGAGGAAGGAAAACTTGGCCGAAAAACTGGCAAGGGTTTCTATTCGTATTGATTTACGGTCATGCAGATACGCGAATCCTAACCTCTGGCGCCCGAACCCTGATAAGTCGGGACCATCAGAAGGACATGATAGCCATGCCAGGTACAACCCGTGTCGAAGTTCGAACCCTGAAAGTTGGTCGATATGTTGCTTTAGAAGAGAACGCCTACAAGATTCTTGGAATGAGCAAATCGAAGCCTGGAAAGCACGGTGGTGCGAAGGCACGCATTGAACTTGTAGATCTCTTCACAGGACAAAAGCGAAGTCACGTAGCACCAGTCACTGATTCGATCAATGTTCCCATGATTGAGAAGGGTTCTGCGATTATCACTCACATTGATGGTAATGAGGTCCATGCCATGGATAACAAGACCTACGAAGCCATGATTCTGCCCGTTGAAGAAGGCATGGATCTAGCGGCTGGTGGCGAGATTCTGTGGATGGAAGCCATGGGCCGTTACAAGATTAGTAGAGATCATTGAGTCCAGGTGATGTTCTGGTCACAACGGCAAATCCTTTGTCGATTTCAGTGGCAGATTTTGATGATTTTTCTGCTATTGAGCCCGCTTGGTGGCGTCTGCTAAATGATCAACAATCACATGACTATCGAGGTTCGGTGAATGAGCTTCGGGGCCAAATGAATACGGAAAGGGTTACCCGATTTTTGGAATCGAGAATCCGCCAGGGACGATTAATCATTGCTAGAATTGACGGTGAATTGGTTGGAATATGCACAATTTCGCCCGATGGATTCCTCCTTGATTCATCAGTTCAAGTATGGGAAATTGCCGATGTATGGGTGGAAACACATGCTCGACGTCGAGGTGTCGCTACAGCGATGATTAGGCAATGTGAACATGAATGTCAAATGCGCGGTGCAAATGAAGTTCGCCTCTCGGTCTATGCCATGAATGATGCTGGTTTGGAATTATATCGGAGTTTGGGATATGAAATCAATTCGTACAGTTTGAAGAAGAATCTCAACCCTACGGGTTGAACATTCGTTTTCCCACAAACCTAAGACCCCTGCACTATACGCTATGCTGTCGCTGGAGGTCTACATGTGTCAGGTGTTCGCAAGTCTGCCTACCGTCAACCACTGACTGCGAAAGGTCTCTCAGCCATTGAATCAGGTTCTCTGACTTGGCTTGACGATGACATGTACAACAATCTCAACACTGGTTTGTTGGAACAATACTTCGAAGAAAAAAATCTACAGGAATCATTTGAGGTCAGCCATTGGTCATTGAAAAAAATCATGATCGGGATCTTGATTGGTTCTGTGTTTAGCGGGGTAACTGCATACATTGGGTTGAAGATTGGACTCGCAGTATCTGCGGCTTGGTACGTTGCTTATTTGCTTGGAATGGCGCTCAAGTGGTCACCTTCTGAAGTGAATATCTCTACCAGTGCGACAACGGGTGCGACACACGCCTCGACCGGATTCATTTTCACGTTCCCTGCTATTTTCCTCCTGTCTTCACAATTCAAAACCGAATATCACGTGAATGGCGCTCCTCTACTCTCAGGGATCGATGTGTTCCAATTGGCTTTCATCGGAATCGTAGCCAGTATGTTTGCTGGATTTTTGGGTGTGATGTATTTCATCATCTTCCGTCGAGTTTGGTTGGTCGAAGATCCACTGCCGATGCCAGGATTTGAAGCCACGTTGAAGATGCTCGATATTGCTGCAGATGTCAACACTGGTGCCGCGGAGGCAGCTAAAGAGAGCCTACAAACGGTGGGCTTGTGGACAGTTTTGACCATGGTATTCATGTTCATCATTGACTATCCTCTGTTCTGGAAAGAACACTTGACTATCGCCGATAAAATAGCAGTCAGTGCATCGGGGGATTCTTGGGGCCTGGCTTCTGTTTATTCAGAAAGATGGATTCACCAACCCAGTGAACTACAAGATGGGCAATCTGTTGCGAACGGCATTACTTTCTTCGATGCGGATAATCCATTTTCATACACGTTCCTTGGTGTAGAATTGAGCCCAACACTCTTCGCTGTAGGTTGGTTCATGCGTATGCGCGTGGCTTTCTTGGTGAACTTAGGCTCGTTCGTTGCATGGTTCTTCTTGATTCCTCTCGCAGTATACTTCAGCGTACCCACATTTACCGGGATTGATCCTGTAACTGGGAATTCACAATACACACCTTTGCAGGAAATGGGTGGCCCTGTACAATGGATTGCATACAAGACGTTAATCCGAACCATTGCGATTGGTGCAATTCTCGGTGGCGGTTTGCTAGGTTTACTCAAAATGGCCCCGACTTTCGTATCGATTTTCGGTGATATTGCCAAAGCCTTTGGTGGTGAAAAGGGACAAGAGTACATCGAGGGTAAGGGTTGGTATGAATGGCCTTTACATCACATTCCATTATTCATGGGATTCTCTTTCATTGCGATGATTATCATTTTCTGGATGGGCGGGTTCCCGATAGCGGCTGCCATGGTATTCGCCACGGTACTGATTTTGACGACTTTCTTACTGGGTGCGATTGCGGTACGGGTAATGGGTGAAACGGGTATTGAACCTGTCTCAGGAACCTCATTCATTGTTCTCTTGATGCTCTTGGGATTATTCTTGAATTACGGAGATTTCTTCGGCCTTACAAAGGAGGAGGCGATTCTGATTGCACTGGTCGGAACGACTGTTTTCGGAAGCGCAATATCGATGTCAGGTACGGTCGTTGCAGACTACAAAAATAGTCTGTATATCGGGAACCGCCCTTACCACATTTCCAAAGGCAACATCATGGGTGTTGTTCCAGGTGCCATCTTGGGTGCAGGAATGGCCATTTTCTTGTCAGATTTACTCGCCGATGGTACCATCGATTTGTTGGCACCTCAAGCGAATGCATTCGCTGGCTTCACGGTAATGTTGGCTGAAGGGCAAGGCAATCTCTCTGCTCTACTGATCGGATTCTTGCTCGGTGCTTTCATTGAATGGGTCACCGGAATGGGAACATCATTCGGCTTGGGAATGTACTTGCCGACACCTTACACATTCCCGATGATGATCGGTGGTGCGGGTCGAGACTGGTGGCAAGCCAAGCGCCTTGATCCAGCCGTTGATAAAATACGTGAGCAGGAAGGTAACTCTGCAGCCGAGAAGAAGCGTGCCTTGATTCTCCTTACAACGTTCATGATTGCAGCTGGAGCACTGACAGGGGAGGCCTTCTTTGGAGTTGAAGCTGCTGTACTCGCCGTCGTCGATGAATTACCAGCAGTGGTCGATTTGTTCGGTGGTGCATACTGGATAGTACGTTTGATTGGATTTACGGTTATCAACGCAATCATCTTCGGTGGACTGTATGCACTATTCCGAAAGGCAGGGATCTTTGGTTCACAACCTGCAGAAGCCTGAGGTGTCAGGATGTTGGATGACTCCCGGGCCACCCCGGTACATGCGTGGATAATCCTCAGCATTGCAATAATAGCGGTCTCAAGTGCGGGTGCAGTCTTCAAAATGATGGGGGATATATCACCGATTTTACGGGCATCTTGGCGTCTGCAAGCCACCTCACTCGTACTCTTCCCATTGTTCCTTTGGCAACTGCGAACCACTGAATTTCGGTGGCAACGTTCTACATTTTGGATTATTCTTGGATCTGGCACGTGTCTATGGATTCACTTTGCAAGTTGGGTCTGGTCACTTGACCACACATCATTGACACACAGTCTTCTGTTTGTAACAGCACATCCGTTGATTATCGTAAGCGGTATGTTCGCTTTGAGAATGGCGCCGCATCGTTGGGAAGTTTTGGGTGCATTTCTGGGAGTTTTCGGAGCCGTTATCGCCGTTCAAGATGCTGGTTCTGGTGAAGTCACATTGCTTGGAGATGCGGCTGCGTTCTTAGGGGGAATTGCAATCGTAGGTTATCTGGCTGCTGGAAGGGTATTGCGCGGGGAACGTCGAATGCCATTGTTCCTCTATGCATTCCCCGTCACAGCAATAGCGAGCATACAGCTGAGCTTACATGCCATGTTTTCTGAGGGTGCAACTCTCGATTTATCTGTCGTTGACACCTCGCTCTTGGGCTGGTCAGATGCAGTATGGATTTTCTTGGTTGGCTATTTAGCGCTCGGACCTGGATTGGCTGGACATACTGGAATCAATGCGAGTCTTCGTTGGCTACCGCCACTCGTCATATCGGTCAGTGTTGTGATTGAACCCCTCCTAGGTGGTATACTGGGATGGTTCTTGGGTGTTGAATCCATACCCGATATGTGGACTTGGATCGGCGGTCCATTCATGCTCACTGGCATGGCTCTTGCGATTGTTGGGACAAACCATAGATTAAATCAAATGCAGAATGCAAGCGCGGAGTAATAGGTGTCATGATGTCTTGGAGAGAGCCGCTGTTTTTGACCAATGATGATGGGATTGAGGCTGCAGGGTTACAGTATCTGATACAGATTCTGCACCGCAGAGGCCATCCGCTTGCAGTCTTGGCACCGGCTCAAGAGCAATCTGCATCTGCCATGCGGCTTACATTGCAAAATCCGTTGGAATTTCGAGAGCGTAAAGATTTGGTCGACAAACTCGATCTGGATCCTGATGGACCACCCATCTACATCTACAGCCTGGATGGATCTCCTTGCGATTGTACCATTGTGGCAATCACACGTGGGTTTGCGAACTGGGCGCCCATGGTTCGCCCTCAACTCTGTGTTTCGGGCATCAATCGAGGACCGAATATTTCGATCGACGTCATCCACTCTGGGACAGTCTCCGCCGCAAGAGAAGCCGCATTGTATGGACTTCCAGCTGTCGCATTGAGTCTTGGGACTTATGCACACGAAGATTATTCCATTGGTGAATCAATTATTCTTGAATTGATTGATCGAGCCTTATCTGTCGCCAATGATGAGCCACCAAACCTCTTACGAACGCGTGGTAGCAAACAAGACGACTGGAAAAAAGAGCAAATGGATATGGCCGAACGCATCCGTTGTGCATTCCGGAATGGTGATTTACTCCTCAACTTGAACACGCCGGAGGAATGGCAAGGTGGTGTTGAGACAGTCCCATTAGGTGCCCGTTGGTATCATGGTGCTACACGGTTATCCGATGATGGATCCTTCTTCACAGTGGGGGCGGCATCGATTGAGGACGAACCGATTCCGCGTACTGATTGTTCGAGCTTACTGGCTGGAAAAGTGGTCATTTCGCCCCTAGTAACATGGCCCCAATCCCATCCACTGAATGTTCCAGATACAATTTTGCAAGCCGCCCTGATGGAAGATCGAGATGGATTTCCAGCCTGGCTTAGCTCTGATCCAAAAGATGATGAATAATTGAGATACATACATGACCCTGGAGCCACTTGTTTCCAAGAGACAAGCGTGGTAGATTCTCAAGGGCACTTAGGTCGTCTTCAGATAATGGCTGATCATCAGACAAAATAAAACCAAGATTGCCATCTGTTTCACCAATGTCATCGATTCCATCACCTCCCGCATCTAGAACATAAATCGAAACTTTCTCTTTACTCCATTCTGCGATGGTTTGGTTGATTGTACCACCAGAGTGCCAAAATCCTGAATGCAATTCTGACTTTTGCCCTATGGCGGGAACTGGCTCTTTCAGAGCGCGTCCGATCTGCCCTGAAATTGCCCTCTCATCTGGATGTAAGCCCCTAACTGAATCACCTTCGAAGCAAATCCTTCTGGCTGGACCTGGTCCTCCGAGTAAGTGCAAAATCACTTGTGAATCATCACGGATTCCATGCGATAAAAATAGTGCCGTATTGACTGCTCTGGCGAGTACATCCATCCGACCTGAAGAACCAGCCAAATCATTGAGATTGATTTTACCCGAAGATGGGGCTCGATGCCCGATGATTGCAAACCTTCGCAACATGCTCTCACATCGGCATATCCATGTCGTCCATATCACTCATCATACCTTTCATTTGGCGACGAAGTTTACGATTACCCTTGATGCCTTTCATCATCTTTCGAGACCGATTCCATTGTGCAAGTAGTTCGCGCACATTCTTCTCCTTGACACCTGAACCTCTTGCAATTCTGCGGATTCGCTCGGCTTTGAGGACGTGGGGCTCATTCTTCTCTTCTTCAGTCATTGAATCCATGATAACTCGAAATCGCTCGAGGTTACCCTGCATTTCCTCTTTCTGTTTACGGTCCATTGCACCTAGGCCACCGAAGAACGAAGAAGGTAGGTGGGAAACAATCTTGTCAATGGTTCCAATTTTAGACATCATCTCCATTTGCTTGTACATGTCATTGAGTGTGAAACGACCAGACATCATACGTTCTGTGAGACGCATCGCCTCTTCTTGATCGAGTGATTCAGGTGCAATATCGATGAGCCCGCGAATATCACCCATTCCAAGGAGCCTTGAAATAAACCGGTCTGACTCAAATTTCTCTAAGTCAGAAACCTTCTCGCCCTCACCGATGAAGACGATTGGAGCTCCAGTCGTTGCGACTGCGGAAAGTGCGCCACCACCGCGGGCAGTACCGTCTAATTTGGATACAATTACTCCGGATACACCGACCAGATCATGGAATCCAGCTGCGACCGGGCCAGCAGCCTGACCGACTTGTGCATCTATGACGAGGAATCGCTCTGTGGCGTTTGCCACTCTGTGAATCCGCTCTAGTTCAGCCTGTAACTCATCGTCCAAACGATCGCGACCCGCGGTATCAACAATCACTACATCCGCATTGCCGACTTTTGCCAATCCATTCCGCACGATTTCCTCGGCATTCTGATTACCGGGTTCACCATATACTTCTACGGAAGAGTCCGCCAACAATTGCTTGAGTTGCTCATATGCACCGGGGCGTTGGACATCGGCTTCAATCACAGCCACCTTCACACCATGCCTACGTCGCCACCATTCTGCCAATTTCGCTGTCGTTGTGGTTTTACCTTGACCATACAATCCTACCATCAGAATCGTTTGGTTATGAGGACGAATTTCACGAGGTGCTCCAAGTAAACGAACCAGTTCAGTATAGATGATGTTCATTGCATGAGTTTGGAGGGTTATCCCGGGGAGTGGTTCTTCTTCTATCATTCTCTCTTCGAGTCGGGCGGTGATTTCCTTGGACTGTCGGACGTTGAAATCAGCTTCAAGAAGTGCTCGTCGGATACTCTTAGAGAGTTCCTTCATTTCGGCCTCATCGAGTTTGCGCTTACCCTTCAGGCGTCCAATGGCACCGAAGATACCCGCCTTCAAGCCCTCTAGCGCCATCAGGTGGGCCTCTCGCTTTCCTCGTAAGAACCCCACGGAACGGCCCGAAGGGCCGGACAAGCCTAAGAAGGGGTTTGGAAGCAGAGTTGCGTGGTAGAGTTAGGTATCCCACTCTGGCAACTACAAGTTGTCACCTCCATTGGGATCTTAGGAGTCTGGATTGGATGGCGAGGTGGCATGTCCAAGATGATCGGTTTCTATGATTTACCCACTGCCACTCGATTGCTATTATACGGATTTTTTGCAGGCGCATTGTACCAATTTTTGGCATCCTCGATGGTTCTTGACCCGATTTGGTCAGGAACCGGCCTTCCCATCGTAGAGGGGTTCTTGCTATCATTATCCTACTCGCTACTCACGATGTTTCTTCTCACTCGCCAAGGTGTTCGCCAACTCAACGGTCAACCTACCGCTGGTTGGACTTTTGGTTTAGGTGTCGGCTCAATGCTTGTCGTCCTACTCCTCTATCGTTTGGTGACCACTACAGGAGCAGGATTCTTGACATCAGGATTTCAAATCCCGACTATAATTTTCGGACTTGTCTTGGCCACCATCGTTCCCTGGTCAATGGCAATCATCGCTGCATGGCAAGGTTGGCATGCTCTCCAAGGGCGTAGATTCAAGCCAGCATTCAAAGCTATGTTCTTGCATACCACTCTGTTGTTCACGTTAGCAATTGGATTGAATTATCCTTGGTTTTTACCGTTGATTGTCGCATTGATCTTTGTGGGTCAGAAGAAGGCCGATGAGGAATGGTTTGTTTCAGGTCTATCGCCGAGAATGAAACAAGAGTGGACCCGACTGCAACGTACTGGCATTGCCACCGGAGTTCGTGCCGTGGCACCGGAAGAAGAGTCGGAATGACGCTGCGTCCCTATGGGACGCACCACGAACATTCAAGGTGTGCGTGATACCAGTCGGTACAATGGCTCGTTGTCCATACTGCCTGTGTTCGAATCCGAACTCATCCAGTATATGCTACAGTTGCGGTCGTGTAATTCTTGGTGCAGGTGGCATGGCTATGCGCCTTGAACCCAGTCTGCCAGGAGGTTATCGGGTCCATGGAGCTCAACGTGGACCACCGCCAGGATTGAATGTTCGGCGGGGTGGTAAGCGTAGAGGTAAGAAAAAGAAAAGCAATATTCGTAGCATGGTTCTAGTCATCGCAGTTGCCTTTTTATTTCTATTTACGCCTGCTCAAGATCGTATCTCTACACAACTCGAAAAATGGCTAGATACTCTGCTGGATGAATTTGGACCAGCACGAGAATATCCAGTTCACGCAAGTTACACTGTAGAGCGCAATATCCACCTTGTAAATCCACATACACAATCGATCACATTCAGTTATGAGTTGCCAATTCCTGAGGTTCGCACAGATTTTGGTAATTCAGAATTTGGCTTCGAATCAACTGGTGGAACCTACTCTTACCCAGTTGTCACTTTACAGGAGGTAGCGAGCATGGTCGCCAAGGCAGAAGGTGGTAATAATCAAGTTGTAATCCCAATTTCTGAAGAATATCTCGGCGCAGATGATGCGATAACTTTGGATTCTTCCTCAGAAATATTTTGGCCACCCGTTGGACAAACCAGTGAACGCTGTAGTGTGGCACGTTGCGCCATCTGGCAAGGAGAGATTCAACCGGGTCAAATGGTTACACTGGAAGTGACATATGACGTCATTTCTACCTCATTTTCATGGTGGGGGGGTGCAAATGCCCCAGATATGGCACCTAGAGCTGCCGACGGAATCTCGATTCACAGTGGCAATGATGGCACATATGATGACTACAATCGTGCAGGTAGACTGGACTCGATGTACGATCAATTCGGCTTAGAAAAGCAGTGGTATGATCGCGACCCTGGACCCAGTCAAAATTGGGCCGTCGATGGAAGCAGTAACGTAGTCATCGCTCTTGCTGATGAAATTGAAAGCAGTCTTGATTCTGAGGATGTGAATAGTCCCTACGCCTTCGCGCATGCTGCGTTCATCAAAATTCGCGATTCGATCGTTTACAGCCAGGGACTATCACCTGCCAGAGGTGGTCCAGCTTGTATTGTCGATGAGAGAGGTGATTGTGATGAACAATCGAACGCTTGGATGAGTTTACTAAGGGCGAGAAATATCCCTGCATGGTATGAATTTGGACCTATGACTGACAGCCAATTCTCCGCCTGGGAACCCCACGCTTGGTCGAATGCTATTTTCCCGTTGTCAGAACAATGGTGTGTAGAGAACAATATCGATTTGAGTACATGTTTCGTTGAAGGTGAGGTGGATGTTGTCAATAATCGTTGGCTGCTACATACGCCAACGACGATGACAGAATGGATCGAGCAACCTAGTCATTTAGGTGAAGCGAGTTATGATTTCTATAGACCGTTGTCCATCGGTTGTGTAAATTGTTGGGCTGAATCATGGGAAACGATTGGAGAGCCCGAAATTTTGGGTGGTAATTATCGAGTTCCGGTACGGATTGGAGAGTGAGGAGTTAAGAGGGAGTGGAAAGGCCGAAAGGTTGCCGGAGGAACGCATATGCGCATAATCATCGGTGGTGCCGGCGAAGTCGGCAGAGGTGTCGCAAGGGCACTATACGACGAAGGTCAAGATGTCGTTCTCATCGATACAGACCCTACAGCAATCAAAGAAGCACAATCAATCGATGCATTTGTCCTAATGGGGGATGTATCTCGAAGGGATGCTTTGAAAGAGGCGGGTATTCGAGATGCCCACGTCTACATCGCAGCAACTGGTAGTGATGAACGCAACATGCTTTCATGCGCTCTAGCGAGAGATTTGTTAGAAGAAGAACTCCCAATTGAAAAATATCCGAATCGGCAGCCACTTCTCACAATTGCCCGGATACACGATGGCGACTTGATTGCCGATGAAGAGGATCGATTGTCACGATGGTCAGGAGTGGATGTAGCTATATGTCCGCATCAAGCCTCGATTGATCGACTAACTGCGGGGCTCAAATCATCTAGCCTAAGCGAAGTTTTACCTCTGGGTGGTGATGCATGGATTGTCGAAGTTGAGTTGACCAACGAAGCAGAAAGCTTAGCCAACTTCACTTTAGGTCAGGCAGAGGAAAATATCGATGGCCTACCTAAAGCATTCACTTTGTGCCGGAAAGGACAGCGCGCCTTTGTTCCAGATGAAAATACGATTGTTAAAGCAGGTGATCGTTTGGTTTTCGCCACGATTGGTGAGCATACATTCAAGCGCGTATCAAAGGCAGCTGGACACGTTGAGCCACCGTATCCCGAAGTCCCACGTGTCGCCATTTTTGGTGCGACTCAACTCGGCCGGCAGTTGGCTATGAAGTACCTAGAAGAGGGGGCGTGGGTGACAGTTTTGGATGATCGCCTTGAAGCCGCTAATGAGTTGGTTGGTTCTTCCATTGGTTCCCACAAACGCTTGGATGTCATTCATTGTAATCTTGGAGATTTGGATTTGATGCGCGAAATCGAACTCGCTGAGCATGACATTGCAGTAGCGACGCTAGAAGATGATAACGACAACATCGCTATCGCCATGCGAGCGGCAGATATCGGCGTAGAGAGAACGGGTCTCATCCTTGACGACTCCGCTCTGGCAAGGGTTGTAAGACGCATAGGTCTGACTTATGCGGTTTCAGAAAGAAGAGTCGCGATTGATTCCATTCTGATGCAGGTTCACCGACGTGTGCCTGGACACTATCAGTTGATGCCTTCTGTCCCTGAAATTGTGGCGATGAGTGCCTCGATTTTCGAAGGACATAGTCGACTTGGACAAACGATTGAGAAAATTGAACGTAAAGGATCATTCCGTATTGCCTTCGTTGAACGTGAAAGTGCTGAAGGTTCTCGGATGATGTTCCGTTCAAAATCGGATATGACCGTGAAAGTCGGAGACCGCCTCATTCTTTTCGCCGAGGCTGACGATGTCACGACTGTCGAGAAAATATTGGAGCGCTAAAAATGCGATATGATGTCATAGGGTTGGTCGCAGGGTGGAGTTTAATCCTGCTGACAATCCCTCTTACGATTAGTGCAATCATCGGTTCCATAATGGGTGATGAGACCTCGATTTTGGTCTGGTCATTCGTCCCCCCGATTGCATTTTGTGCTATTGCTGGCGGTATTATGGTTAAGCTGGGTTCCCGTAGGGACTCCGCTGAGCGATTACGTGACCGGGAGGCGGTGGCCGCAGTTGCCTTATCATGGCCGTTGATTGTCGCGGTCGGAGCCCTACCATACTGGTTTGGTCCAACATTCCACGGGCCCATAACTTGGGATGGAGATGGTGGTACACTGTACGAAATCCTCGGTGGAATGATTCGTGGCTGGTTTGAATCGATGTCCGGTTTTACCACGAGCGGTGCGACAACGATTGATCCCCATGTTTCTCCGCGTTGTGAAATGGTCGAGGATTGTATTGCGAGCCAGCCTTATGGAATTCTGTTCTGGAGATCATCCACCCAATGGCTGGGTGGAATGGGAATCATCATGCTAGGAATGCTCCTGCTCAGCCGTGCACTGGGCGGAGGAATGTCAATTGCTAGAGCCGAACTCACAGGTCCGTCATTGAGCCGCCTCCGACCACGTTTACAGGAGACGGCAAAGGCTCTTTGGGGAATTTACATTGTCTTTACAATATTGGAATTTTTCCTATTGTGCTTCTGGGCGGATTTAACTTGGTTTAATGCGATAAACTACTCGTTGACTACCATGCCATCTGGAGGTTTTGGTACCACTGATGGTGGCATAATGGACTTCGACAGTGCGCATGTTGAAGCAATTATCACTTTCTTTATGGTCGCCACTGGAATTAACTTCAGTTTGTTCCACTTCCTTTTACTTAAGGAATACACGAAAGTTGTGAATGATCAAGAATTACGTGTGTATCTGATGGTTCTCATTGGTGCATGGAGTATTTTCACACTCAATCTGGTCCACAGTGCTGGTTGGGAATGGGGCGAGGCAATGCGCCACGGTGCCTTCCAGGCGGCTGCTATTGGGACCTCAACTGGATACGCTAGTTCGGATTTCGCCAGTTGGCCAGTACTGTCACTGTTTGTACTGTTGTTCTTGATGGTCGTGGGAGCATCTGCAGGTTCAACCAGTGGTGGGCTCAAAATTCTGCGATTACGTCTAGCATTTAGCCTAGCTCGGCGAGAGATCCATCGTATGGTACAACCACGAGCCATCGTTGCAGTGAGGATGAATGGCGAAGTGGTTGAAGACTCTAGAATGTGGGTCGTAATCGGCATGCTATCGACTTGGGCAGCACTGGCCATGATCAGCACAGTATTACTGGCATTTTTCGAGCCATCTCACTCACTGGAAACCATCCTGTCTGTGATTTTTGCAGCGCTCGGTAATACCGGCCCAGCATTGGGTGCCTTCGGGCCGACATCGACATGGGCTGGGCTTAACTGGTACTCGTTGTTGTATACTTCTATCCTGATGTGGGCAGGTCGACTTGAATTGCTGACTGTACTGGTATTATTCCATCCTCGTACATGGCGAACAGAGAAACCCAAGGCAGATTAGAAGAAGTCAAGTGATTTTTGAGTCGAATCAGAATCTGTATGTTCGATTTCGATTTCATCTGCCATTTCTGTGAGACTTTCCTGTAGACCCGGTGACTCATCAACAATCTGAATCTCATCATAACGCGCAGCCAGTGCTTTACTTGATTTGAGATTTGAGCGCAACCCATGCAGAGCAAGATGATCACTTGATGAGAGTCCCAAAGCCAAAGAAATGTCAAAATTTTCAGAATCCCCATCTAGTTTATCGCTGGAAACCGCCCGTAACGCTGGCCACAATTCCTCACGAACAGCAACCTCACTGGCGCCGCATGTTCCTGCCAAACATTCCACGATTGATGATCGCCTCCATGCTTCTCCTCCTCGCCTCAAAAAAGCTGGAAACTGGAGAGAAAAACGTTCTGCTCGTTCTTCTTGTGATGCTACACTTGCTGCAAGTGAACCCAAGTTACCACCCCAATACGTCGAACGGTAGGCAAGATTTGAGAAACGTATGAACAGTGATTTTGAAGCGATTGAGAGGGTTTTCGATGCCCGAGCCCAACTATCGGGATGGCGCATTACAGAGGCATTGTTCCAAGAAACCCATGCGACGAGTTCATCTGGTGTTTTGTCGAGTATTAGAGAGAGCCTTGCAGCCTCACTAGCCCGCGTCGTTCTGTACAACTTCTCTAAGCCGGGGAACAAATCGATTTGCTGATCTCTCTGACCGATTTCAATCTGGTCCAAGACCGCTTGAATGTCGATGTGCTCAGGTGACGTTGCACATATGGCCTGCAAATCCCTGACCAATGCACGGATGTCTCCGGGATTAGATGCAATCAATTGCTGGAGCGCTGGTATGTCAGCGGTAATCCCTTCAGAAACGAGAACTCGATTGGCAATTCGACGGAGTGCGCTTTCCGAAACCCTGCTGAATTCAATAATCTCAACACGTCTTGAAAATCGGTCACGGGTAGTTCGCCATTGAGAATTACGGCCCCACAAACGCATTGCATCGTTACATGTCAGCAAAATCGGCTGTTTAGTTTCAGCCAGTAGTTTTAGCAACTCGGCCTTTCCACCACTGTCTCCCTTCAGTTTATCTCTGACATCATCATCATCGATCCGTGATGACAAAGTTGCTTCAATCCGCTTTTCACTTACTTGTCGATATGAACCAGAGATATGATCGACTTCGTCGAGTAGAATGAGCGTACGCCGATTGGTATCGGCATTGAACGTCCCATCCATGTTGAACGTGAAATGACTGGCACTTCCTTTCGCAGCCCGCCTTATTGCAGCTGCATTGCGTTGATCGCTTGCATTTAATTCGACAATATCCCAACCCATGTCTGAAGCTATAGCAGACGCCAGACTTGTTTTTCCGACTCCGGGTGGGCCAGTGAGCAACAACCCTCGTTTGTTTGGAATTCCACGTTCCCAAGCCGTAAGCCAGTTGCGAATGCGTTTCCGCTGGGTATCATTGCCCTCCAATTCTTTCGTGTTGCTGGGGCGATATCGCTCAGTCCAGTCTTCAACAAGGTCTGGGTGAGCCATGATTCAAGACGAACATCGGCAACCTTTGAACATTGACAATCAGAACATCGATTCGAGTTTACCAGAAGTCAAGTGTATCGACAGATTTTCGTAAGGCAGTCGGATTTGAGCCCCATCATCGCGTCTGCGGATTGTAACAGTGCCGTCCTGCAGACTATCATGGTCGACAGTAATGGCCCATGGGACGCCGATTTCATCAGCCCGGGCATACCGCCGGCCAATGGATCCAGAGCCGTCATAATACGAAGACAATTGACGAATGGCACAGATGCTCTGGTGAATCTGAAGAGCCATACCTTCCAATCCATCTTTTTCCATTAGTGGGAGGATTGCAACATCTATCGGTGCAATCTTATGTTTGAGTCTCAGCACGGTGTAGGCATCTTCAGTACCTTTACCAGATTCATCAAAGGCATGATCAAGAACGTGCCATAGGATTCGGTCGATTCCAAATGCGGGTTCAACAACATGAGGTAAGAACCACTCTCCATGCTCAGTGGTCTGGATATGTTTTTGTTCATACATCTCTGATTCAATAGTTACATTATCACCATCTTCGAGCGTCAATTGGAATGGGGCTTTAGGCCCAGGTGCCTCAATTTCACTCAATGCTTTGTGTACTGCACCAGCTTTTGATCTGAACACCGGACCAATCACTGAACCGACCCCAGATAACACAGTTTTGTCGACTGATTTGGGAACATCGTAAGGTCTCCATGCACGCAAATTCTTGTCGCCTGTCGCAGTTTCATGAGCCTGTAAATCATAACAACCTCTGTGAGCGATTCCCACACACTCAATCCAACCATATGAGCCCTGAATTTCTGCATCCCAGCAATCAGTGGCATAATGCGCCATTTCTGTACCCTCATGTTGCCTGAATCGAATTTTTTCAGGTCTGATACCGACGTCGACAAGGAAATCCCAAGTTCTTGCCATAAACCAAGCCACACTCGGGTGTCGAATGACGTTCTCCAGTGCGGCTTGATTGGGTGTCATTTTGACCGGTTCGCTATGTTCAGGATCGGGAACCAAATTGAATTCGGTTTCAATCCAAGGGGTGAAATCATGATCGATTGTCACATCGGGGTCGATGAAATATTCTAACTCAGCCATGTTAAACTCACGAAGTCTAATCATTCCTTGCCTGGGACTGATCTCGTTGCGATATCCCTTACCAGTTTGAATCGCACCAAATGGCAGTCGATTGCGGAAGTGGCGATACAACGCAGGATAGAGCATAAACATCCCCTGTGCTGTTTCCGGTCGCATGTAGGCCCTTCGTCCGCCTTTCATCGCCCCAATTCGGGTATCAAACATGAGGTTCATTGGACGGGCATTACTCCAATCTGAAATTCCACAGGTTGGGCAGGGAATGCTATTCTCTACCATCAGAACATCCAACTCTTCAGCGGTAAGGATATCTGGATTTGAATGAAATTTCTCGACTAAATGGTCACTACGGAAGGCCCCAGTACATGCTTTGCATTCAGACATGTAATCATTGAATTCACCCACATGTCCGCTGGCAATCAACACGGATTCGGGGGTAATTGTAGGGCTATCAATTTCTACAATATCACCATGTGAGGTCCAGTGATTCACCCATGTGTCGACGATTCTCCTTCGCAATCGTCCACCAACAGGACCAAAGTCATACAATCCCGCAACACCCCCATGCAACTCGAAAGCTGGGAGGATGATTCCACGACGCTTGAGCATGCTCGTGAGTCGCTCGAGTCGGGCACTTGCATCGCTCATCAATACGTCGCGTGCGAATCAGACTCATCAAGCAATCGCAAAAAGAGATGATGTGAATGGTGTTGTAACGCTATACAAGCATCCCGTTTTGTCTAGAAAATTAGCGATTAAGCGAATCTTTGATATACCGCTCCGTTGCCCTACGAACCGGTAATAGGAGGATTTTCTCTTGGCAGAAACAATATACCTTGATTCTCTTGAAGATTCAGAGGTTTTACTATCCAAGTTATCCCAACCTGTTAGAGAGTGGTTTAAGGATAAATTTCCAGATTTTACCGATCCTCAAAAAATGGCGATTCCTTCTATCGTCGATGGAGAGCATTTGCTATTATGCTCACCTACAGGTTCTGGAAAGACGCTGACTGCCTTCCTTTCGATTATAGATAAATTGGTGCGCTTGGCGATGGATGGAGATTTGGAGAAACAGGTGTATTGCGTTTATATTTCGCCGATTAAGGCGCTTGCGAATGATATTCAGCGAAACCTAATCGGGCCTTTGACCGAGATTAAAGAGCGATTTTTGCCTGGTCGTACGCAAGAGATCAAGGTCGGCCTTCGCACTGGAGATACACCACAATCTGAACGGCAAAAAATGCTCAGAAACCCACCTCATATCTTAATCACCACACCCGAATCATTGGGTCTCGCTTTGGCATCGAAAAAGTTCAGGCCATTGATGAATCGCCTAAAATGGATGATTATCGATGAAATGCATTCGTTGGTCCCAACAAAACGTGGTACGCATTTAGCCCTCACAATGGCGCTACTGGATACATTGATTGAAAATCCAGTTCAGCGATTAGGAATTTCTGCTACAATGGAACCATTGGAAGAGGTTGCTAAATTTCTGGTTCCCGTTAAGGCCGATGATCGCGATGTTGAGGATGGTGTACCTATGCCCAAGTTCGACGATGAAGAATCATCTACGGTTCACATTGCGAAAGTCAGTGGCGCGAGGGAGTTAGATCTTGATATCATTTTACCCCATCCAAAATTCAGTGAAGTCCCTGTAAAGAAGTTGTTAGATCACAACGTCGACATCATCAAAGATCTAGTCGAGGCACACACTACGACTCTGGTTTTTGCAAATACACGACAGATGACCGAAATTATCACACAAAAATTACGCGTCTTAGGACTAGCTGGTGTTGAGGGTCATCACGGTTCGATGGACAAACAAATTCGCCTTGAAGTTGAGCGTAAACTCAAACGGGGTGAACTGCGATGTTGTGTATCGTCATCATCCCTTGAAATGGGAATTGATATTGGTAGTGTAGACATGGTCATTCAACTCGGTTCCCCTGGTTCAATCGCCACCGCTCTACAGCGAATAGGACGAGCAGGGCATCATGTAGGTGGTATTCCTCGCGCACGATTTTTGCCGACATCATCGCATGATTTACTTGAGTTGGTAGCGTTACAAGGTGCCATTATGTCAGGTGAAATGGATCACTTACGGTTTCCCAAGAACTGTCTCGATGTTCTCGCACAGTTCATCATCGGTTTGACCATTTGTGGAGAAATCGACATGGACGAGGCCTATTCCATCATCACTTCTGCTTATCCCTATCGTAGTTTATCATATGACGATTACATCGAAGTTCTTGACCTGCTTGAAGATGAGCGTAGAGTTTGGGTTGATTGGGAAGAAAATATCATCGGAAAGCGAGGTTATTCTCAAATGATTTACTACACCAATATTGGAACCATCGCCCCCGATAACAACTATTTGGTTTTCAGCGCTGATGGTACGATGATTGGACAATTGTCTTCTTCGTTCGTTCAAAATATACGGCCAGGAGACGTATTTTTGTTAGGTGGTTCAACCTATCGTGTTCACCAAATTCAAGCAAGTCGTGTCAGCGTAACACCGGTCACAGGGTATCGACCGACGGTTCCATCTTGGTCCGGCGAAGCGATGAGTCGAACTCGTGAACTTTCTCAATCTGTTCTCAAGTTGCTAAATGCAACCATTACTGCGATTAGGCGTGGTCGTGATCCTAGACTTCTTCTCTCCAATGCATACGGGCTGTCACAACCTGTAGCTGAATCACTTGCGCGCTTTTTGGAAGAACATGCTATCGAGTCGATACAAGTCCCCAGTCCTGACAAAATCATGATCGAGCAAATCATGAATTCGCCAATTCCAACCTACATCATCACCACTTGTCGTGGTCGAGCATTCAACATGGCTATGGGGTACTTCATGGCCGGGTTATGTGACATGCACAACATCCATGTTGTTGAAATGTCATTCGATGAAAATTCATTCTTATTCAAGACTGGACAGGAAATTGATACGAAGGAGATTCATTCACTGTTCAAAGATAATCAGCGAGATTCAGTTCTGCAACGGTATCTATTGGACAGCCAACTTTTTGCTAAGCGATTTAGAGAAGTATCTGGCCGTTCACTCATCGTCCCTCGTCGCATTGGTGCGGACGAGGTCAGCCCAAAACAATTTCAGCAAAAATCGGAGAAGGTATTCCGGGAACATCGGCAACATGCGGATAGTTTACTCATCCGGGAAGCTCAGAATGAAATTTTCCATACGGATCTCGATATGGAAGAATTGGAAAATTTCGTCAACCGTATGGATGATGAAGGCGTACGAATCGTCCACTCACGTGTCACTATTCCGAGCGCCCTCGGGATGAATCTGTACATGGCAGCATTCGAAGATTTGTTGAGCATGCGTACACGGGCTTACTTGGTCAAGGATATTGATCCTGAAATCCTACGACGCTTATTGGGTGGCCGCTCTCGAGCTACAGATTTGGATGAACAGGCCTTAGATCGTTATTTCCAGAACAAGGTTAGTATTCCAACTGACTCAGAAGGTTTGCTGCGTATCATGGAAAAAGGTGGGGGACTACATCCCGATTTGAAGAATCCATTGTATCAAGAAAAATTGTCTGAGGTACCATACGATACGGTTCATGACTGGGTTGTAGAACTCGCAGCCTCCGGTGCGATATCGAAAATCCGCAACACCGGTGTACCAGAAGTTGATGACAAATGGTACTCAATGCGTATGGCCCAAGTCCACGGCACTCTCGGTGTCCTTTCACAGAAGGGCGCTGGTGAGATGGAAGATTTGCGTGAGTTGTATACGGGTGGTTTGAGTTTTGAAATCGCAGACGCATTCGATGAGGCTGAACCCACCTCCTGGGTTGAATCTAAACTCATGGATCCTCATGAAGCACTCAGGATCAAGATTGTCGATATGCTTGGAAGTGAAGGTCCAAAGACGCTTGCTGCTCTATCAGAGCGCCTACCTTTCCCGAATGCACAAATTGAATCATTACTGCATGAACTAGAAGTCCGCAACATTGTGTCGATTGGCTTCTTTAAGCAGACCGAAGAAGGTGAATTCATTCTTCGTGTCGATGAGCACATTATCACCGGCGGTGAAGATAACGTCATTGAGTATCGAGATCTTCAGAATTTACTTCTTACCAAATCATTCCAATCCTATCCTGATGCTCTGGCAGCTCTGAACGATGGGCATGTGATGTTTGCAAAGATGCAAGAATTACTTGGTCGAGTTGAGGATTTCAGATTTGCCGATTGGAAGGATATGAAACACGATTCGGACATAGTCATGGGACGATTGCTTCATTCCCGCGTTGGGTATACAACAAAATCCATGATCCCGATGCTGCTTGGGCTGCGCCCTGAACCATGGTTCTCTGAAATGGATCAGGAACTCATCGATTACATTCCACATGATGAGAACGTCGAACGTAGCGATATCATCGGCCACTTGCCTAGAGGGGATGAGTTCAAACATGTGCAGCGCGACGCCAGAAACTCACTCTCTAACATGGAGCGCCAGATGGTCTTTGTCAAGCAATTTGAAGAATTAATTGACCGCAAACGCTCTCTGTCTCTGTTCCATCGCGTCCATGATGTCTATCAACCGATGGATTTTGAAGACGCTTTAGAAGAATTGATTCGGCGTATTGGGCCAATCAAGTTGCACTCATTGCGATTGTTCGTCAGTCATCCCGTAGAATTACTCGCCGAAGTGTTACGAGACTTGGAAGGTAAGAACAGAGTCACTCGTGTCACGGCTCTGCAGCCTGACCCTACAGATTTCTATTGCGTTCCTGCTGATGAAGAGAAGTTGAATCGCCCGAAAAGAGAAGATCGAACATTACGAATTCTGTCCCAGTCTGACCCATTTTGTTCAAGATTCATCCAAGAAGTCCGATATGTATTGAAACAAGGCTGGTATTATCCAGTATTCAAGGGCGTGGACCCTGTTGGAAGAATCTTGATGTTCAAGGTTAATGATTACTTGGAAATCAAAGATATCCACATTCCCCACGCATATCTTGATGAATTTGCAGAGATCTTTGAGAATTTACTGGACAACTACAAGGATACCCTTGTCGACGTCTCTGTGTTACATGCCTTCAATGGAGAGCCCATACACGATTGCGACGAAAATATCCAGAAAATCGTGTCAGATTTGGGCTTCCGGTCAATGGGTGATGAGCAGCGATATATCCGTGGAGGTGTAGTTGATCCAAGACCACGTTCTCTCGCAGTCAGGGCGTTGTTTCACCACCATCGACTGCACCAAGAAACTCGCTCTGAAAACGAAACCCTGGCCATCGATCACATTCCTGAAATCCGTGATGATTTCGCTTTACGTGGCCGTTGTGAGACCTATCGTGTTGATCTCAAATCGATGGCTGCAAGTCAGCAATTACATCTTGGTACGAATCTCAGAAATCATCAGGTCTGGGCGCCCTACAAGCACTTCCAGCGCTTGTTGCGGATGCGTGGAATTGAAGCAGATGAAGAATTACTAGATGTATTGGAATTCTTCTCTGGGCACTCGGATCCAAAGGTCTTCATGGATCGTTATGCAATGAAACGTGCTGCCTTCCGAAAACTCGTGCAACCACTCATCCGATCTGGACATTTGGTTCAGGATTATCGTGGTGGATTCAAGACGGTGCACAAATTGGATCGACAAGAATCGTGGGAAGTCAAACGTGAATATCTCAGAGAGATGTTAGACCAATTCCCAGTCATTACATTGAAACAGTTTGAGAAGCTGGCAGGTAGCCCCTTCAAGCCAGAACTTTTGTCGAGTGTTTTGCATGAATTCGAGGAGGAAGGGCACCTGATCAAGGGATTCCTAATCGATGATTTGCATGAGGTTTGCTGGGGTCGCAAAGAGTTACTCGAATCCGCAGATCAAATTGCTCCAATGCGTGATTTTGTATTACCACCATCTGATCCATTGCTTCCCTATTTCCAATCACTACTTCGTGAGCGATTCGGTTTCGGAAGTGCATACATGGTTTTCTGGAATGAGGAACCCATTGCAGCCTTCAAGGCGAATACTCGCAACGATGTCATTGATGTGACAGATTTCGTCGGTGATTCCGAGAAAGAAAAGGAAGCATTGCGTGTAATGAAAGAATTTGCATGGGAACATAATATGCCCCTCAAAGGTAAGGTACTAGAGCGACTAAAGTCACGATGATTTTGGACGTAAACTAAGCCCAAACAAACTGAAAAATGGGTCTAGCACATCGGTCACATGCCGATGAAGTTTAGGCAGCAAATCAAACAAAACTATCGCCATCAGGAACATTGCAGCCAGACTAATCACTTTGGCAGCATACGCATGTCCGAAATCGAAAATATTCATTCCATTCCAATCCCAGATTCCATTGTATTCGACATGCAACCAAATGATACCTGCATTTCTGAACACATTTAGTATGTGAATTAATGGAATAATCAACACCAATGCCCGGGCGCGGCGGCGCCAAGGAGCGTTTCTAACAGCAACTACAGCACCAACAAAGACAATCATAGATTGTAATGCACTGCAGCCCAATACAAATCCAATATTCACTGGTTCACCATCGGCAAATTGCATCGGTACGTAGAAGCCACCCTCACCAAGCGTGTCGGTGAGCAGCCACCGACTACCTCCCCATTCTTGCCAAGTGACATGTGCTGCCGAGCCTCCCAAGTCAACCATCATTTGCCCTAAGTGAACATCACCTGCTCCACTCCATTGCAGGAATAAGGATGTGTTCCATGCGGTAAACCATACGACTCCCGCATTGAATACCGGAATATGTTGAATTGCAAGATAGGGCATAGCAGACCAAAAAACAGCACCTCGCAACCAATCAATCGAATCGACATCACGATTTTGACGTATCAATATCGCTTCCCAACCACCATACGCGACACAGACCGGTAATGCAGCGATCGACATGAAAATCAAAACTGGGTCAGCAATTTCAAAATAATGAGTTGCACCGAGATAGAAGTAAAGTCCAACAAAAATCCAACCGAATGGAGCGAGCCATTTAGTAGCATATTTTTCTGAATGGAAAGCAGTCCCCAAGCAAACCAATCCTATGGTTACGATGAGTAAGTTGGTTTGACCTAAATCAAGTCCAAACAGACCTCCGAACTCTGCGACACCGAGGTCGATGATGTCTGCCATTGGCATCCTCAGGTTGGCAAGTCACATATAGGCTCGCCATGACGCCACCATGAGCCGCATGGGTAATGATGCGTTTGATTTCAGCGAGTTTATGGACTCGTACATTGACGACCTTTCGCGTGCGCTACACGCCCTTGACCGTGAATCGGTCAGTCTACTGTATGCTGAGATGCTTCGCGTCATGGACACTGGGGGTAAAGTGCACTTTATCGGAAACGGAGGTTCAGCAGCGACTCCGAGTCACAGTGCCGGCGACTGGAGTAAAGAGCTTGGATTACCAACAATTGCGCATACCGATAATATCGCTTCA
>MDTG01170907.1_pt1 | contig 23377 bp, 29 predicted proteins | sample 811421 | NCBI WGS metagenome assembly MDTG01 (sample SAMN05326645, study PRJNA326480) | marine metagenome | isolation source: seawater | place: Pacific Ocean: South East | collected 2011
AAAATATGAGGATATAAATAATGACAATTACCAGCAGTCAATATCGAAAATATTAACATCTAATAATCTTAATTGCAAGCTAGGGGACACTTATACAAAGAAACAATCAAAACCGGCAGATATAACTGATAATTTTGTAAATAAGGAAGAATTTTTAGACGACTATTCTAAAATCAAAGATAAAATAATACTGAAAATAGAGGATGTTTAGTATGAAAATATGCTACATATTTGATGATTCATACATATCGCAATTTTTAACTGTAACCAACAGTATCATTGCTAACGAAAAAGAAGAATTATCAAATACTATAGAATTCTATATTGCTTATTTTGGTAGCAAAGAAACCGTCGCTACAATTATAAACTTAACAAAAAAACACTTCCCCAATAACAAATTTCACCTAAAACATATACCTTCAGAATTTCCTGAATTAGAAATAAAGTATAATAGAAAATATGATTTCAAAAAATCTGCTGCACACATACAGACTTCTTCTGTTTTATGTAGGTTTGATTTGGATGAAATATTTCCAGACGTAAACGAAAGAATACTGTATTTGGACTTAGACATTGTAGTAAAGCACAGTGTCTCTGAACTATTCAACTCATTACAAGGGTCTTCAATCTTTTATGCTTGTGAACATAGATCATTAGGTAATGAAATTCAATGTGTCAACTTTAATGAAGAGATCAATCCGCAACATGTACAGAATTTTATTTGTGGTGTTCAACATGGTTACACAAGATATATAGAAAAAACAGTTAACAATCAAGCAATACTACAAAATATACTTGCAACCAACTATGACTTTAATCGCCCATCTTTTAATGCTGGAGTTTTTGTGCTAGATCTTAAGATGTATAGAGAAAATAAATACTTTAAAGAATTTGCCAGCTTTCTCATGGAGATAAATAGACATGAACGCATATTGAGACACAACGACCAAAGTATATTAAACATTATTTTTTACAATTACTATCAACCCATTGACCCTAAATGGAACGCAACAGATTATGGATGGTATAATAGAACACAAGAGAAATCAGTACAAGAAAGATTTGAAACTTCTTACTTAATACACTTTTGCGGACCAGAAAAACCTTGGTCGCCTTCATTTGCAGATTCACCACTACTAGATATAGTAGTAGATCAAGGTGGCCCTCTATTGCTAATGCACGAATTTTACACGGTAAATAAATTAGATAATCATTTTAACGAAATTGAATATGCAGCAAAGCATCCAGAAACTAAAAGTTTTTATGACGGTTGTTTCAAATTTGGATTTACTAATAAACACAGACTGTACTACCATTACTGCTTGTATGGTAATGCTCCAACAAAAAAGTATATTGAATATTTCCGAAAGGGAATACAACTGTGGAAACAGTACGAGATAAAGGAAGGTTAGCATGAGAGCAAACTGCTTGTACGAAGAAGTTGATCAAGGCATTTTTGATTACAATTGTACAGATAATAAAATTGGTGATGTGTGTGGCTTTAGAAATTTTGATGGAAAACAAAAGGATATAGTCTGCATAGGAGCCGCACAAACAATGGGTAGATTTGTTCATAACGACTATCCAAGTTTAATTGAAAACAATTCAGATTATTCTGTTGCCAATCTTGGGTGGGGAGGTGCTGGAGTTCATCAATATGACACTAAAGAATTTATTGAATATATTAATAACTCAAAATTACTAATTTATCAAATATTGTCAGGTAGAAGTATGCCTAATATACACAAAAATTTTAGCATTCCAAAATCTGAGTTGCCTCTAAAATCTATAGTAAAGGATTCAATCGCAAGCATTCCACAAGCAATAGATCACTTATACAGAAATGACTATGATAAATTTATTAAATGTTTTGAAAATAATAGCGTAGATTATTTACGTGCATGTCAGGCGTTTCGTAATAAGATCAAAGTTCCTGTAATGTATATTCATATTTCCCGTCAAGATTGGAATAAAACAATTCCTCCAAAACCCGAAACAAACGATTCGTCATTCTGTCATAGTACTTTATACGCTTTTCCTCATTTAGTTACAGGCGAAATGGTTAAAAAACTAGTTGGAAATGACAAATTAGGATGTTTTCGTCAAGCCGACTTCATAAGATTGCCAAGTAGACCAAAGAATTACAAATCTGTAGTTGAACATTCGCATGTTTTCTTTACTAATCAATATTACCCAGATCAAGAAACACATTACGATATAGCTGAATTTTGCATTAAGAATATGAATATTTAAAGGAGTAAATCATGAATAGTAAAGTTGTGCGTAAACAATTTAACACTGGCAAAAAAGTGTGCATACACTGTAGAATAGAAAAGGATCAGTCTAATTTTTCTGAACCAAATAAATTTAAATCTATGTGTAATGAATGCAAGCAATTTAAAAAAGAATTTGGAAAATGGCAATCAAAGTCTAAGACAAAATTTGCTATGGGATATAAATTAAAATACTAAAATGGCATTACCAGCAATTATAATTTCTACAATGTGTTATATATGGACATGTACATGTTGCTTGATTGGACGCGACTATCCACATGCGTTGATGTGGTTCGCATACGCACTCGCTAACTTAGGATTACTATGGTATGAATTCAACAAACTGGGACAATAGATTTTTAGATATGGCTAAGTTAGTTTCTACTTGGTCAAAAGATCCATCCACTAAAGTGGGTGCTGTAATAGTAGATCCTTCAAATAGATTAGTATCTGTAGGTTACAATGGTTTTCCTAAAGATATAACAGATAATGAAAGACTGCTTGACAGAGATAAGAAATATGATATAATTGTACACGCAGAAGTAAATGCTATATTATTTTCTAACAGGACATTAAAAGGATGCACAATGTATACTTGGCCTTTTCAGCCATGTCCACGGTGCGCTGGTTTGATTATACAATCTGGTATAATAAGAGTTGTGTCGATTAAGAATACAAACCCAAGGTGGGTAGCAGATTTTACTACCGCTAAACAATTATTACTAGAGGCTAGTGTTAGACTAGATATTTATGATGAATGAAGAAGATGGTGTTGATAGAGAAAAATTTCTAGAAACTTTAGTTTCAGATTGTATAATTGCACACCAAGAGAGTATAATAGTTAAACTAATAGTTCAGTTAGAAAAAGATTACCATGAATTGGCTGAATTAGCAACTATGGGTAAATATACATTAGATTGGACTCATCAACAAGTATTAGATTACATAACTAAGGAGTTATAAAATGGAAATGGTAGAAATGGCTTCGGCACACTTAAATAACATACAAAATGCTATCGGTGATTTGCAGAAGCAAAAAGCGAACATTGAGTCAGAAATTGAAAAACTGACTCAGTATTATCAAGAAGGTCTTGAAGAAGTGAAGAAACATTCAGATACGCAAGCTGAATGATAGTTTTTAAATAGGAGGAATGCCAAAATGAAGCAGAGTGATTTTTTTGAACGTTTGTACAATATCGCAGGATCTTATCACTGGGATGTACAAAATAAAAAGGTTGTAGCAACTATTCAGAGTGGACCGCATAGAGGACATACTTTGAACCCGCTAACAGCACTGGCTCATAAGTCAGGTTTAGGTATGTTTAATAACACTAGAGATGATACTATTCATGCAGCTAGTCTACTGGGAATTCCCCGTAGTATTGCTCGTCAAATTTATAGTGCTACTCTAGGTACGTATAATCGTGGTAACACTCAAGTAGTGCGTGATAAAATTCGTTCAGCTTTGGAGATTTAGTATGAATATTAATACTTGGTTAGGTTGTGGTCGTTTAACTAAAGATGCTGATTTTAGCATTACCCAAAAGGGTAGCTCAATGGCTAAGTTCCGCATGGCAGTTAATGACAGGAGAAATGATGATACCCTTTATTTAAATGTTTTATGTTTTGGCAAAATGGCTGAAGCATTAAAAGAACATTTGAAGAAGGGAAGACTTGTAGGAGTACAAGGGAAGATCAAGGTTGATGATTATAAGGATAAGGAAGGAAATCCTAGAAACTCAGTCTGCGTAATGGCAGATGAAATTTCTTTGGGACCAAATAATGAAAAGGCGACAGCAGTTAAAACGGAAGAAACTGTCGGGGCTTAATAGTCAAATGGCTGGTCCTTATCCAGATGCCCGATATGGTTCGCCCTGTCGGGCATTTTTTTTAAAGGTTAGCCTTGACTTTTGACGATTGCAGTGATATGATGATTACAAGGAGACAATATCATGCAAGAAAACGATTCAGTACAGATACTAAGTTTTTTAATTTCAATCGGGTTTGCTTTTACTTTTTTTTACAGTGCTTACAAGTCTGTAAGAGATGGAAGAAAACTTTCTGACAACATAGAGTTATTTCGCGTTGTGGATCACTATGAAGTTCAACCACCTCCAGTACCAATGAGTTTTCAGGCAGAAGTAAAACTTGAACCTGAAACTAAGAAACAAACAACTAAAAAGAAAGCAGCACGAAGTCCATCTAGACAATCTAAGACTAAGACGAAACCTCAACCAGAGCAGAATAGAAATCATAATGGATACACAGATCTACAACAAGATTGCTTTGACGCTTTGAAAGCTTTGGGTATAAAAGCTGTTAGAGAAAGAAAGTTTATTATTAGCAATACATTTAATAAACATAACCCAACAACAGTTCAAGATTTTCTACAAGTAGCATTACATAGAGGCGCATAATGAATAACTTAAAGGACATGAGAACATATTTAGTTGGAGCTATGGATAGAGTTCCAGACGGTGGCATTGGATGGAGGCAAGCGATTACTCCCATGCTATCAGAACTTAGTGTTAAGGTTTTGAACCCATGTGATAAGCCTATAGAATCAGCAAAAGAAGGACCAGATACTAGAACTATTATAGATTATTATAAACAAACTGGTCAGTTTAACAAGATAAGAGAAGAGTATGGTCACATTAGAAATGCAGATTTAAGGTGTGTAGACGTTTCTGATTTCGTTATTGCAAATATAGACATGAATGTACATATGTGTGGGTCATACGAAGAAATATCTACAGCCAACAGACAGAAGAAGCCGATACTAGTATGGTGCGAACAAGGTAAGATGGCAGCACCTAACTGGTTATTCTTTATGCTTCCCCATGAGCATATATTCAGCTCTATGGATAAACTGCTTGCTTACTTGTATGATGTTTCGAGATGTGAAGATACAGCAAAACTAAAACGATGGTTCTTTTTTAAATAGGTGATAATATGAAAAAGTATAACATTAATTTTCCTGAAGATATTTTTACGCAAAATGCTAGAAAGACTGTACAATTCAAACAACTTGACAACGGTTTAAGATCAGCAGTAGCAAATATTGACGTAATGTTTTGTGGTATAGTTAGAAATTCTTCACAAAATTTAGAAAGAAACATACAGCGTATAAAAAATTCTATGTCTTTCTTTAATAATACTGTTGCTTTTATATATGAAAATAATTCAACAGACGGTACTAAAGAAATTCTTAAAGAATATGAAGGCAATGATTTACGTGTTTTATCTGAAGACATAGACGACGCAAATTATACAATGCAAGAAGAACCAGACGAAGTATATAGAAGGTGTAGCAAAATTGCTGCGGCAAGAAATAAATACATGGAATTTGTAGAAGACAATCATAAAAATTTTCCTGTAACTGTTATACTAGATTTAGATTTAATAGGAGGATGGAGTTATGAGGGTCTGTATACTAACGTTTTTAATTTACTAAACAATAAACTTTACGACAATATAGGTGCAGTTACTTCTTATGGTGTTATTAGTTCTGCTATGCAAAATTGGGAAAAACTCAGATTAGAAGATTCTGATCCTCATGATTACAAAATGTACGATAGCTTTGCTTTTAGAGAATTCGATTGGTACAAACGAGAAGTACAAGAGGAAAAAGAGTTTGGACTCACAAGAGAAAGGCAAGCTTTATATAATGACATTAGTAGACCCTCTGGAAACACCAAAGTCTTGTCTAATTTTGGGGGGTTAGGAATTTATAAATCAGATGTAATTAAAGACTTAAGATACAGAAGTCAGAAATATGAAGATGCTAATGCTGACTCAGAACATGTACCTTTTCACAGAAGTATGTATAACAAAAAAGGAAAAGCTGTGTCAATCAATAATAGAAATATAGTTTCTTACTCTCCCCATAGGTATGTATAAAATGAATATCATTACACCAATCAATCAATTAGGCTATGGAATAGCTGGTTTAAATATTGTTAAGTCTCTGTCTAAAATAGATAAAAAACTATCTCTATTTATAATAGGTAATCCAGATTTGTCTACAGAGGAAGATATTTCCATCGTTCAATCTTGTATCAACAATGCACAAACTCCAGACTTTGATGATGATTGTTTAAGGATTTGGCATCAGCATGATATGTCTCAATTTGTTGGGAAAGGAAAACATATTGGTTTTCCATTTTTTGAATTGGATAAATTTAATGACGTAGAAAAGTATCATCTTAATAATTTAGACAAATTGTTCGTTGCATCCTCTTGGGCTAAAGAAATAGCTTTGGATAATTTAACTATTAGTAGTGATCGTGTTCATGTTATTCCCCTTGGTGTAGACTCTTCGATCTTTAAACCTACTGAAAGTCAAACTAAAAATAATAAGTCTACAATATTTTTTAATTGTGGAAAGTGGGAGGTTAGGAAAGGACACGATGTTCTAGTAGATATATTTAATAAAGCATTTTCAGAAAATGACAATGTAGAATTATGGATGATGTGTTCAAATCCATTTTTATCATCTCAGGAAAATCATGAATGGCAATCTAAATACAGAGGATCTAAACTGGGGTCAAAGATTAAATTTATACCTCGCTTAAAATCACAAGAACAAGTGTATAATATCATAGAAAATGTGGATTGTGGAATCTTCCCCTCTAGAGCAGAAGGCTGGAATTTAGAATTATTAGAAATATTAGCTTGTGGAAAAATGGCTATCGCCAGCAACGTTTCTGCTCATACAGAATTCTGCAACCATGAAGCTGTTAGATTAGTAGACATGCCAGAAAAAGAACTAGCATTTGACGGAAAATGGTTTTTTAAGCAAGGCAATTGGGCTAAGATAACAGACAAGATAATAGATAACTTCGCTGAGATGATGCGAGATGTGTACAAGCTAAACCAAGCGGATCGAGAATATATTAATAGATCTGGAATAGACGTAGCGAAAAAGTTTAGTTGTGATAACACTGCGCAGAGAATCAAACAATATGTTTAAAAAATTATATAACAAAATATTTAAAAAAAATGAAGATGAAGTTGATTTTGTTAGTTCGTTAGAAATAGTAATTAGCAAAGATAAAGAAGCCAATCCTCAATTGAATATATTGCTCGACGATTTTACTGATGAGAGTATAGAAGGTCTATGTAGAATTCTTACTCTTTGTGGTAACGAGTATTTTTTCTTAAATGTAGTTGAAGTATTAAGAGAGCAATTCATAGCTAACAACAAGTTAGAAGAATTAGAAACGATCTTAGTACACATAACTGCGATGGAGTTAAAAGATAAAGTTAAAGTAATACAAAATGAAATGTCACAACAACCATGTATTAAGCCATCAGACATCCAAATATAAAGGAGTGAATGATGAAAAAGAAAGTAATAGGCTGGCAAAAATACGAAAGCTTACTGGAAGAACAAATGAATTCTCCACTACTAGCCGAAGTCATGAATAATCTAAGAAGTGCTTATAACTTAGGCTCTTCTGAGTCAGAGGAAGAAGAGTCAGCATATCAAGAAGAATCCACAGAAGAAGAAGAATTACTAATGCCGATAACCCCACAAATGATCAAAGATATTAATTTGCTAACTACATTCGATTGCTGGATAGGTCACACTAACTTTGATATAACAACAGATGTATGTCAAAAATTAGACAAAGTAAGTGGAATAGAAGCATTGAAAGTATATAGTAGGTATAGATTCTTTGTAGGTATAGGAAAGATGTTTGATTTTAAATTAGTTCGGAGCGAAATTGAAAAACAATTAACCAAGGAGTGATGATGGAAATTTGCAATAAAGATATTGACAAACAGTTAGCAAAGTGCCTTTTAGATAGTAACATAGTAAAAGTCATGCATAAAGCATCTAAGTCTTTTAACAAACAGTTAGATAAAGAAGAAATTTATACATGCCAAGTCAATGCCTTGTGGAAAGCTATTAAAAATTTTAACAGCGAAAAGAAAACTAAGTTTACTACATATCTTTACACTGGTGTGATGATTGAGTGTATAAAGGCCGTTAAATTTAACAATAAGGGTTCTGATTCTAAAATGCTGCACGATAACATTTCTGCCAAAAGAAATGATGATGTTCTAATGGATTTACTTGATGAGGCAGAAAATGAAATGGAATATGAGATTTTAGTTCATAGGAGTCAGCGTAGGACAATAGAGGAAATTGGGAATATTATGGGTAGCAGCAGAGAAACCATTAGGAAGAAAATTAAGAAAATGGAAAAGAGAATACGTCCCAAGTTTACGGAATAGTGTATAACAATATAGGAATGGACTATATTTTAGGATACTTAAGGACATTGAGATCTCTATATGGAGAATTTATTATGCCTACAGTTCAAGTAAGCGACGGTACTACCGCAGTGGGTACTACCGCAGTCAACAATGGTGGTACTGTAGTTAAAGGTGGAGCTGTTGATTTGGCAGTTAGCCCTTTTTCTGTCAGTAAGTCACTAGTTGACCTAGCAGATGCAAACACTGACTATGGTTCTAAAGTTGTCACTAATGATGGCGATTCTGGTGCTGATAAAGCAGGCGCAGAAGCCGCAAAGTCTGGTGGCACTGGAGGTTTTGCTTACACTCCTGCAAGGGGTGAAAGAAACTTCCTAGTCAGAGGTGTTTCTAGTAAAGACGGCGGTGGCGGTCTGATAAATAAAGACGCTTCCACAATTCTAGCCGTACCAGCCTCAGAAGTGGGACTTCGACAGGTCAATGATATTAACAAGACTGTCAGTCACACGAAGCATGGTTTGTATTCAGACGCTGCATTCGATATGTTGGCGAAGCCAAGTACAGCATTCAATCCGGGCAGGACGCTTGGTACTGGTGCTGGCACTTCAGCTAGCTTTGTTCAAACTGGTGACGGTACGAGTGCTGCAACAGATGATGCTGCAACATTCGATAAGAGTACTGTACCTACTATTCCGGGTGAGCTTGTATACCACTTTGGTGGTCTTGCTGCTCCAACGCCGGATACTTACAAAGCAAGAGATCAACACGAATCATAATATTATTTATTTATTTCGTGATAGGGTAGCACCCTTTTGGGTGCTGCCCATCTCTTCGTAACTTTGGAGGCACAACGGTGAGCGACATCAACCCAGAAATGATAGCAATTATATTTGGTGGTATTAGCGGACTAACTGGGATTATCACATTAGCATGGAAAAAATTCTTAAAGCCAATAGTCAACTTGTGCAAGAATCAAGACTTTTTTAAAGAATCTGTAGAGAGTATAAAAAAAGAATTATGTACTAATGGTGGAAGTAGTCTTAAAGACGCTATTATAGATATAAAGGAAACTGTAAATATAATTGATGCTAGACAAAAAGTAATAGTACAAAGAACGAAAGCTGCTTTACATTATAGCAGCATGGCTTTATTCGAGACGGATAAAGAAGGAAGATTAATATGGAGTAATGCTAACCTTATAGAACTAACAAAAAAATCTTCAAACAGCTGGAAAAGTAATGCCAGTTATATGATAGAAGGTTTTGATTGGATTAGCTTATTCAAAGAAGACGAAAGAGAAGATGTACTTTCTGAATTCAAATCCTGTTTGAGTATGAACAGAAGGTTTATCAAAGAAACAGAACTTATAAATGGAGTTAAAGTAAGGTTACTTGGGTATCCTTATAAATTAACAGAGGCAGAGCATGGCGGCTTTTTAGTTAGTATAACAGAAACAGAAACAGAGGTTTAACATGGCAGACGAAAAGAATTCACCAGCATTTACCCTAAACGTAACAGATGCTATTGAAATTGCTAAAAATACAGCATTGGTAGCACTTGCTGCTGGTCTTACATACTTTGGCGAAAATATGGCAGACTTGGATCTTGGCAACATTGGTGTTATGCTAGTTCCTATTGCAGCTGTTGTAATTAATACTGTCGTTAAGTGGGCTAAGAATAACGTACCGGAGTAAAATATGTTTAATACACCGCGAGATCTTCTCAAAGCTTACAAAGATGGTCTTGTAGGCTCTTGGTGCGATCCAGAAGACACTGATAAATTACTAGGAGAACTGCCACACCCTCTTTTTGGGGTGGCAGCTTCTGATTTATATAGTAGTGGAAAAGGAAAAGTGGCCTTATTGTATAAGTCTGCTCAAAAATTTGATCCCACTTTTGGAGCGCATGAACGACAAACTACAGGTGATTGTGTCAGTCATTCTACACGTACAGCTGTAGATGTAACTAGATGCCATGAAATTACAGGAGGTCAGAGAGAAGAGTTTATAGCCAGAGGTGCTACAGAAGCCATTTATGGCTCTAGAGGTCATGGTGGTCAAGGAATGTCATGCTCTGTAGCTGCTAGATTTGTACATCAAAACGGCGGCATATTAGTTAGAAAAGATTATGGATTTGTTGACTTATCTAAGTATAATAGTAAGATAGGTACAAGTTGGGGTAGATCTGGAGTTCCTAGAGAAGTTAAAGAAGAGGGCAAAAAACATCAAGTTAAAACTATTAGCATGGTAAAATCTGTAGAAGAAGCCAGAGATGCAATTGCCAACGGGTATGCTTTAAGTGTCTGTAGTAATTATGGATTTTCCTCACGCCGTAGTCAACATGGTATAGCGAAAAAAAGCGGGTCTTGGAACCACGCAATGGCATGGGTGGCTATGGACGACTCTCATGAGATATATAAGGAAACTTTATTTCTTATACAAAACTCTTGGGGTGTATTTAATGGTGGGCCTAAGAGGTTCGATCAACCAGACGGTAGCTTCTGGATTAGAGAAAAGGATGCCAGAGGCATGTTAAATCAAAATGGAGCATGGGCTTTTAGTGACGTAGATGGTTTTCCCCCAAGAACAGTCGATTGGACTATTGACGAGGTATTTTAAATGACAACAATTAATAGGCATATACAGTTTAATCGTGGTTCATTGGCTGAATATAAAAATTCTAGTTTAGTGCCAAAAAGTGGAGAACCAGTAGCACATCCATTTAATAATGCTAAATTCCATGAAACAGATGATAAACAAGTCATAACGGCTAGCATGGTGTCAAGAGTTGGCACTGGCAGTGCAAGTGTTGTAAATTTAAATTACAATATTACTAATCAATTCCTTCAGGTATATAAGGTCAAGATATCTTCTCTTGCAGTTTCAACATCTTGGGCTGATCAACCGCTAGCAGGAAGTAGTAATACTTTCTTTGGAGTTGATGGTACTTGGCAGACGCTGACATCTGAGATAGTAAAAAGCTGGAATGCTTACAGTATATCTACAGATATTGCAAACGACTATGAGAATGCTGACATATATACTTATTCGCATGTAAATCCTATGGTTATTACGGCTGACGCTCCTAACCAAGATATTCAGCTAGTACCTGTTCTAGATAATAATAGAGAACTTAAATTAAAACTCAAAGGTGATTCAGCTAGAACTGCATCTAATGTATACATTAATATATTTATTTATCAACCATTTATTGATCTTACTGTACCAGTTCCTATAACTTCTCCTGCTATTGAACTACTTGGAGAAAGTTACTACATTGGATTTGGTAGTTCTAATTTTGGTCAACTTGGTCTAGGCGATTACGGTCAAAATTACTTTGAGCCAAGATCGTTGTTCGTAACTGACAGCAATGAGGCAATGTTTAAGATTATACATAATGATAATTCTAACGCAGACGTAACTCCAAAACCAGCTATCGGAAAACGCCACGCCATACTACCTTATATTACTGAGGCTCAATCAGATAATTTCAACGCTACTGTTTTCAATAGTGGTCATCCAGCAGATCAATTTTATGTCGCCGGTAATAATCAATATGGTCAACTAGGACAAACCGTAGCTTCACTGCCAAAGTCTAGTTCGTTTGTTTCTAAAGAATTGGATCAACCTACATATATTAATAAAGCTGACGATGAGGACTTTAGTATAGACTCATTAGCGAATTCCTCTGGAATCATAAAGGTAGTTGCTAATAATCATTCTACTGCGTTTATCGCATTACACGATGATCCAACTGATAATACTAAACAACTAAAAATGCTTTATACCTTTGGCGAAAATAGTTATAGTCAGCTAGGTTTAGGTGATACAGTTAATAAAGAAGAACCTACTCTTGTTCCAACTTTTTACAGAAATGTTGTTGAAAAATACTTTGAATTCATGACTTTGCCAGCTAATAAGACCGTACTCGTCTCAAATAGAACGAATGTTTTAACTGGTGGAACAATCTTAGATAAAATTCATTACAAGGTTGTTGGTGCTGGAACTTCTCATGTTAATACGCCTGCGGGATCTTTACAGGGATATTTACAATATCACAATGAGGTAGGTTATTTTAATTATGGTAGCACTTCTATAAGCACTACAACGTCATCCCAATCTGCCGACGTAGCTAATAACATGTCAGATGCTAGACCTGTCTATAGCATTAGCGAGACCATAGGATTTAACACAGCTGAATCTGTCAGGTCGCAATTTAATAGAGACTATTGGACCAATCTAGATCAATACACGATTTCCAACGTTGAAAATGTAAGCATTGTATATTATGCTAATCCTAATGCTAGCTTTCCTACTACGAATCCTTGCTGGATTATAATTCCAACTGAGTCTGATAAAATGTGGCCCGGAACAGCTCAAATGTCATACTATGATAGAACAAGAGAAAACTTCACTAGACTAGACCATGAAGGTAGTCAAAGTGATATACTATATTATTGTGAAAGTTCAGCAGACACACCTCCTCTTACTGGATGGCAAGTCTTTAATGGTGCTGCTCCTGCTCCTACGTTAGAAAAATCTGCTGTTGGTCTGTCGTTCCTTAGCGTTGAAGATGTAACGCTAGGACATATTCATGGTTTACTTTGTAGTGATACTGATTTGTACGCTTGGGGTAATAACGTTTATGGTCAATGTGGAAAATCAACAACTGTATTTAATACTCTAAGTCAACCAACATTAGTACTAGAAGACAGTCGTGGTATTGATGGAGTATTCTCTGGGTCATTCCATTCTTTCTATCTTGCTAATTCTAGAACAGAACTTTACTCGTTTGGCAAGAATGAGTTTGGTCAACTAGGATTAAGACATAAAAATAACGTCTCTACTCCTGAGCCAGTTCAATTGTCAGATCCAGATGCTGTAGCACTAAACCCTTTCCCAGCTAATACAACAGTTGAGTTTACAGACAGAGTAGATAGCGAAGGCAACACTATAAATCAAATAGGATTCAACGGATCGAGTTCTAGAAAATATCTTCTTGGGCGACCAGTAGGATCAAGGGGAGTACAGAGATACAGATTTATCGACGTTCCAGAAAATAGAGCTTTAGCGTTTACAGGTATTCCAACGTCAGAAGTTACAGGTACTAATTTTAAAACCTGTAGACAGATTAACGGTGTAGACTTAAACTTCTATTATGGAGACATTACAATTACTACTGATATGACTACTCCTATTACAATACATACTTGTGAAGAGAATATAGAAATAGGTGGAGAGAACATACTTACACCTTTCTACGACGATAATTATAAGTTTGTAGATGTAAAGGGTGGTGCTAATCACACAGTATTCCTAGTAGAAGATTTACAACAATCTAAAAATATCGTATTTACATGTGGAGACAATACTCATGGTCAGTTGGGCGCAGGAGACAATGTTAGTCGTGACTATCTGCATCCAATCCCCGGATATTGGAGATCCATAGCGGCTGGTGATGATCACACAGTGTTAGTTTCTGAGGATTATGGAACATTTGTAATGGGAGATAATTCCAAAGGCCAGCTTGGTCTGAAAGATACTAATATTAAATCAGTAAATTCACCAACAGAAGTAGAGAACGCTTTAACTCCAGTGGGAACAGCAGAAGCTTACGCTGGAAACGAAACAAGTATTATTATATCAAACCCGTCATCTTCATAAAGGAGAAAAAAAAATGGCAATCGTATCAACGACAGATATCGTGCAAAACATAGATTCAACCAGAGAAGTAGCTAGGAATGGTAGTGTTGTATGTAGCTGCCTTCCAACTGGTCGATCATATACCATCGACACAAATACAGATACTAATTTTGTAAACTTTGATACAAGTCTAACCTATTCTGCTCTACAAACAAAGTATACAAGCAGATTTGACGACATCTCTTACTACAATGCTGTAGATGGGGGCGGCGCATGAAAAAGTCTCTTGAGCTTATCTTTGTAGCTTTAATATCTATTGTAGTAGCATTGAGTTTTGTACCCAGTGCTACTAAAGTAATAGATAAAGTAAATCCTTGGTCTAATGGTTTTGATAATACATTTGGGTGTAATACAGAAGATATTACAAATATGTATGCAGAATACGTGGAACAGTGGAAGAAAGAAATAAGTGACTCATTTGACTTTGCAGAAGAAAAGATTTATAACGTAAAACCAAACCCAGATGACATTGACGGACCAAACCCTGACCCTGACAAGTGCGCTTGTAAAGGATCAGGATGGATAACACACGGAGATGGTCACAAAACACCATGTCCATACCATGCTAAACAAATGAAACCTTTACTCATATCGGAGGAATAATGGATACAGAAGTATTACTTAGATTAGTGGCAGTAGTCCTTGCTGGTGCTTTGCTGCTTTCAAATGTAAACGTAGGAGATTGGTGGACTTGGGTTAAGTCTTGTTTTAAAAAATCTCCTAAGCCAACTGTAGAAGAAAATGTTTCTTTTTTAGAAGTTGTAGAATCGTGGCATCAACTTAGAGAACAGTGCGAAAAATATGGCCTTGATGCCGCTGTAGATAAGATTGACGAGGTTTTTCCTCTACTAAACACGGAGTCTTAATATGAATAAGAAAATAGCTGCTATATTTTTGCTGCTATATTCTGTATTTGGTGGCGGTATTCTTGATTATATTAATATAGATATCAAGCCAGAACCAGTAGCAGAAATATTAAGCATAGAAAAACCTTCTAAAGATATATTAGATACAGTATCTCCTATAGCTAGTCTTGTAACTGATCCAGATGATCGTTCTAAGATAGCCATATTTAATTATGAATTTGCAGAAAGAGTAGTTGGATATGAAACAAGCTCTCAGCAAATTAATGATGTGTATGCTCTAGCTGGAAAAACTTTTTTTAAACAAACCCTAGTTGATAAATATGAAGGATTATCAGAGGGTATAGTTTCTGTTATGGAAAAAGTATTAACAGACGAAAACCATGTCGTAACTAATGATGAAAAAAATGAACTTCATAAATACTTTATGGGTTTAGCTTGGTCTTTAATTAATAAATAATGGAGATATTATGCCTGACTATAGTAGAACTAGAATACAGATAAGAAGAGGCACTGCTTCAGAATGGGATGAAACAACAATACTTGGTGAAGGCGAATTAGCATATGTAACAGACATAGGCATTTTAAAGGTTGGAGATGGAACATCAGAGTTTGACGCATTATCACCAATCGGTGGTGGAAGCATGTCATCACTTTCTTTAGACATGGACCCCACACTTGTTTCAGATTTAAAATTAAATAGTAATAAGATTACTGGCAATGGAGATATCCTTGTAAATGTTGGAGACTTAAGCCTGCTTGACGGTAACGTTACAGTTTCTGGCGATATAACCTGTAACGGCACTTTTACCCTTAATGGGTCTTCAATAGCAAGCGTAGAAGACGTAAGGACGACAGCCAATCATGAAATACTGGGATCAACAGATATTGAAAACTGGACACCATCTGTACAAGCAGATGTGCTAAGAGTAGATACAACTGGTCATATAAATATTCATGGATTGTCAACATCTTACTATAATAAAAATCAATTGACAGTCTCTAACAATGGGCCAGATAGCATTACATTTGCTAATGATAGTTCTACTGCGACTGCTGAAAATAGATTTTATAATACACCTAGCGAAGATATAGTTTTGGCATCGGGAGAAACAATTGTGATGACTTATGATGATAGCTATGACAGATGGTTAAACTACACTGTAGCAAGAAATACCAGAATAATACAACTGACAGAAAATGAATATAATACATTGTCTGCTGTAGATCCTAATACTGTATATGTAGTTACTTAGTCATAGTGAGGTAGTCATGTCTGTTGTTAAAAGCAAAAATAAAATAGTTTACTATGCATTTCACGATGAAGTGAGAGTCAAGAAATTTGGATTTGGCTCTAATCTAGTAACATTCTTAGACACTCCAAGCTCTCAAGAACAAATGGTAGAAGAGGCATTCACTCCTACTAATCCAGCTATTGAATATAAAAATTTGCATAACTCTAATATCACCTCTTTTAAGTATCAAAATAGAGATAATTCAGATAGAATTATTAGACATCCTCCTAGTAACCTAACTGGTAGGAGGTCTATATCATGAAAAAGGTTAAAAAACACGAACTGTTTGGTAGTCCAGTACAAAGATCTACTAGTTTTGCAAAATGGTACATGACAAGTCGCAATATTTACGATGTAATTCAAAAGAAGACGGGACACACTAATAGAAATCATTGTAGACTACGCGACGGAGGCGCTATACCGTACAAGTATTGGATTCCTTCTCCAGTTGAACCACTATCACACAGGCCATCGAGAGGATATTACTTTAAAGTAGGCACTCATGTACTTAAAATGCCAAAGGCTATTGAAACAATAACAGCATATGACATAAAAGAAATGGCAGCAATGAATACTCTAGATGTAGATGTTACAGTAGATGTATTCTTGTACCATTTTAGAATGTATAAAACATTATTTAGAAGTCATCTCGACGATTTTAAAAAAAGATTATTAACAACAGTAACCATACCAGCAAATGAAATCGTATCTCTATTATCAGATTTTAAATTAGACAATCTAGACACAGACGCTTTTACGATTGAAATAGTTCCTAGAGAATTACAGTTTACGCACCCTAAACGTTTTTTTGGTGGTGGTAACGTAACTGGCATACATGTAACTACAAGTTTCACAAAATCTTTGACAGTCCATACCAAAAAGACCGTTAGAGAGTTGTATGATTTAGGGCATCTTGGTCAAGGAACAGATGACACTCAACCTCAACCTACTGAAATTGTAGACACAAGCGGAGAAACAGAGAAATCAGCTCTCACAAATACCAGTAGTGCCAATGTTTCTGCTTTTGTATCTGGAAGCTCTCAAAAACCAGACAATATAAAAGTAGATTTTAAAGAAACTGAGCTTATTGTAAAAGTGGCAGATCAAATGCTTCCTCTGGGTCAAGTAAATAGACAAATTTTTGATACCAAAGAAGGATTTTTTCGTCAAATTACTAGCATACACAATGCAGAAATAGTAGGCAAAAATGATCTTGGATTAAGTCTAAATACATTCTTTATTGTAACTAATGAAGGATTTGAGCAACAGATTAATCAACTCACATCTAGGGATCTTGATGCAAATGTAAACTACACAGTACGCCCAACTCGTAGAGTGGGTGATTCCCGTCCAGCTCCACCTCCGTATGTGATAGAAGGAGATAAGAAGTCTAATTTTATAAGTATATGGACAATTGATGACCTAGTGATAATTGAAGATAGAAGGAAAGATCTTGTCCCAGATGCCAAAATTAGAGCCACGTTAATAAAAGATTACAAATATAAGACGAGGGAAAACGGCCTGTCAGTATCGTCAAGCTTAGAATTAGATTCAGTAGAGTTAAGTATCACTTTTGTATGCGTAGGAGTCTTAGCAATACAGTTAGATAATACTCGTGGAGGCTACACCTCGCATAATGGTGGCGCATTGTACGGACAAGATGGTGGACACTTTGAGTATGAAGTAATAGTAGAGACGTTTGATAAAGATGGTAATTCTTTGGGAGATCGAACTATTACACTAGATAGTAGTGTTGATCGCGTTCCCAAAATTACCAACTCATTCGCCTTTGACTCATATAACAGCGGCGAGGATGATTTTTGGGTCAAAAATCGAACTTTTACAAAAGCTATAACTCTTTACAAATCCGGTAACGAGGCAGTACAAAATATAGCAATTAAATCATCTCAAGCTAAACTAAAAACTAGTACAAATTGGCATCCAACAGAAATAGCGCCAAGAAAAGATGTATTCAAACTAGATGGCAGAGATCTTGCAGACAAACCGCTAACAAGTATTACCAATTTTACAGTTACAGTTATAGATGGTGAGACTTCAGGCAAAAAAACTTTCAGACTATCTTGGGTTGATAGCGATGAGCCATCAGATGATGTAATATATGATATAGGAATTAGGGGATCTTCAATAGTTGCAACTGACACAACTGGAACTGTAGAGAAAATACATTCTAGCGCTCATTTTGTCGTTGATAAAAATGCTACATCTTTTGATATACCCGAAGACAAAATATTTTTCAACGATACTTTGCTAACAAGCGATATGCTAGATGAATCTAGGTTTGAATTTAAATTTAGAAAAATTTTAGAGATTGACACGGGAAGATATTTACCTAATACTACTTCTTTTGCTCTTTCAGTAGTTATATATGAAGGTAGTCAGTACATATCTGGTCACTTTACAGATAACTTTATAACAGGTAATAGTGATATATACTATCAGACAGAAGGTTTATACTATGGAGTTTCATATTCGCCAAATTTATTTTATATTGCAAAAGACAGAGGTGGTAATCCCTACAGCTTTAGCGGTAATGGAACTCAGAATATTAATTTATGCGATTACTACATCGTTATAAAAGGTAGACCACAATCTGATTTGTCAGTTTCATTATATAGCGGCCCTACCGGCCACAGTTTTTTAGGTACATCTACTAAGTTACACAGCTCTGGGTTATTCTGGAACGGAGAATCTTTCTCGGGATTTAGTGACCACGGAATTAGACAAAACGCTAGATGGACTGTTATTAGAGTTCCACTACTAAAACACTGGGGTGTGAATAGAATAAGGATATTATCAACCATTGGGGATTATGACATAGATATTCGAGATTTATTTATTTCTGAGCATCCAGATTATCCCGATGGACATGAAACAAATGTAGTTGGAAATAATGACCGTGGATATAGAGGTTTAGGAAGAGCTGGTATTTCAGTTAGTACAAATTGGCAAAATAATTCAAATAAACTTAATGACTATGACAGGAGAACTATTGGAACATTAAATAATGTAAATAAGAGAGGATGGGATGTAACAACATTTGCTGATGACGAAAGACAAGTCATGATGCCTTCGCTTTCTAAAACCAGTTTCTTTCCGAGTCCAAGGGTTAGTAATCCTTTGGGAATTCTTAACAAAAAGTTAGTGCAAACTCCATCAACATTAGATTTTCAAGGAGATATAATTTTTGAAGATGAAAACCCACACTCATTAAGACCTACAGTTAGAATCCTTTTTTCAAACGAAGACTACAACCCAACTTTGGAAGAGTCGTCTACCAATTTTAAAGACCATATATACAATCGAAACATTCACTCACCATTTGCCTTTGACTCTACAACAGACATGTTTTACAATAGATATGAAGTGTCTCTTAATACGATTGTAAAAAGCGGTTTTAGATCTAGTACAAAGATACCGTACACAGAGTCCGAAGCTCAAAACGCGATAGGGGATGCTAAATTTATTATAGAATCATTTATACCTAAATTAACTTACGGCTCTTTTAGTGGCAATTCTATTTATCCCCCCAAAATAAGACTTTCTATCATTGGAATAGATTTACAAGGTTTAGTTGGCGATACTTCTAAAGAAGTAATAGGAAGTAGAGTAGCCAAATTTTCAAGTACCCCACTTGAATTAGCACAATCAAGATCATATATTTTAAATGCAATTCTACACGATATGAGGATTGGAGTATTTAGCTCAAGCCCAGATCACGTTTACATTGAGCCAGAATATGCAGAATATTGGAGGGTTCATTATATACTCTTTCCCCCAATTTACCCCCACTTACAACTACCTAGATAAAGAGAATAAAAAAGGAGAAATTAATGACTGCACCAAACCTACTAAGCTTGACCACAATTACAGGCAATGCCAACGTGATTACGCCAACTACAACTAATCAATCGTTAGTTACGTGTCCTCTAAACGGAGTTTGTAAAATTAATAGCATATATTTATCAGGCAATGGAGACTCTGCAAATACTTTTACAGTGACATATCACAACGATATTTATGCTCAAATAGAAGTTAGTGGCAACGTTGTCACAGAACTTATCATCAACCAACCACTTTATCTTACAGAGGGGTTAGTTCTTTTTGTAAAATCATCATCAGCAGCACTTAATGCGACTTGTACAGTAGCGTATGAAGTGTTAGGATAAGGAGATAATCATGTCACCAAAAGAAATACACAAAATGCTATTAGAGGTTTTTACTAACAAAGGAGCCAGTGTTAATGGAGTTACTTTATCTTGCATTTCTCCAGCTTCTATCTTAATCACCAAAGAAGATGAAGATAGAATTAGAATTGACTTCCCTGAAAATCAACCTGTAGCATCTTTTAAAAGATTTATTACATTCTCTGCAACTGTGCAAAGTATTACTTTAAAAGAGGGCAGTGGGTTTGTGGTTCTTAGAAATTTTCCATCAATTCCCTTTGGTTATGACAGTTTCTTTTTTGAACCAGCCGCCCTGACAAAGCCTGTAGATGTTTCAGACATTGAGTTACAAATAGAAAAAAGATACTGCCAAAGAGATCAAGAAATTGCTAAACTTTGTTTGCATTATGCTAAGGAATGGGCTACAATATCTAGTCAAGCTGTATGTTTTGAAAGTGCTAGCAAATGCGAAAGAAAACAACTCAAGAGGCAATGTCTTGACTTCGTTGTAGAAAATGTTAAAAAAGATGTAGAGAAAAGACACGGATCAGTAATACTGACATATATAATTCTGGTTCTTATCTTGCCAGCTGTGGCTAAATTTATTATTAATAAACTACTTGAAAAATACTTTTAATATAATAGGAGATGGTATATGTCACTGAAGTCATTAATGAGTTATACTTTCGTGTCTAAATATGCGAGATGGTGTCCAGAAAAGAAAAGAAGAGAAACATGGGGCGAGTCAGTTGATAGAGTAAGACAAATGATGGTTGATAAATACGGGGATACTCCAGAAGTAACCAAGGCTATCAATCAGGCATACGACGATATGAAGAAAAAGAAAATACTGGGGTCACAAAGAGCATTGCAATTTGGTGGTTCTCCAATATTCAAACACAATGCTAGAATGTATAATTGTATTTCTTCATACATTGATAGGCCAAGATTTTTCCAAGAATGTATGTATCTACTATTATGTGGATGTGGTACTGGATTCTCTGTACAAAAACATCATATAGCTAAATTACCTAATTTAATAAAAGCTAAGAATGGTCAAAAGAAGTTTGTGATCGAAGATTCTATAGAGGGATGGTCAGATGCAGTAGGCGTTCTTGTTTCTAGTTATTTCAAGGGGGACAATCTGTTCCCTGAGTACAATGGTAAAACCGTTATTTTTGATTACTCCAAAATACGTCCAGCAGGTTCTTATTTAAAGTCTAGCGGAGGTAAGGCTCCCGGACCAGATCCTTTGAGAAATGCCCTTACACAGATAAAGAAGACCCTTGACGGAGCTATTAAAAACGGACAAAAGAAATTAAAGCCCATTGAAGCGTATGATATTGTAATGTTTGGTGCTGACGCTGTAATTAGTGGCGGTGTTCGTCGCAGTGCTACAATTTGTGTTTTTTCTGCTGACGACGAAGAAATGGCAAAGGCTAAAACTGGATCATGGTTTACAGACAATCCACAGCGTGGGCGTTCTAATAATTCTGCCTTATTGCTACGAGGTGAGACAACCAAAGAACAATTTTCTAAACTCATGGAATCTGTAAAAGAATTTGGGGAACCCGGATTTGTATGGTCTGACTCTACGGAATTGATTGTTAATCCATGTGTGGAGATTGGCATGTGGCCTGTAGATGAAAAGACAGGAAAAACTGGATGGCAGGCATGTAACCTATCTACAATTAATTGTGCTAAAGTAACAACCAAAAAAGAATTCTATGAAGCTTGCGCTTCTGCATCTATCATTGGCACACTACAAGCTGGGTTTGCTAGCTTTCCATATTTAGGAGAAGTATCAGAAAGAATTATTAGTAGAGAAGCATTACTGGGTGTTTCAATGACAGGAATCATGGAACAACATGAAATTTGTCTTGATCCAGAAGTGCAAAAGAAGGGTGCAGAAATAGTCAAGGAAACGAATAAAAGAATTGCTTTAATCCTTGGAATCAATCAAGCTGCACGTACCACTTGTGTAAAACCAGAAGGTACTTCTAGCTGCGTCCTTGGAACATCTTCTGGTATACATCCTCACCACGCTAAAAGATATATTCGCAGAGTACAAGCTAACAAGATGGAACCAATCTATCAGTATTTTAGGACAATTAATCCAAGAGCGTGTGAAGAATCTGTATGGTCTAATAATGATTCTGATGATGTTGTTGCATTCTGTGTAGAAGTTCCAGATGGTGCAAAAATTAAAAATCAAGTTTTAGCTGTAGATTTGCTTGAGTACGTCAAAAGTACTCAGCGTAGCTGGGTTATGAATGGTAAAAACCCTAAGCAATGTACACAACCTTGGCTAACTCATAATGTATCTAATACAATTAATGTAATGCCAGATGAATGGGATGAGGTTACAGACTTTATTTATAAAAATCGTAAGTTTTTCTGCGGAGTTTCCCTACTCCCCATTGCGGGGGATAAGGATTACGCACAAGCACCTTTCACAACCGTGTATTTACCTAGTGAGCAAATACAAATGTACGGTGATGCAGCAGTGTTTGTCAGCGGACTAATAGAAATAGGTTTATCACTTTATGAAGACAACTTGTGGGCAGCTTGCGATAGCTTGCTAGGAGTTGGGCAAAAGATTAAAGGCAATGGTAAAAAAGCATATCTAGATAAGTGCCAGAAATTTGCCGATAGATACATGGACGGAGATCTAAAAAGACTTACCTATTGTATGAAGGATGTATATAATTGGAAAGAATGGTTAGACATGAATCGTGAATACAAGGAAGTTGATTACACGCAAGTTATTGAAGAACAGAATAATGTTAATCCAGTTCAAGAGGTAGCTTGCGCTGGCGGTAAGTGCGACATAAT
>MDTG01433002.1_pt1 | contig 23376 bp, 22 predicted proteins | sample 811421 | NCBI WGS metagenome assembly MDTG01 (sample SAMN05326645, study PRJNA326480) | marine metagenome | isolation source: seawater | place: Pacific Ocean: South East | collected 2011
CGACCGGCAGGAATGGTCGACTTCCATGTGGCCTCGACGTCGGCGGCGGTGACGCCATCGCGTTCGGCCCGGCCCGCCATCAACGAGTCCAATCGTTCGGTTCCGACGAACCCAGGCAGGATGTTGTTCACGGTGATGCCGTCCGGTCCCAGTTCCTTGGCGAGGATGCGCATCCAGTTGCCCATGGCACCGCGGACGACGTTCGAGACGCCCAGGCCCGAGATCGGCGTAACCACGGACGTGGAGACGATGTTGATGATGCGACCGTAGGATTCGTTCCGCATGCCGGGAACCAGAGCCTGGGCCATCGCCTGCGATCCGAGCACGTGGGGGGTGAATCCGGCGATGTACTCCTCCGGATCGGCGTCGATCGCAGGCCCGGCCTTGGGGCCGCCACTGTTGTTGACGAGTACGTGGATCGGACCGAGACCCGCGGCGTGTTCGGCGACGATTCGGCCCGCTTCCTTCCAGTCGGCCAGATCGACGCAGAGGCAGTGATGATCGCCTGCACCAAGCGAGTCCCGAACCGGCTCGAGCGTCTCCATCCGGCGGCCGAGGACCGTGACCGACGCCCCGTGTTCCGCCAGGGCCTCGGCGCAGGCCCGGCCGATTCCTCTGGATGCTCCGCAAACGAGAGCGCGACGACCTGCAAGCGATGTATTCATGACTGCTCCAGTGCTGTTCGTGGCAAGGTGTAGAATAGCATTCCATGACAGACTCGCCCGATTCGAAACCCGTCGCCACCGCAGCCCGTCTCGCACGATTCGGCGAAAGCATCTTCTCCGAGATCTCCAGGCTCGCGAACCAGCACGGTGCCGTGAATCTTGGCCAGGGCTTCCCGGATTTCGACGGTCCGGACTTCGTCAAGCAGGCTGCGATCGACGCGATTCGCAACGGGCACAACCAGTACGCACCGATGGTCGGATTGCCGGCGCTTCGTGAGGCCATCGCCCGCCGCTTCCGTGACGAAACCGGCGTCGACGTCGATCCGGACACCTGGATCACGGTCACCTGCGGATGCACCGAGGCGATTGCCGCGACCCTCGTCGGCCTCACCAACCCCGGAGACGAGGTGATCATCCTGGAGCCGTTCTACGACTCCTATCCGGCCTGCCTCGCCAAGACCGATGCGGTTCCCAGATTCCTTCCCATCAGACCTCCGAACTTCGATCTGGATATCCAGGCCATGAAGGCCATGGTCAACGACCGCACCCGGTTCATCATGGTGAATACCCCGCACAATCCATGCGGCAAGGTCTATTCCACCGAAGAACTCGATGCGATCGCCGCGATCGCGATCGAGCACGACCTGATCGTGATCATGGACGAGGTGTACGACCGGCTGGTCTTCGAGGGCGAACACGTCTACATGGCATCACGCCCGGGCATGGCCGAACGCACCATCAGCCTCCGATCGCTGGGCAAGACCTTCTCGCTGACGGGATGGAAGATCGGCTGGGCGATCGCTCCTCCTCATCTGACCGCCGGAATACGTTCGGCCCACCAGTTCTTCACATTCGCCATCTCCACCCCGTTCCAGCATGCGACGATCGCGGCACTGGAAGCCCCGGATTCCTACTTCGAGGACTTCACCAACGGCTACCGGACAAGGCGCGACCTCCTCTGCGAAGCACTCGATGACGTCGGATTCGAGGTCTACACCCCGGCCGGCACGTACTTCGCCCTCGCCGACCACACGGGATTCGGCTTTTCGGACGACGTGAGCTTCTGCCGATTCCTCGCCAGCGACATCGGCGTGGCGGCCATCCCGCCCAGCGCCTTCTACAGCGATCCGGTCGAAGGCCGGAATCTGGTCCGATTCGCATTCTGCAAGTCCCAGCCCGTCCTCGATGCCGCCATTCAGCGCCTGCAGCGTCTGAAGACACGCTGAGGGCACTTGGCAACGCCGCATGGTTCGCTACAATGGTCGATTCACCCGCCCCGGCTCAAGTGCGATCATCCGCCCCGGAGGCCTGCGACCCAGGAGGTCAACCGTGTACGCAATCGTTGAAGACAGTGGCTCACAGATCAAGCTCGTCGCCGGAGACATCATCGATGTCGACCGTCGCGAACTCGCAGACGGAGCCAAGACGATCACATTCGACCGCGTCCTCGCCATGAAGAACGGCGACGGACCGGCCACCCTCGGCACTCCCTACATCGAGGGAGCCTCGGTCATCGCCGACATCATCGAGGAACGCCTCGGTGAGAAGGTCGACGTCATCAAGTTCAAGCGTCGCAAGGGCTACAAGCGAAAGCGTGGCCATCGACAGAAGATGCTTCGAGTGAAGATCGGCGACATCGGCGGCTCCAAGAAGACCGCCAAGAAGACCGCCGCCGACTCCGAATGATCCGTTCAGTCGGCCCGAACGTACATCGTGCGCCCGAAGGCGTCCGTGACGAGTTGTGACGTTGCGTCGCGAATCACCACGGACATCCCGACGTCGCATGCGCCGTTGAAGGTCCCGGTCAGCTCCGCCGGCGACAGCAGGTCGATGAATCCCTCGGTCGATTCGGCCAGCTGCAGCGTGACGCCCTCGATGTTCAGGACCATCGAGGAGCTGTCGGGCGTCCCGAGCGGATATCCGAATCCGCCGCCCTCGTAGATTCCGTACTTCCCGTTCGAGATGACGATGTAGCGGACCGAGATGTTGGTCGCCTCGTAGTCGATCGGGGTGTAGCCGGGGCGAGGCGTCCAGAGCAGCTCGATGTGCAGGATCTGCCCGGTCTCGACCTGTCCGCTGGTCAGATTGCCCATCGGAATGTCGGTCAGCCAGATCGTGCCGTCCACGTACGGATCGGTCGCACAGACCGCGATCGGGAAATCGGTCGCGAGGTGGACCGGATTCGCCGAAATCGACTCGATCCGCATGCCCGTCGCGATGCCTCCCACCCAGTTGTAGGCGGTGTTGACGTAGGAACATCCCACCACGGGCAGAAATCCCACGATCACCAGTACCGCCGCCATGAGCATCGACGATGCGGTGGGGGAGCGGAATGCGATGGATTCGATTCTTGGCACGTTCCGATTGTATCGAGTCGCGGCGATGCGGTGCGGGAGGGTACGATCGTGTACTCATGACCAACCAGCAAGACAAATCGGGCCCGGCATGGTCCAGCGACGATCTCAAGGGAAATCCGCACCAGGCCGAGGACAAGGCGGGGCGGGTCCGCAGCATGTTCGATTCGATCGCGGGTCGATACGACCTCAACAACCGGCTTCACTCATTCGGCCGGGACCAGGCCTGGCGACGGGCAGCGGTCGCGATGGCCGACATCGGCCCCACGGACCGCGTGCTCGACGTTGCCTGCGGCACCGGCGACCTCACGCTCGCCCTGGCTCGCAGCGAACCCGAATCGATCCGAGGCGTCGACTTCTCCGGCGAGATGCTCGCTGTCGCAAGACGCAAGGGCGAATCGATGCCGCCTGCGGCCGGTGTCCCGAGCCCTGCATTCGATCAGGGCGACGCCATGAAGCTCGACATCGAGGACGGCGCGTTCACCGTCGTCACGATCGCATTCGGCATTCGCAACGTATCGGATCCGGCCCGGGCCATCGGAGAGTTCCACCGCGTCCTCGCTCCCGGGGGTCGACTGGTGATCCTCGAGTTCAGCCAGCCGTCGAATCGGCTCGTCCGATTCGGCAGCGATCTCTACAACAAGCGCATCATGCCGCTGACCGCCACGTTGGTGTCCGGTGATCGCAGCGGGGCCTATCGATACCTTCCGCGCTCGATGGAGACGTTCGTGTCTCCCGAACAGATGGGGGGGATGATGACGGACGCCGGATTCACCGACATCGCCCACAGGCCGCTGACCTTCGGCGTCTGCACCCTGACTTGCGGCATCCGGCCTACGACCGGTTCGGCTTGAACCGGAAGACGAGATCGTGCCTGACTCCCTCGACTTCGTAGCGAAGCTCGAGGGAACCCCCGAGTTCGTGGGTGACGAACCCCTCGATCAGACCCGTACCCGTGCCCGGCGACACGTCGCCGGTGATCCTCGGACCGCCTGATTCTCGCCAGTGGATCGACAACCTTCGGGTGCCGTCCTCCTCGACCTCGGGCGCCGACCAGATGACGTGGACGACGCCGCCGCTGCTCCACGCGCCGTACTTAAGCGAGTTGGCCATCATCTCCTGGAAGACCATGCCGCAGGCCGTGGCCTGCTGCGACGGAACGAGCACGTTTGGATTCTGCTCCATCTCGAGCGTCCCCTTGGACCCCGGCGGAACCAGCAGGGTGATCATCCCCGCGAGATCGATCGGATCCCAGTGCTCCTGCGACAGCATCGAGTGGACGACGGACATCGCATGCACGCGACCTCTGATCGATTCGGCGAAATCGGTGATCCCGGATGCATTCTGATGACTGAGGTCGATCAGGGACGCCAGGCCGGCGAGATTGTTGCGCACCCGATGATCGAGTTCACGGAACATGATCCGTTGCGAGTCGCCCGATCGGGCCAGCTCCTCGGAAAGCGACTGCAGACTCTGGATCTGCTCGGCGATGCGGACCCGCATCGAATCAAGCGTCCTGGCAAGGTGCCCGAACTCCGTCTGCGAATCGAGGATGATCGGAGTGTCGAGATCGCCCGCGGCGAGATTCTTCGCCTGATCGTCCAATATCGTGAGCGGTCGACCGATCACTCTCCGGATCACATACACCAGCGAGATGCTCACGAAGATGAACGACAGGCCGAGCCCGATGCACACCCAGATCACATGACTCCGGGTCGCGGCGTCGATCTTCTCGAGAGAGAAGCCGACCCGAAGCAGTCCGATCTGGATGGGACCGGGATCATTGACGATGACGGGAGTGGGAAACACGACGAATCCCTCGGTGTCGCCGGACATCCAGGAACTCAACGCCTCCCGCTCCCCGACGGAGACTTCGGCCCCGACCGAGGACATGCTGCTGTCGAGTTGACAGAAGACGACGTCGGGAAGCGCGTCCACGATCGTCTGGAGCCTGGCCTGGATGGTCGGAAAGTCGTCCCTGAGCAGGGGATCGACGAGCGATGCGGATGCGACCGAACCGACCAGCGCCCCCTCGAGCTGAAGCTGATCGTCGGCGGCCTTCTGGACGATCCAGATGAGGAACAGAAGCGATCCGACCAGCGCGATCAGCACCCAGATGACGATGACCGCCGAAAGGTTGATGACCAGATTGGACTTGACCGGACGATCGTCGGATTGCATGCGATGCTCGAGAGAGGATCAGTTGGCCTGAGCCATCCAGGTTGATTCCATGAGATCATACCCCGCCGGATCAACCTGCTTCAGCTCGGCACGCACGAATGGATGAAAGTCATTCGTGCCGAAGTACGATTCAGTGGTCTCAGCGAAGTATTCCGTGGGATTCGTCAGCGCGTAGTGGGATCTCTGGTCACCGCTGATGTGCAGCACCTCTTCGAAGTCGCCTGTGTCGAGTCGGTCCTTCCATGCCGCGATGACATCGGGATTGTCTACACCGAGCACCTGGAAGTGATAGGCATGGGCAAGTTCGTGAAGGACCATCCATGGCTGCGCGTGCGTCCAGTCCAGAAAGGCCTCGGCATTTCCGACTTCGATGGCGCCTGCCTTCTCCGGGTTGTAGCCGTTGCTCACGAGCCACTCCGGCGACACGTGGTAGCACATGCATCGGGTCCACGGCGTATCCTCCTCGACCCAGATCTCGACGTCCTGGAGTCTCGACAGGGCGGGGGACGGTACGGCCCGGGTGATCCGATACAGGTGATCGGTCAGCAGTTCGATCGTCCGCCGCTCCAGTTCGGGATCCTCCATGAGCCTTGGATTCACCAGAACCGGCCAGCCGTGGATGCGTCGACGATCGTAGGCCTCGGTCACGGTGATCTCACCCTGGGCTTCCTCGACATCGGACGGAACCTCTGGTCCCGGAGGATCCATGTGACCTGGATCGGTGACGCAGCCGAACATCGAACAGCAGGCAAGCAGAATGAATGCAGGCGATCTTCGCAGGGACGGTGACATGGAATGCTCACTGATGAGGGGGGATTCAGGAGGTCAAGAGAGACGCCGACCGAACATCCTGCCGAAGAGCTGCCCGCAGCCGCCGGCAAGAATTCCCCAGAGGATCGAGACGAAGGACAGTCCAACCCAGTCCGCGGAAAGCAGAAACACGGGGGGCGGCGAACAGAGCTCCGGGAATCGAGAGGACCGCAAGCCATTGGCCGTGGTTCTGGGAGATGCCGGAGGGCCTGTCCTTGATGTGAGTGGATCCTCCGATGGCGAACGACAGGGCGATTCCAACGAAGAATCGGAACTGAAGCGAGGTCGCCACTTCATCGCCGAGAAAGAGTTCGAATCCGATGCCCGCCGTCCAGGTGACTACACCACCGGCAATCATCATGATGATCAGGAGAACCATGGAAGCAAGGATACAGAGAACGAGCTCCCGGCATTGATCAGCCCCGGCCCGGAATACCGCCCATTTAACATAATATGCATTATCGGCGAAGTGGGCCTGTCGGGATGCAGGCGGGGATTCACCTCTCCCCGGGCCCTGCGGTCGACGGCTCAGGTCGATTCCACCGCCGCATCGGACAGCACCTGCTCGATCCTCGCGACCGCACGCCCCGCGAGGCAAGGCGACAGCCACTCGACGCACGCCGCCCTCACTCCGCTGGGATCATCAGGCGGCGCAAGCGGCGACAACCCCTTGGCGGAATCCGGCACCAGCTCCGGATAACTCAGACGCTCCGGAAGCCACGGCAGACAGCCCATCAGCATCGCCTCCACGACGGCCACTCCGAAGAACTCGTGATCGGCCGTCGACAGCACCCAATCCGCACTGGCCAGGATCTGCAGATAGTCCGCCCTTGATTCGATGTGTCCAGCATGCAGGATGTCCGCCTGGAACTCATCCAGAAACACGGACAGCGGCTCCGGAATGTCCGCAAACTGCTCGCCGAGGATGATCCATCTGGCATCCATGACCTTCCTCAGTGATCGCGCCGTCTCCAGAAGTTCCGAAGGCCCCTTGTCGTGCTCCCAGCGATGCGGCCAAACGATCACGGGGACGTTATGTAAAACTCTCTCCAGCACCTCTCGGGACCCGGGAGTCGCCTCGACCGGTGGCCATGCGACATCGCTCTTTCCGGCGATGACCTCCGACGCACCGGAGATCGTGCTGTCCGGCGACTTCCCCAGCAGCGCATCGATCCCGCCGAGAAATGAATCCATGTTCCATCGACTGTTGAACACCACCCTGTCCGCAACCAGCATGCTCATCGCATTGGTGACCGCGAACTGGAGATCCCTGTCGTCGTTCGCCGCGAACTCCTTGCGAACCGGATACGCCAACTGGTTCTCATGCATGTAGAGCACGGAGGGAACATGCCGCCATTCCCTCGGCAGCAGCGCGATGAGGTCGCCGAGTCCGATCAGCGATGTGGCGAACAGCACATCCGGCACCCAGCCCCCCCACTGGTCGGCCTGACGTCGCACATCCGCCGCCAACTCGGCAGCCCCGGTCCGCATTCGCCATTTCCATCCGCGACCGGGACGGGTGATCCACTTCCAATCGTGGCGAGCATGGTCCTGGAACGACCTGCGAACCTGACCATGGGAACCGCGATCGAATGATTCGAACCCGAGTACCCTCAACGACCTGTCGGATCCCGATGTTCGAGTACCATTGTCCATGATGACTGATCCTAACTTCTCAACGAACCGCCCGCTTCCCGCGGACTCGTCCCAGATGGCGCCCCTGTGTGCAATCTTCCGAAGGCACCTGAAGGAACAGAACCTCAAGTACACACCGGAGCGTGCCGACATCCTCAACTCGATCCTCGAGTTCGACGATGTGTTCGAAGCCGATTCGCTCATGCAGATGATGCGGGACCGTGGCAACCGCGCCTCCAAGGCGACCGTCTACCGGACCCTGAAGCTTCTCCAGGAAGCGGGAATCATCAACTTCGCCCTGTTCGATTCCAAGCAGTCGCACTACCAGCTCGTCTACGGACAGGCCCCCTGCGACTACATGGTGTGCGTCGAGACCGGCAAGTTCATCCGTATCTCGAGCGACGAGATCACTGCGCTTCGCGATCGAATCTGCCGCGAACACGGGTGGGAACCGGTCGGACACCGGTTCCAGCTCTACGGCATTTCGCCGGAAGCCGCCCAGCACGCTACCGAAGACTCGTAAACCGACTCGACATGCCTTCGGGAATCGCCAGCACCACGCCCCGCTCGCTCGGTGACCTGTGATGAAGCTCGACCTCGATCCGCTGCGCCGGCATGGCGTCGGCGATCCGCTCGGCCCACTCGCAGACGACGACGCCCCGGTCGTCCGCCACCATCTCGTCCCAGCCGATCGTCTCGAGCTCCTCGACTCCCGACAGCCTGTACGCATCGATGTGATAGAGCGTCCCGCCCGGATAGCCGTGGACATGGGCGATGGAGAACGTCGGACTGGAGACCTCCAGTTCCGAAATTCCCAATCCGGTCGCGATGCCTCGAACGAAACAGGTCTTTCCGGCACCGAGCTCGCCATCGACACAGAGAACATCTCCTCCCTGGAGCATGCCCGCCATTCGCCGACCGAGATCGAGCGTCTCACCCTCGGATGCGGTGACGATCTCGAGGTTCACGACCCGTGCTCCCAACCGAGACCGTCCACGCCGTGCTCGACCCCACCGGACTCGACCAGGACGGCGGACGCATCTCCGGCAGGACGCTGCCGCACCGTTCCGATGACCGTCAACGGACAATCGAGGATTCGATCGGGAAGTTCGCCGGGAGAGACCATGCACAGCAGTTCGTAGTCCTCGCCGTCTGAAACCGCGGCACGCCAGTCGATTTCATCATGGCATGGCAGGCGGTTCGCATCGATCACGATCTGCATCGAATCGTCGGAGGCGATCATGCGACCGGCATCGATGCCGAGCCCATCGCTCAGGTCGATCATTGCATGGAGACGATCGGAGAGAATTGCATGCAGGAGGATTCCCTCGCCGATCCGAGGCTGAAAGTCGAGGTGACGCCCCGATGGGAGCGAACCCCCCAATGCACCGGTCACACAGACCAGATCGCCGATCTGCGCACCGAATCTGGAAACCGCGCCGCGCCCCGTCGCCTCGGCCATGACGGTCACCGTGCAACTCATCGGGTGACCGTCGGAATGATGCGCAGCGATGTCGCCGCCGATGATCGGCGCGTGGAACGTGTCCGCGGCGACACGCATGCCTTCGAACAACTCCATCGCCTCGTCATCGCCCATCCCCGGCGGAAGCACGACTGTGGCCAGACTCGCCTTGGGTCGCCCCGCCATGGCGGCGACATCACTCAGGCAACGAGCAACGGCCTTGCGACCGATCTCCTGAAGCGACGCAGCCTCGCGACTGAAATGAACCCCCTCAACGACCTGATCAACGGCCAGAAGCACTCCCCCGCCGCCAGGACGACCCTCCTGGTCATTGAACGACCAGCCCTCGGGACGAAGCATCGCCATGTCGTCCCCGGGGCCGATGACCACTTCGGCGGACATGCCTTTCGACCGGTCGAATATTCGTTTCAGCAACGCCTGCTCGTGCATCAGGGAAGTTTATCTCCGTTCAGACGAAGCGAAGGGGCCCTCATGGGCTCCAAATCCGCCTCAGGGGGCATATCACTCTAAATACCTTTGGATTCAAGCAGATAGGAAGAACCTTCCGTGGTCCGCATGCGTATATGAAAAGTGCTTCGAGGGATTCTCCTCCCCCTCGAACTCTCTACATCCTCGGCCCACCCTCCTCGGGCCACACGAACCATCTGTTTCTTTTCTCCCCGAACACTCCGGCTCCTTGTGGGCCGGAGTGCTTTTTTAGTGCTCCGGCCCGCCGAGCATTGACATGACCCTGTCGGCGTAAGCGGACGTGGCCCCCTGATGCTCGAGAATGACTGCACGGCCTCTGCGGGCCATCTCAAGCCGTCGTGACGGATCTGCCAGCAACTGCTCGAGCCCACCGCGCAGTTCGTCCGCGGACAGCTGAAGAAGTCCACCGCCTGAAACCAGCGCATCGACCATCAGCCGAAAGTCGTCGACCGCAGGACCGATGATGGTTGCCACCCCGAGACCGATGGGCTCGGTGACGTCGGACCCGTGCAGATCGACGAAACTGCGCCCGACGACCGCGACATCGGCAAGATCGTACGCCTGAGAGAGTTCCCCGATCGTGTCCAGGAGATACAGATCACCATCACCGGGACGCCCATCGGAACGACGGGTGCATCCTTCGAGCACATCCGCTGCGGCATTGAACCATTCGGGCTTGCGGGGCGCACACAGCAGCTGTGTGCCGGGTGGGAGCGATGCGAGAATCAGTTCATGCTCACCCGGAGCCGTCGAACCCGCGACCACCAGAGGCCGCTTCGGATCGATCCCCAGTTCCTGTCCAAGAGCCCAACTCCCGTCGACCCCCTCTTCACATCGTGCATTGTCCCACTTCATGTTTCCGACGACTTCGACACGCTCTTCGGGGACGCCGAGTTCGATGAACCGCCCCGCATAGGCCTCGTCCTGAGCACCGATCCAGGAGAGCCTGCGGAAGGTGCCTCGGACCAGAGGCCCCAGAAGACCGTATCGACGGCGACTTCTGGGGGTGAGACGACCGTTGATCACCAGAACGGGAACACCACGCCTCGAACACGCCCCGAGGAAGTTCGGCCAGACCTCGAGTTCGACGAGTACGACGAGATCCGGCTCCACGGCCGAGAGGAATCGTCGGATGACACCCGAGAAATCGAAGGGGAACCGAACGACGACATGCCGGCCTTCGAACAGCGATCGGGCGCGACGGGTCCCCGTATCGGTGGTCGTCGCCACAACGACGTCGACGCCACGGGCGTCGAGTGTCGCGACGAGGCCTCTGATCGCATTCACCTCTCCGACCGAAACGGCATGTATCAGAACGCGAGGACGATCCCCGGAACTTCGGCGCGCACCCGGGTCGACTCGGCCGAAGCGAGCAGGCCAATCCGTCCTGATCTTGCCGGTTCGCACCATGCGGAACAGCCAGATCGGCGAGGACACAAGAACGACGACGAGGTACACCCCATCCACAATCCATCTCATGGTCGACAGTGTATCGAGGTGGGATCAACCTCAGAAGGGCAATCGAACCTCTCAGGACCGCCGAAACCGGCATTTAGGCATCCATGACTTGAAACGACGCCGAGAGCGGTCACAATGGAATATGCACGAACGGTGACCAGGGGGGGCCCCTGCTCGCATCGGAGTGCCGCACGGCGGCCCTTCGACCGTGATCACGCGGAAGGAACACAATGCTCGAACTCCAGGTCCTTCATCAGAAGACACGCGACATGATCAAGGCGTTCGCCCTCGGGGACACGGACGAACTGATCATCGGCCGTGATGAAGGATGCGACATCCGCATCAATGCCAAGACCGTGTCTCGCGAGCACTGCTCCATCGAGCAGAGCGGACAGGACACGTGGTTGCGCGATCTCGAATCGACCGGTGGCACCTACATGGACGGCGAACGCGTCAATGAGATCCGCATCGTGGACGGCATGGAGTTCAGCGTCGGACCTGCGATCCTGAAGTTCATCGAAAGCGGAATCTGAACGGGCCTCAGCCTCGACCGGACATGTTCTTCAGCTGCTGTTCGAGTTCCTCGATCATCCGCTCGAGCTGCTGGATTCTCGGCGCACCAAGCATCCCCATCTTGTTCGGAGCCTGCTTCCACCAGCGAAGCCATCGCTTGTAGATGTCGAGCCGCTTCTTGATCGCGACGATCGGAGCGTAGCCACCGAGCCGGCCGAGTTCGGCATTCGACTTGCGCCAGTACGTCTCGCACCGTGCACACGTCTCGATCCAGTCGTCGGACATCTTCTGCCCGGTGCCGATCTCGTTCCAACTGGGAAGATCCAGGATGACGGCCAGTTCCTCCTTGCGGTCGGCAACGGCCTCCGCAAGACAGCAGTCGATGGCCTGCTCCCTGTTGAGCACGACGTTCTCGCCCAGATTGGACAGGACGATCTCACCCTGGATGCCCTGGGGCGTACCGTACCACTCGCAATCACCCGTATCGGAATCCTTGGTGTACGAGATCCAGCTGTCGTTGCGGACCATCGGTCGGGCCCAGTGCTCGGAGTGACCGCTCTCACGGAGGATGGACTTGAGCAGGGTGACCCACTTCTCCTCCATCATGTCGGAGACCGGCTGCCCACCGCTGTGCATGGTGATGGCACCAAGCGCACCGTGGGACTTCCAGATGAGACGGTCACAGCACAGCGCCGTACCCGCCGCGGCGGAAATCGCGTGCCCGACCCACGCCACGATCTGGTGACGCTGCTTGGCATCCTTGATGATCTGGGCCAGGACGATGAACTCCCAGACGCTTCCTCCACCCGACTCGATGTCGAGCACGATCGTCTGACCTGGGCCGACTGCATCGGCCTCGGCGATGATGGCCGAGATCTCCTCGGGACGGAACTCGAGGCCGACCATCTCGCGAAGCGGCAGATAGAAGACGCCGGGGGCGTCGGCATCGGCGACGGGCGTCGAGGTCGGCTGGCCCGCGGCTCCGCCGCCGGTCGTCTGCACGGCCGGCTTGGGCTCACTGCCACGCTTGGGCGCCTCGGCAGGCGCCGATGCGGGAGCGTCGTCCCCAACCAGAGCGATCGACACGATGTCGGTGCGATGGATGAGCATCTCATCGCCGCCGTCGTCCTTCTTGAGAACCATGTAGTCGCCGGTCGACTTGTCCGTCAACACGCCCTCCACGGTGCTGTTGGTGGCGCCGAAGTTGTATTCGACCACGACGTGATCATCGGTCTTGCCACGCCACGTCGATCCGTTGGACAGAGCGTACGAGAGACTTGCGGCCAGAGTCGTCGATGCGACGAGCAGGGTCATCAGACAGGATGCGAAGAGCATGTTCTTCTTCATGGTTGTACTCGATTCTCACTTGATCTCGTTGTTGTACAGGTCGCGACGAACGAAGCCGATCAGGGCCGACCGCCAAGACCGCCGCCGCGATTGCCACCACCACCCCGACCGCCACGGGTGATCTGGCGGATCTGCGCCTGCAGATCCTCCAGCATGATCTCGATCTGGAGCTGGTCCAGGCGGGTCATGCTCCTGATGCGCACCGCGACGGATTCGTTGGTTCGAACCGCAGCGAGGACGCGTGACAGTTCCTTCTTCGCCTTCTGAAGGTTGGACAGCGCGTTGCCGGCGCCGGCACGCTGCATGTACTTCTGATAGTCCTTCATGGCCTGGAGGGCCCGGTCGAACTTGTCCCGCCACTCGTCCTTGTACTCGGTGACGTCGGAGAGCTCCTTGGTCTCCATGACCTGATACTGACGCTCGTTCAGAAGAAGTGCGAGGTCCTCGAGGGTCTCAGCGGTCCCCTCGCTGATGAGCAGATCCTCGCATACCGAGGCATCGAACTCCCAGCCGTGGTTGAAGCCGCGAGGATCGATCGTCTGGCGGATCTTCGCTCCGTAGCCGAACTTGTCGACTGAAATCGGGAGATCGCCCTGGTAGCTCTTGTACCAGAACGGCTGACGTCCGACGCAACTGAAGCTGAAGGGAAGACTTGGATTGAGCAGGCCTTCCATGAAGTTGTCCGAATGACCGCCGAACTGCATGATTCCCTTCGCAGTGCTCAGCCAGGCCTTCTCCATCTTGCTTCGCACGTCGGCATCCGGCCACCCCTGGGTGCTCGACCAGAGTTCGCCCAGACTTCCGAGGTCCGCTTCCGGCGTCATGTAGATGTCGGGCCAGGCGAGCGCGAGCATGGCGGCCGGCCCGGTCGCATCATGCACCCAGACGATCTGCCGGATGTCCTTGGGGATGCCGACACGGAACGCCTTCACGAGGTCCTCCTGGTCGTCCATCACCTGCATGATGGATTCCATCCTCCGGTACGGATCCTGCTCCATGGTGTCTTCGTCGTAGTTGGCACCGGTCCAGTAGTTGAGCATGCTGTCGCCGACCATCGCGCTGTCGAGCTTGATGATCACGACATCGGGCCGCTCGGCCTTGATCTCCTCGATGACCCCTTCGTAGAGAGACGAACGGATATCGGTACCGACCTGACCTTCCATGTCGATGATGTAGAAACGGGAGATGCCATCCACGGCGGCGGCCGGCTTGGCCTTCGCGGGCTTGCCGGGCTCGGCCTGAGCCGGATTCGTCGCCGAAGGCTTCGCCTCCGGTTCCGCGTCCGCGACTTCCACGTCCCGATCGATCTTCAGAATCGCGGCCTTGGGAAGCGTCATGGTGACCGAAATCCCCAGATCGGTGTTCATGTAGTCGAACACGACGGCCTGAGGCGTCTCGCTGACGATCTGTCCATGGAGGACACGACCATCGGACATGTGCACCACATCCTCGGTTGCAGCCATCACGTCGGCGGAAATGGCCATCATGATCGCAAGGGCGAGGATGCCGAATGTTCTCTGGACTCTGGGAAGGATGCGCATGAATCGAAACCTCGATATCGGGTTTCCCATCGCCTGCGAAGGGCTACGGGACCAAACGTGCCCCTCGAGGCCAACACGACCGCGAGAGACCCATTTCAATGCCTGTTTAGTATAGGACACCGCAGCCACTCGGTTGTTTCCCACTTTGGACCGTTTTTCGTGACTCAATCAACTTTCAGAGTCGATTTCGTCGGCCAACCGCCCCGCCAACTCCAGAGCCTCGCCCCGTTGCCCTATTCGCCCCTCGAGCTGGGCGTCGTAGACCTGATCGAGCATTCGAGAGAAATGCGGCCCGGGCTTCAATCCAAGTTGAATCAGATCATGGCCTCCCAGCAGCGGCTCTGGCTGCAGCCCGGTCTCGGAAAGCTCCTGGACCCGCATTCGAATCCGTCCGGCACGGGCTGAATCGACCGCTTCGACCAGAACCGTCGCCGATTCGAAGCCGTGGCGTACGGCCAGCCGCTTCTGTGATGAGACGGACAGATCCCCCCATGAATCCTCGAGGATGCCGTGGATCCCGATGATGTCCGCCAATCGCAGGCGATCATTGTTGGAACTGACCAGCCGATCCCCGATCTCGTCGAGGTGCGCTGTCTCCAGAGATTCGCCGTCACCCGATCTGGAACGATCGAGCAGCCATGCCGCGATCGAAGCCTGGTGCCGCTCGGCCGCCGCGACGCTGGCCGCCTGCAGATGTCGACAGCGGATCCAGTCCGCGTCGGCCGTTGCCGAACCGAGCACCGCCTCCTCGAGACCAAGTTCGGACATGGACTGCACGGCAGCCGCCCAGTCCCCCTCGATCGCCATTCGACGGATTTCGTTGCCGATGCGTTCCCTCGACACGCCCTTGAGCTCACCGGCGTTCGATGCGATCGCATCACGCGTCTCCGGATCGATGGCGAGTCCGAATCTCGATGCGAATCGGACCGCTCTGAGCATTCTCAGATGATCCTCCTCGAATCGATCACGAGCCACTCCGATGGAACGCAGCAGCCGGTTTTCCAGATCCGCCCGCCCACCGTGGTAGTCGATGTGCGTGCATTCGATCGGGTCGTAGAAGATTCCGTTGATGGTGAAGTCGCGACGGCGGGAATCCTCCTCGGCATCGCAGAACGTCACTTCGTCCGGATGGCGATGATCCGAGTAGGCCCCTTCGGAGCGGAATGTCGCGATGTCGAAGGTGTGCCCCCGGGATCGCACCAGAACGACGCCGAACGACTCGCCGACCAGATGCGAGCCGGGGAACAGCGTCTTCAGCTTGTCGGGAACGGCATCGGTGGCGATGTCGTATTCCGCCGGCTCGATGCCCAGAAGTCGATCCCGCACGCAACCGCCCGCGAAGTAGGCGACGTGGCCATGCTCCTGCAGGGAACGCACCAGTGCCGTCGCGACTTCGAGAATGGGAGGCCGACCGCTCATGTGGCGGACTCGCGGCCGTAGATCAGCACGGTCTCCTGCTTCTTGTAGACCCGCGCTTCCGGACCGGCAAGCCCCTCGACGGAATGATCGGTCTTCGGATGCGGCAACGGGGTCCGAAGCAGGATGAACCCGTCCTCGTCCAGCAGCTCGGAGACCCGATGAACCTGCTCGAGCACCTTGGCCCGGGCCCGTTCGTCGACCATCATCGCATAGGGAGGATCCACGAAGATCACGTGGACCGGACGTGGCGACCGGAGAATGGGAAGCGTCGACAACGCGTCTCCCTGCAATGCGACGGCGACGTCGCCGGCACCAAGCATCTCGACGTTCCGCTCCAGGGCGGCGAAGACGCGACGATCACGCTCGACCATCACGACGGATGCCGCTCCGCGACTGGCGGCCTCGAGCCCCATCGTCCCGATGCCCGCAAAGAGATCAAGAACGTTGAATCCCTCGATATGTCCCTGAAGAATGTTGTAGACCGACTCCTTGACCCGATCCGTGTAGGGACGGGTCGTGGTTCCTTCGACGGTCTCGAGGGTGCGTGAGCGATGCGTTCCTGCGATGATCCTTGGCATCGCAGCAGCATCCTTCTCAGGGAGTTCGGCGTCAACTCGCGATGGCCACGAAACGGGACTTTCACCAAATGAACACCCACGGCGACATGCCCCCATCGATTCCGGCCCCCCGGATGCCCAGTGATCTCCAGCAGCGGATGCAAAAGACCGTACTCGGACCGGATCGCGTTCCGGGACTCCTGGTGTCGGCGGAGACCGAAGAGAGGCATCCACCGATGGTCGTATGGCTCCACGGCAGAACGGCGAACAAGGAACTCGATCCCGGACGATATCTGAGGTTGATGCGTGCCGGCATTTCGGTCTGCGCACTCGATCTGCCGGGACATGGCGATCGATTCGATGCTGAACTGCAACATCATGAACACGTCCTCGACGTCATCCTGAGGATGGTGGACGAACTCGATGACGCCGTCGAAGAGGCGGCGAGCATGCTCGAAGCGGATCCCACCCGCCTGGGCATCGGCGGGATGTCGGCCGGCGGGATGGTCGCCGCCTCGAGACTGACACGCCCCCACCCGTACTGCTGCTGCGTGATGGAGGCCACGACGGGGTCCTGGGGTGACCAGCAGGAGCGGCCGATGTTCGATGCCAGATCGCCCGAGGAGATCGCCGTCATCGATCCGCTCGAACATCTCGACGAATGGAAGCCCATTCCAGTGCTGGCAGTCCACTGCAAGGCGGACCAGTGGGTCGACTGGAACGGCCAGAATCGGTTTCTTCAGGCGTTGGAGAGCCTCGATGGCGGCAGTGGACGGATCGAACGCATGCTCTTCGATTCCACAGGCACCGCTCACGAACACGTGGGATTCGGACCACATGCAGCCGATGCGAAACAGCGTGAAGTGGACTTCTTCGCACGACATCTCCTGAGGCGCCTATCCTGATGACCATGAAAGAGACACGACACATCGATGGCTGGTTCGGCGAGTTCGGCGGACGCTACGTCCCCGAGACCCTCGTCACCGCGCTGGATCAGCTCGAGGAGGCCTGGGCCGAAGCGAAGTCGGATCCCGAGTTCGAGCTCGAGTTCACCTCGCTGCTCCGCGACTACGTGGGCAGGGCAACCCCGCTGACCCACGCCCCGCGACTGACCGAACACGCCGGTGGCGCGAACATCTGGCTCAAGCGAGAGGACCTTGCGCACACCGGTGCCCACAAGATCAACAACACCATCGGACAGGCCCTCCTCACGAGACGCATGGGCAAGCAGCGCGTGATCGCGGAGACCGGAGCCGGCCAGCACGGCGTGGCCACGGCAACGGCCTGCGCCCGCTTCGGTCTGGAATGCGAGGTCTACATGGGATCGGAGGACGTCCGCCGTCAATCCCTGAACGTCTTCCGCATGAAGCTCCTGGGCGCGAAGGTCAATGTCGTCGAGGACGGTTCGTGCACCCTCAAGGATGCCACCAACGCGGCCATGCGGAACTGGATGGAGACGGTCGACACCACGCACTACATCATCGGCTCGGTGGTCGGACCACATCCCTTCCCGACGCTCGTCCGAACGTTCCAATCCGTGATCGGGCGTGAGACGAGGACGCAATGCATCGACTGCTTCGGTCGGCTCCCCGATCGAATCGTGGCCTGCGTCGGCGGCGGCTCCAACGCCGCGGGCATATTCAGCGACTTCATCGGCGACGCCGGCGTCGGACTGATCGGCATCGAGGCGGGTGGCCGGGGCGCACGTCCGGGAGACCATGCCTCGACGCTCGTCCACGGCGAACCCGGCGTGCTGCACGGATCGAGAAGCATCGTGCTGCAGGATCCCGATGGCCAGACATCAACCGTCCATTCCTGCAGCGCAGGTCTGGACTACCCCGGCGTCGGCCCCGAACACGCCCACTGGCATGTCGAAGGCAGAGTCGACTACCGGGCCGTCACGGATCAGGAGGCGATCGACGCGTTCTGTCTGCTGTCGGAACTCGAAGGCTGCATTCCCGCCCTTGAAACCGCACATGCCGTCGCCGGCGCGGTGCAGGAGGCCGGCACGATGCATCGCGACCAGCACCTGGTCATCAACCTGTCCGGCCGGGGCGACAAGGATGCGGAGGAGGCGCGTCGCCTGCTCGGCGACCTCGACTAGAGAAGTTCACTTGCGATCGGCGGGCCGCAGGTCGATCGATACGGCCCGGTGGTCCGAGGGACACGCATCGGGCCGCGGGTCCTTGCGCCAGTCGTAGTCCTTCGGCGGAGCCTGCGACTCGTGGACCGTGACGGACCCCCCCACGTACTCGCGATGGGCCGCACTGTTCAGAAGCACGAAATCGAGGATCCGATCCGACTCGTGGGTCCTGGGACGCTCGCTCCGCGGATCGGCACCGATGTCGATGAAGCCCGCCTCTCCGTAGACGTCCATCGAACGGTCCCATGGAGCAGCATTGAAGTCACCGAGCACGATGATGTTTCGAGCGGGGTCCTCCTGCTCCACCGCGCCGATGAGTTCGACGAGCTTGAGGGCCTCGCTTTCGCGGCGGTACTTGTGGCGACCTGACTTGTGATGAACGACGAACATCGTGATCAGGTAGCCGTCCGGACCCGCGACGTCGACCCGCAGCGGCGTCCGCTGGTACGTCGCCGCCTCGTCTCCGTCGCCGGGCTCGGCCCACCCCCCACCGTGCCGGACGACGTCCTGCAGGGGAATGTTCGGCTTCGCCTCGGCATTCATCAGCGGAAATCTGCTGAGCACGGCGTTCTCGACGCCTCGGGCGTACCCGACGTCGAGCGACACCACGTGGTCGTATCCCATGCCGTCGAGATAGGTGTCGCGGAACCACAGCAATGCTGCTTCCGACTCGACCTCCTGGAGCGCGAGGACATCGGCGTCGACTCGCCGGATCACTTCGGCCAGCGACCGGCAGCGACCGTCCGTCGTGGCCATCGGAAGATCGTCGATGTCCCCGATGATGGCCGGATCATCGACATGATCGAACAGATTCAGCACGTTGTAGGTGGCCACGCGGATCGTGGGGTCGGGACGTTCCGGCGGCGCGGTCTCGACCGTCTCCGACGCAAGGCAGGAGAAGGACAGCATCAGCAGAACGACGATCGCGGTGTATCGACTCATCCCTGAGAGTGTATCCGTGGCGGCCCGCCCGTGGTTCAGGGATCGAGCAGAGCCCGCTGCGACTCTTCCTCCTCGGTCGCGAGGGCCCGCGCCTGAAGGATGAGCACGGCAAGCTCCAGCTGCGGATCGAGTCCCCGGGTGACCAGTTCGTCGATGTCGGGCTGATCCGCGGCAACGGGGGCATCCTCGTCATCGGATGGGCTTCGGGGAGGATCGCCGGGCAGACGATCGGCTTCCAGACGCAGGGTCAGGGCTCCCTCGATCTGATCGGCGTTCATCGGCACTTCGAGATCCGGCACGACGCCCCAGTCGGCTCGATCGAACTCCTTGGCGACCTCCTTGTCGACCAGCCGCCCCTGCTCTCCGGTCACGCCCTTGGGCAGCCGGTAGTACTGGGTCGTGCACTTGAGCTTGGCCTCGGCATCGCCTCGGACCGGATGAACCGTCTGTACGCTTCCCTTGCCGAAACTCCGCTCGCCGATCACCAGACCGGCTTCGTGGGCCTGGAGACAGCCGGAGACGATCTCGCTTGCACTCGCAGACCCCTGGTTGATGAGCACGACCGTCGGAAGATCACCGAGAAGGGTCGTGTGACGCTTCGCAGGCAGATCGAACGACTGTCGCCCGTTCTTGTCCTCGCCGGTGACGATGTCGCCGTCCCCCACGAAGAGATCGCTGATCTGGTACGCACTGGTCAGCAGTCCGCCCGGGTTGTACCTGAGATCAAGCACGAGTCCCTTGGGAACGTTGCCGGTGTGCATCTCTTCCAATGCACGGCCCAGATCCATGTAGGTGTCCTCGTTGAACTGCGTGAGCTTGACGTAGGCGATGCCGCTGTCGGAATCGACGTACCAGTCCCAGACATCGTCGCCGTTGTCGTCACGGGCCTCTCGGCGCCAGCCCTTCACGGAATACATCTTGATGAGATCGCGCTGGACACGGATGTCGATCGGATCGTCGGCTCCTTCCCGCATCACACCGAGCGTCACCCAGGAGAACCTGGGGCCGGTGATGTGGTGGACGGCGTCCTGCACCGTCCAGCCGGCGGTGGTCTGTCCATCGACGTTCACGATGATGTCGTCGGGCTGGACGCCGGCCGCCTGGGCGGGCTTGCCTTCGAGGGGGTAGACGACCTTGATGTCGCCGACCTCGTCCTCGGAGATCATGATCCCGACTCCGATGAACTTGCCTTCCATCTGCCGGTTGAACTGATCGATGTCGTAGGGCCAGATGATCTGGGTGTAGGGATCGAGTTCGGACATCGCACCGTCGCCGAATTCCCTCCAGAGCACGGAGTCCGGCACGTCGAGGGTCTCGTCGTTGATCACATCGAGTTCACGGAAGACGCGGTTGGCGACGGACTTGGGGGAGTCGCCGCGCCTGATCATCGTCATCGCCTGCGACTCGAGTGCGTCCAGCCGCTGGTCCCACTGGGAGACGCGTCCGGAATCGGCCATGTGCGGAAAGGTCATCGAGAGCGACGGCATGTGACCGAAGACGTCGAGCGAATCGAATCCGCCCTCGTACAACGGGGGCCATCCCTCCGACGAGATGTGTTCGGATGCGGAGGTCCGGAATGCGTCCCGGACCATGTCGCGATCGATCGACTCGACTTCGTTGCGCCAGCGTTCGGCGAGCTGGGGATTGAACTGGTCGGGCGGATCCTCGCCCAGCCGGGCGTTGCGCTTCACGTACAGATCGTAGAGCCGCTGCCGCGCGTATCGACGGAGCAGACCGAGACGCTGCGAATTGGCGTCGATGCGACGATCGCACTCCTCCCACCGGTCACGGGACGACGTGTCCTCGAAGAGGGTTCGGAGCCGAAAGAGGATCTCCTGGGCATACAGCCAGTCGTGGCCCTCGATGACCGTGGGAAGCGTGGCCTCCGCACGGGCGATGACCTCGATCACCAGTGGCGACTCGAGCACCTCGTCGTAGTCGTCGCTCAGCGTCTGGTATTCGACGGCGCTTCGAAGCGCATCGAGCAGTCGGTCCTCGGCCAGAGCCTTTCGCATGTCTTCGGCGGATTCCTCGCGCTTCGCCTGCATGGCGATCCTGGCCTCGGACTGGTGAGTCATCCACAGGTCGTATCGATCCTTGAACGCCGAACGATCATCGGCCGTGCCGAGACCGTCGGGCCCCACCTTGAGAAGACGGTCCACCTTGGTGCGATCACCGTCGATCGCGGCGTCCCAGACATTTTCGGACCAGTCGCCCTTGCCATCGACCGCAAACGCGGCTGATGCAACGACCAGAAGGCAGGCGACTGAGCAAGCATGGCGAATCTTCATGGTGATGTTCCTTGATGTTCCGTTCGTGAGCCTGTCGGCGGTGAATCGAGAAGCGGAGTGTCGGCTGACGAAAGACCGGTGTGTCGTACGGCCATGTAGAGAATCGACCAGTTCAGGATGAACCTCCATCGATTCGGGCTCGAAAGCGGCGATTTCGGCGTGACGACACCTCGAACCACCTCTGAATACGCCCTGAGCCGCTTTGCGGTTCACATATACTCGGACACGATGGTCCATTTGAACACAATGATCGCACATTTCGGGCTTGCCGCCCTGCCAGACGCCGATCCGGGCCAGGGAGGCATGCTCAAGCAAGGCGTCCTGCTGGCCTGCATTCTTCTGGGATTGACGATCGTGATCATGATCGTGCTGCAACTCGGCGTGATCCGGCGACGCATTCGTCGCCGCAGGGAGTCGCAGGTCCGTCCGGCACCTCCCCATCCACTCGAGAGGCATGAATCCGATCCGTGGGTGGAATCCGCAAGGAGGATGGACGACAAGGCGATCCGGAAACATGAGGATGGCTAGTCGCCGAGTCGGTTCCGCAGCGAATCGAGCCGGTCGGAGGAAACTCCCGCGAGTTCCGCCCGCTCGATCCATCCGGCGGCTTCAATGGAACGCCCCGCCTCGATCCAGGCCTCCGCGGCCTTCATCGCGACGAATCCGGCTCGCTGCCCTGAACCGCCATGGCAACGTTCCCACGCCTCGGCCGCCTGCTCCGGGCGATTGAGATCCATCCAGCATGCAGCGATCTCCTCGGCGACGGGCTCGGTGATTCGAGCCGAATCGGGAAGACCAAGCAGCAGTTCGAGTCCCCGCTCCGGATCGCCGCTCCTCCTGAAGATCCGTGTCTGCATCGTTCGGATGCCGAGGTCGTCCGGCTGTGAATCGACGGCCATGGTGATGTGCCGCTTGGCGTCTTCCCAGAGAGACTGCTGCATGTCGATGACCGCCAGCGTGGCCAGGGCATGCCCCTGTTCGGGAACAAGTGCGAGCACTCGATCGATCGCGCCGCGGGCCTCATCGAGCTGCCCTTCGGCGAGCAGCAGCTGGGCAAGGTACAGACCTGGTTTCGGATCATCCGGCTCCAGGTCGCCTGCCCGGTGGTACAGCTCGATCGCCAGTCCGTTGCGGCCCGCCATCTGAGCGACCTCTCCGGCACTTTGATGCAGTCCGGACGAACGGGGCGAGAGCCGCACGACCTGTTCGTAACGACCGCTCGCTTCGTTCCAGAGAACACGGGCGGCCTCGGGCTGCCCGGAATCCCTGGCCAGAATCGCCCTGGCGACGAGCGTCCGACCCAGCAGCTCCTGCCCGTCCAGCGAGTCCGGCATGACGGTCACCACGCTTCTCGCGATGGCCTCGGCTTCGACCAGATCGCCACCAAGCAGGTACTGCTCCGCCGCCTCCAGGGAGATCTTCACCGACTCCGCATCGGGCGTCGATGAGGACGCGGACGAATCTCCCCCATCACCGCATCCGGCGAGAATGACCGTGAGCAGGACGACGAAGCATCGAAATGGAGAACACGCGAGTATCATGTGGAGCATGGCTTCCAAGACATCGGAA
>MDTG01360684.1_pt1 | contig 23374 bp, 22 predicted proteins | sample 811421 | NCBI WGS metagenome assembly MDTG01 (sample SAMN05326645, study PRJNA326480) | marine metagenome | isolation source: seawater | place: Pacific Ocean: South East | collected 2011
AAAAGCGTTTTAATAGTTTCTAATCTATTCAAGAATTAACCTTTTTCTTTTCTTTGAAGATTTATTATATCTTCTTTTATTTGTATAGGTATAAAATCTAAATCAATTTCATCTCTTAACATTGTAGAACTGATATTTATATCAATTTTTAAGTTTTTAAATTGAACAAAATCATTGTTCGTAAAACCTTCTCTTGAAGCAACAACAAATTGAACTAAAGTTTTTAATTCATCAATTGAATCCCATTTATTTAAATCTTTTACATTATCTGCACCAATAATTAAATAAATTTTTGATGGCTTATATAAATTTTTTAAATATTTGATAGTTTCAATAGAATAAACGGCTCTATTTTGTTTTATTTCATAATCACTAATATCAACTTTTGGATTATTTAAAAATACTTTTTTTAAAAGTTTTTCACGTACTTTTGGTTCTAAATGAAAGCTATTTTTAAAAGGATTTAAATATGTAGGAACTACAACTAATTTATCAATATTAAGCTCTTTTATTGCCTCATTTACAATTGCTTCATGAGCTATGTGAACGGGGTCAAAACTACCACCAAATACTGCAAGTTGCACTTAATTCATACCTTTATTATATACTTAAATAATATTATAGCAATTTTTCGATAAAATATCTACAATTACAATTTATACAAGGGAAAAATATGGCTATTAAAGTTGCAATTAATGGATTAGGAAGAATTGGTAGATGTGTGGCACGAATAGTTGCTAATAGAGAGGATGTTGAATTAGTAGCTGTTAACGCTAGTGGTAGTGAAGAGATGATTCAATATAACCTTAGATACGATACTGTTCATGGAAATAGACAAGATATCAAAGTAGAAGATGGATATGTTTATATTGGAAATGATAAAGCTAAGCTTTTAAGTGAAAGAGATCCTGCTAAATTAGAATTTGCTGCTTTAGGTGCTGAAGTTGTTTTAGAATGTACGGGTGCATTTTTAACAATGGATTCAGTTCAATCTTATATTGATAGTGGAGTTAAAAAGGTTGTTATGTCTGCACCTGCTAAAGATGATACTCCAACTTTCGTAATGGGTGCTAATGAAAAAACTTATGCTGGTCAAGCTATTGTTTCAAATGCATCTTGTACTACAAATGGTTTAGCGCCAGTTGCAAAACTTTTAGATGATGAGTATGGAATTGAAAAAGGTTTAATGACTACAATTCACTCATATACTTCATCTCAACCAATTTTAGATGCAAAAGATAAAAAAGATCCAAGAAAAGGTAGAGCAGGAGCTACAAATTTAATTCCTGCATCAACAGGAGCTGCTAAAGCTATTGGTAAAGTAATGCCACACTTAAATGGAAAATTAAATGGTCAAGCAATTAGAGTACCAACTCCAAATGTTTCTTTAGTTGACTTAACAGTTACTCTTAAAAAAGATACAAGTTTAGAAGAGATTCAAGCTGCATTTACAAATGCATCAACTGGTTACTTAAAAGGTATTTTAGGTATTGATACTGAAGGTAGAGTTAGTTCTGATTTTAATGGTGAAGAGTTATCAACAGTTGTTCCTTTAGATACTATTCAAGTTATTGAAGGAAACATGGTTAAAGTTCTTGCATGGTATGACAATGAATGGGGTTACTCTACAAGACTTGTTGATATGGGTGTACACGTAGCTACTAACTAGAGATTAAAATAAAGGCAATAAATGAAATTACAAGAACTTAAAAATATTGATATAGCAGGGAAAAGAGTATTTATTAGATGTGACTTTAATGTTCCAATGGATGAATACAATAATATTACAGATGATAGAAGAATTAGATCTGCACTTAACACAATCAGATATTGTGTTGATAATGACTGTTCAATTATCTTAGCATCTCATTTTGGTAGACCTAAGAAGAAATTTGATCCTGACTTTTCATTAAAACCAGTTGCAAAAAGATTACATACTCTTTTAAAACAAGAGATTAAAATGGCAGAGCATATTGTAAGAGAAGAAACAATTGAAATTGCTAAAAATCTTAAACCGGGTGAAATTTTACTTTTAGAAAACCTTAGATATAACGATGGTGAAAAGAATAATGACCCTGAATTTGCGGCAAAATTAGCTTCTATGGCTGATGTTTTTGTTAATGATGCTTTTGGAGTATCTCATAGAGCACATGCATCTGTTGAAGGTATTGCAAAACATTTTGATGTAAATTCAAAAGCAGCTGGGTTCTTACTTGCTAAAGAGATTAAATTTTTCCATCATATCGTTCATGAGCCAAAACGTCCGTTTGTTTCAATTGTTGGTGGTTCAAAAGTTTCAGGAAAATTAGAAGCACTTTATAATCTTGTACCAAAAGTTGATAAAATCATTATTGGTGGAGGAATGGCATTTACATTCCTTAAAGCCTTAGGTCATGAAGTAGGAAATTCATTAGTTGAAGAAGATTTAATTCCTGAAGCTATTAGAATTATGGATGAAGCAAAAAAATTAGGTGTTAAATTATATTTACCTGTTGATGTAGTTGCAGCAGAAGCATTTGATGCTGAAGCAATTGCAAAGCATGTTACAGTTCAAGAGATTCCTAAAAACTGGATGGGCCTTGATATTGGACCTGCAAGTGCTCAATTATTTTCACTTGCATTAAGAGATGCAAATACAATTTTATGGAATGGCCCAATGGGTGTTTATGAAATGGATAAATTTGCAAAAGGAAGTACAAAAGTTTCTCACGCAGTTGCAAGTTCATTTGCTACAACTGTTGTTGGTGGTGGAGATACTGCTGACTTAGTTAGAGTAACTGGTGATGAAGATGAAATGACATTTATTTCTACTGGTGGTGGAGCTTCTTTAGAGTTAATTGAAGGAAAAATCTTACCAGGTGTTAAAGCACTTGTAATAGAGGAAGATTAATGTCAATTATTGCTTCAAACTTTAAAACAAACCATACAAGAAAATCTACTGCTTCTTTTGTAAAAGAAGTGAATGATTTTTTAGTATCAGAAGAGATTTCTAATGATGTATATATTTTCCCAACATCAACATCATTAGACTCATTTGATACAGTTTCAAATTTCAATATAGGAGCTCAAAATGCATATGCAACGCAAAAGGGTTCTTTTACAGGTGAAATTGGAACAGAACAACTAGAAGAGTTTGAAATTAAAACAATTTTAATAGGTCACAGTGAAAGAAGACATATTTTAGGTGAATCTCAAGAAGAAATAGCAAAAAAATTCTCTTTTTATAGTAATCTTGGATACAAAATAATCTATTGTATTGGAGAGCCTTTAGAAGTAAAAGAACAAGGAATTGAACAAACTTTAGAGTATGTTTATGAACAATTTGTTGGAATTGATACAAATTATGAAAATCTTATTCTAGCTTATGAACCTGTTTGGGCAATAGGTACTGGTGTAACTGCAACTAATGATGATATTACTTCTGTTCACTCTGCTATTAAATCTAAAATAAATAAACCACTTTTATATGGTGGATCTGTTAAAGTTGCAAATGTTAGAGATATTTGTGCTTTACCTGGAGTTGATGGAGCCTTAATTGGAACTGCTTCATGGATTTTAGAAGATTTTAAACAAATTATTAAAAATACAAAGGACTTATAGATGTTTATGAAGGGTAAAAAAGGTGTAATTCTTGGAGTTGCAAATAACAAATCAATAGCTTATGGAATTGCAAAAGCATGTGCTGCACAAGGTGCAGAGATAGCATTTACTTATTTAAATGATTCTTTAAAGAAAAGAGTTGAACCAATTGCTGCAGAGTTTGGAAGTTCTGATAAAGTTTATGCATGTGATGTTTCAAATCCTGCAGAAATTGTAGCACTTAGAGAATCATTAGAAAAAGATATGGGTCAAATTGATTTTATTGTTCACTCAATTGCTTTTGCACCAAAATCTGGATTATCTGGAAGATTCTATGATATTTCAAAAGAAGCTTTTGATATTGCAATGGATGTTTCTGTTTATTCACTAATTGAAGTTACAAGAGAATTAAAACCATTATTATCAAATAACTCATCTATTTTAACTCTTACTTATTATGGTGGAGCAAAATATATTCCAAATTATAATCTTATGGGTGTTGCAAAAGCAGCATTAGAAATGACTACAAAATATATGGCAGAAGATTTAGGAAAAGATGGAATTAGAGTAAATGCTATTTCAGCAGGTCCTATTAAAACTTTAGCTGCTGCTGGAATTGGTGAGTTTAGATTTATGCTTAAATGGAATGAAGCACATGCTCCAATGAAAAAGAATGTAACAATTGATGAAGTTGGAAATTCAGGAATGTATTTATTATCTGACTTAAGTAGTGCAGTAACAGGTGAGATTCACTATGTTGATGGTGGGTTCAATATTATGGGTATGCCAGCAGTTTCTTTTGATGAAGATGGTAAACAAACTATTGCTTGGGACGGTAACAAATAGTCATTAAGCGTAAGCTTTTGACTAATACCTGCGTTGAAAAAAGAAAATTAGACACTCACATACTTTATGTATGCTCCTGCCTAATTTTCTTTTTCTGCCTTGGTCTAAGACAAAATCTCACGCTTTCTAAACTACTTAAAATAGGTAAAAACAAGTAAAAAGACGAAGTTTTAATTTTAGATTTTTTGAATTTTAAATTAAAATTTTAATGAATAAGAAAATAGGAAAATTATAAAAATGAATATAGATTTTAAAGAATTAGCAAACAAATATAAAACACCATACTATGTATACGATTTTGACCATATTACAGGACAATATGAAGAGTTAAAAGGTGCATTTAAAGCAAGAAAATCAATTTTAGCATATGCTGTAAAAGCAAACTCAAATCTTTCTGTTATTAAACATTTAGCAAGCTTAGGAGCGGGAGCTGATTGTGTATCAATTGGTGAAGTTAAACGTGCTTTAAAAGTAGGAATTGCTCCTTATAAAATCATCTTTTCTGGTGTTGGAAAAATTGATTCTGAGATTAAAGAAGCTCTAGGTCTTGGTATTTTAATGATAAATGTTGAAAGTGCTGCTGAGCTTGATAGAGTTGAATTAATTGCTAAAGAATTAGATGTAATTGCAAGAATTTCAATTAGAGTTAATCCTAATATTGACCCTCAAACTCATCCATATATTTCAACTGGTTTACATGAAAATAAATTTGGAGTTGATATTGATACTGCAAAAAGAATGTATATTCAGTGTAAAAACTCTGATAATTTAGAACCAACTGGAATCCATTGTCATATTGGTTCACAATTAACACAATTAGAGCCAATTAAAGAGTCTGTAAAAATTGTATCTGATTTAGTAAGAAACCTTGCTGCTATAAAAATTGAACTTTCATTTTTTGATGTTGGTGGTGGTTTAGGTATTGTTTATGATGATGAAAAACTAATTGATACAAATGAGTATGCACAAGCTATTTTAGAGTGTTTATTTGGTTTAGATATTACAATCGTTTGTGAGCCAGGAAGATTTTTAGTTGGAAACTCTGGAGTATTTGTATCTAAAGTACTTTATGAAAAAGTAAATGGAAATAAAAGATTTGTTATTGTTGATGGAGCTATGAATGATTTAATTAGACCAGCTTTATATGATGCATATCATAAAGTTGAAGTACTAAATGATAATGAAGAATTAAGTGATTGTAATTTAGTAGGTCCAGTATGTGAAAGTGGAGATTTCTTTGCTAAAAACATTAATTTACCTCAAACAAAACATAATGATTTAGTTGCAATTTATTCTGCAGGGGCTTATTGTTTTACAATGGCATCAAATTATAATACGAGAAATAAAGTAGCAGAAATTGCAGTAGAAAATGGACAAGATAGGCTTATTAGAAGAAGAGAAACTTTTGAAGATTTAATTGCACATGAAGAAGAATTTTTAAAATAATTAAGTAATAGCAAAAAAGGGTACTTATGAGTGAAGCAGGATTATTAGAATTAAGAAATAAACTTGATAATATAGATAACGAATTATTAAAACTAATTAATGAACGAATGGAAGTTGTTCATCAAGTAGGAGTTTTAAAAGCCCATAGTGGTGGAGCAATTTATAGACCTGAACGTGAAAAAGCAATTATAGATAGATTAGAATCTTTAAATGAAGGAAAACTAAATAGAGCTGCTATTGAAGCACTTTTTTTAGAAATATTTGCAATCTCTAGAAATCTTGAACTTCCAGAGAATGTAGCTTATTTAGGACCTGAGGGTTCTTTTACTCATCAAGCAGCAGAAGGTAGATTTGGCGCAATGAGTTCTTATGTATCAATCTCTTCTATAAAAGGAATTTTTAGAGAAGTGGATACTAAAAAAGCAAGATTTGGTGTTGTTCCTATTGAAAATTCATCAAATGGAATAGTTACAGATACTATTAACTGTTTAAATAAATATAACTTAAAAATTATTGCAGAGGTTGTACTTGATATTCACCATACACTAGCTTCAACTTGCGATAAAGTAGAAGATATAAAAAGAATTTATTCAAAAGATATTGCTTTTGAACAATGTAGAAAATTTTTAGCTAATTTTGGTTTAGATGAAGTTGAACAAATACCAATTGAATCAACAACAAAAGCTGCAAAAATTGCTATAAATGAACCAGGAAGTGCAGCAATTTGTCCTCATGTTGGAGCAAAGCTAAATAATCTTCCAATTCTTTTTGAAAATATTGAAGATAAAGATAATAATAGAACAAGGTTCTTTATAATTAGTGACTTTGAAAATGGACAAAGTGGAAATGATAAAACATCAATTTTAGTGAAGCTTTCAGATAAACAAGGAGCATTAGTTGATTTTTTAATTGATTTTAAAAATGCTGGTGTTAACTTTACTAAAATTAAATCACATATTGCTGAGGGAAATTCAATATTCTTTATTGATTTTGATGGGCATAAAGATGATGATGGTATAAAAGAAATATTAGATAAACACAAAGATTCTATAAAAATTTTAGGATCATATGTAAAAGAAATACACGATATTTAATAGTAATAAAATTAGGAATATATAAATGAATTTTAATAAAGTATTAGACAATGTAACTATTTATGAAGCTGGAAAACCAATTGAATTGGTTGTACGTGAGTATGGAATTGACCCAAAAAATATTATAAAACTTGCATCAAATGAAAATCCATATGGTACATCTCCCAAAGTAACTTCAAAGATTAAAGAAATTGCTGGAAATATGTTTGTATATCCAGATGATTCAATGTATGAATTAAAAGAAGCCTTAGCAAATAAGTTTGAAGTTGAAGAATCAAATATTATTGTAGGTTCTGGAAGTGACCAAATTCTAGAGTTTTGTGTACATGCAAAATGCGATAGTAATTCTAAAATTTTAATGAGTAAAACTACATTTGCAATGTATGAAATTTATGGAAAACAAACTGGTTCAAAAATCATAAAAACAAAAGATGATGAGCATAATTTAGAGCAATTCTCAAATCTTTACAAAGAACATGGTGCTGATATAATTTTTTTATGTTTACCTAATAATCCTTTAGGTGAATGCTTAGATAAAGATGATGTTTATGCATTTTTAGAAACTATTGATAAAGATACTTTGGTTGTAGTTGATGGTGCTTATCAAGAATATGCATCTTTTAAAGATGAAAAAAAGAAAATTAATGCAAAAGAGTTAATCTCTACATTTCCAAACTGTATTTATTTAGGAACATTTTCTAAAGCATATGCATTAGGTGGAATGAGAGTTGGGTATGGAATAGCAAATGAAGATATTATAAAAACATTATATAAACTTCGTGCTCCTTTTAATATCACTACTTTAACATTAGCAGCAGCTATTGAAGCTTTAAAAGATGAAGAGTTTGTTACTTCTTGTATTGCTAAAAACTTTGAAGAAATGAAAAGATATGAAAATTATGCTCAAAAGAAAGGCTTTGATTATATTGATTCATATACAAACTTTATAACATTAAAGTTTGGTGATTTATTCTCTTCAAAAGAAGTGGCTCAAAACTTACTTGAACAGGGTGTAATTGTACGAGATTTAACAGGTTATGGTGTTAATGCTATAAGAATTACAATTGGTTCAAATGAGCAAAATACAAAAGTGTTTAAAGTACTAGACGAAGTATTAGAAAAGTTAAAATAGACTTTGGGAGAAATTATGAATATAAAAGATAAATCACTCGAAGAATTAGAAACTGTATCTCAAGATATTAGAGATAGAATTATTGATGTAGTATCTAGAAAAGGTGGTCATTTTTCCTCTACTTTAGGTGCTGTTGAATTAACTGTTGGAATGCATAAAGTTTTTGATGCATACAGTGATCCTTTTATATTTGATGTTTCTCACCAATGTTATCCTCACAAGTTATTAACAGGACGTTGGGAAGAGTTTGAAACAATTAGACAGTTTGGTGGATTAAGTGGTTTTACAAAACCAAATGAATCTGATGCTGACTATTTTATAGCAGGGCATAGTTCAACTTCTATTTCTTTAGCTGTGGGTGCAGCAAAATCGATTAAACTAAAGCAAGAAGATAGAGTACCAGTTGTTATGATTGGTGATGGTTCTATGACCGCTGGAATGGTTTATGAAGCTTTAAATGAATTAGGGGATTTAAAACTTCCTGTTGTAATTATTTTAAATGATAATGAAATGTCAATTGCAAAACCAATTGGAGCAATTTCAAAACATCTTTCAAAACTACTTGCAGGAAAAACTTATCAAGGTTTTAAAGATAGAGTTAATACTTTTATTAAAAATAATATGCCAGAGGGTACTACTTATATCGCTAAAAGAATGGAAGAAGCTATGAAGCTTATTACTCCAGGTATTTTATTTGAAGAGATGGGTATTGATTATATTGGACCTATTGATGGACATAATCTAGAAGAAGTAATTGATACTTTAGAATTAGCAAAGGGGATGAAAAAACCTGTAATTGTTCATGCAAGAACAGTAAAAGGAAAAGGCTACGAAATTGCAGAAGGTCAACATGAGCATTGGCATGGTGTTGGTCCTTTTAATGTTGAAGATGGAGCTTTTATAAAAAAAGCTGCACCAAAAGCTGCAACAGCTGTATTTGCTGAAGCTTTATGTGCTTTAGCATGTAAGCATGAAAATATTGTAGGTGTTACTGCTGCAATGCCAAGTGGTACTGGAATAAATAAATTAATGGATAAGTTTCCTGAACGGTTTTGGGATGTAGCAATTGCAGAACAACATGCAGTTACTTCAATGGCAGCAATGGCAAAAGAAGGTTTTAAACCATATATTACTATTTATTCTACTTTTCTTCAACGTGGGTTTGACCAAATTATTCATGATGTATGTTTAATGGACTTACCTGTAGTTTTTGCAATTGATAGAGCAGGAACTGTAGGAAATGATGGCGAAACTCATCAAGGTGCTTTTGATATTTCATATTTAAGGTTTATTCCTAATATGATTGTTTTTGCACCAAGAGATAATGCAACTTTAGAAGAGGGTTTATCTTTTGCTTATACTTTAACATCTCCTAGTGCTATTAGGTATCCAAGAGGTGCCTTTATGGAAGTTGACTTTCCTATTGTTCCTTTTGAGCTTGGAAAAGCTCAAATACTAAAAGAGGGTAAAAGCAAGAAGCTGTTTATTGGTTATGGAGCAGGAGTAGGACGTGCTTGTAAAACTGAAAAACTACATGATGAAGATATAGCTATTGTAGATTTAAGATTTGTTAAACCAATAGATAGTGAGTGTTTAAAAGATTTAGCTACAAGATATGATGAGTGGTATGTTTTCTCTGATTCACAAAAACAAGGTGGAGTTGGAAGTGCTATTTTAGAGTTTTTAAATGAAGAAAATATAAATATAAAATTAACATCTTTTGAGTATGAAGATAGTTTTATAGACCATGGAGACACTAAACTAGTTGAAGAAAGTTTAGGTTTAGCCCCAGAAGATTTAGTAAAGAGAATAAAATAAAAATGAATGATAAATTAAGTGAACTTCTACAAAATAATACAAAAGAAGAGATTTTGGACTACTTTACTAGTGCTTTAGAAAAAAGTGATGAAGCACCATTTTGGAAAGAAAAAATTGTACCTTTTGTAGATGCGATATTGTCTGTTTTATTAGCTTTAAAAAAACAAAATATTTTATTTACACCAGAGGGTGAGATAAAAGAAGCTTTGGATTCTGAGCTATTTTATCAGTGGACAGATTTAATCTCTTTACGAACTCTTGCCTTTACTTTAGAATTAAGTAATGCACAAAATAAATTATTAAGAACTTCATATAAAGATGTTGCATATGAAAAAGTAGATTTAGAAGTTTTAGGTAAATATCTTAGTTCATATAAAGTAAATTTAACAGAAGAAGACCACCTTGATTTTCCAGTAGGAAACTATAACTTACATATTGGAATGGTAACTATTATAAAATCTTTATTTTAAAAGAGCACTTTGCTCTTTTAAAACAGTTTAGAAGTTTAGCTTTTGAAGCTTATCATATCCATAAACATCACTATAAAATGATAGATTACCATTATTAACTTGCACTGTTTGGTATGTTAAATGAATAGGTAATTGTTTGTTTAATCTAATTGTATCAGTTCTTTGACTATCGTAAATACCTCTAACTTTCTTATAAGAGTATTTTGTATAATTTTCTGATAAATACTTCATCAAATTAACAGGATGTTCTAATCTAATACATCCATGGCTTGTAAATCTTATTTTTTCTCTATTTGATTTAAATCTCCATGTCCCAATTGTATCGTGCATATAAACTGCATAATCATTTGGAAAAATAAACTTCATTCTACCCATTCCATTTGTTCTTGATGGTAGTTGAATAAACTTATATGGAATATATTTAACATTTTTCTTTAAATATTTTTTCCATTTTACATCATTCCATTTTATTTTTTTAGAATCAAGTCTATAGTTTTTTCTAATAACTATATTTTTCTTTCTTAAATAGTTTTTATCTTTTAAAGCTTTTGGAATAATAGAACTTTTTGCAATAGAATCAGGAATATTCCAAGTAGGATTTACTATAAAATAAGCTAATTTACTTGAAAGTACAGGTGTTTGTGCATCTTTTGCACCTACAACTGTTCCAAAAGTTTTTGTTTTTTTGCCATCTTCATAAAATGCAAAATTATATGATGGAATATTTAATTGAATAAAATTATCATTATTTGAATACTTTAAAAGTTTAAGTCTTTCAATATTTAATCTTAGTTTATTATATTTTGATTCAGATAACTTGTCTTTGTCAAGTTTACTTATAAGTGCAAAAAATTGCGGGTGCTTTGGTGTATAAGTTTCTAAAATACTTTTAACACTTTTTGTATTTGATGTATACTTTTCTAGTAGTTTTTCTTTATTGATATCTACATTATATACTTCATAATCTTGATTCATATCTCTATATTTTCTTTGTTTTAATTTCTTTTTAAAAGCATTTTGATCGATACAAGAGTTACTTAAATTATTTGTATATTCATAAAATAAATCTTTTAATAAATCAACTTTTTCTTGGCTATCATTCATATCTTTTATAGATAAATACTTCTCTTTACTTGAACATAAAGATGCATATTTGTCATTTTTTAATATTTCTAAAAACTCTTTTGAATTTGAATCTAATGTAAATTGATTTACTACTTTTTCAACTATTGGAGTTATCTCTTTTTCTTTTTCAATTACTGCATTTTGAATAAGAACTTCTTTATTTTCAATCATTTGAGAATTGTTTTCTACATAAGGTTTAGAACAACCAACAAAGATAGTAGAAGATAAAACAGCAGTATATATAATATTTGATATTTTCATTTTTTTCCTATTTTTATAATGTTTGATATTATTACATAAAAGCTTTTAATTTCTCGACACAAAGACCCATTGCTGTGCTTTCATAGCCTTTTACTTCTTTAATATATGGTTTACAAAATCCTTCAACCATAATAGCACCAGCTTTTCCAAAACATTCACCTGATTTAATATATTCATTTATATCATGTTCTTCAAATTTATTAAATATATATGTAGTAATTGATATGTCAATAATCTCTTTGTCTTTTGATTTATAAATCATACAAGTAATTACAGAAGTTTCACTTCCACTTTGAAGTTCAAGCATATTTCTTGCATCATTTTCATCTTTTGCTTTTCTTAAAAGTAAACCTTTTGTTGTAACAACACTATCAGCAACTAGTAATGGCATATCTTTAATACCATACTTTTTATAAAGCTCATTAAATTTTCCTTTTGTTGCTTCATAACAAAAAGATTTAGGATTCGTTGTTTTTATAGAATCTTCATCAAAATCTCCACCATTTTGAATAAACTCTATATTTGCATTATTTAGTAATAAAGCTCTTGTTTGTGAATTCGAACCAAGTCTTATCAAGATAACCCTTTTTTATTTGAATTATACTCAATTTGTATATAATACTATTTTAATAAATAATATAAAATATAAATATAACTTAGGATTTAAAATATGAATATAGTAGTAGTTGGAGCTGGTGGAATTGGAGCTTATTATGGAATGATTTTACATGATGTTGGATGTAATATTACTTTTGTAGCAAGAGGAGAAAATTTAGCATATTTAAAAGAGAATAAGTTAAAAATGACACATCCAAATTATATAATTGAAGATAAAATAAATACATTAAGTATAGAAGAACTAATAGCTTTAAACCCAGAAAATTTTGATGCAGTTATTATTGCTACAAAAGCTATGAGTACAAAAAGCATTTCAGAATCTCTAGCTTCTTGGATAAAAAAATCATCTTCATCTTTAAAAGTTCCATATTACATTTCATTACAAAATGGTGTAGAAAATGAAGATGTAATGTGTGAGTATTATCCAAAAGATTTTGTAATAGGAGGACTAACTAGACTTATAGTTTCACATACTGTTAAATTAGGTCATGTTCACTGTTCTGGTGAAGTTCAAACTCTTCTTGGAGCTTTAAAGCATACAGAAGAAAATAAAAGTTTTTTAGAAAAGTTCAAAAATATATTGGATAAAACACAAACAACAACAATTATTTGTGAAGATATAAAACTAGAACTTTGGAATAAGCTTATTATTAATAATGGTGTAAATGCAATATGTGCACTTATCCAAGAAGAGTCTGGACCACTTTTAAAAAATGAAAAAACAGCAAAATTAATATATGGTCTTATGAGTGAAGCAGCAAGAGCTTCAAATGCAGTAGGAGTAAACCTAACTCAAGATGATGCAAAAAAAATGTATGAGTTAATGAAAACATTTCAATCTGTAAAACCCTCAATGTGGGTTGATACTCAAAATAATAGAGATTTAGAACTTGATGAGATTTGTGGAGTTGTTATAAAAAACTGTGAAAAATTAGGAGTTGATGCTCCATATACAAGAACAATAGCTACTATTTTAGAGTATACATATAATAAAAAAAGAACTAATCTTCTTAAAAGTAAATAGATGAAATATTATGTGTTTTTAACACTTACTGTTCTTTTTTGGTCTGGGAACTTTGTCTTTGGAAGATTGATATCTACTGATGTAGAACCTTTACAACTTGCTTTTTTTAGGTGGTTTTTTGTTGCATTGATTTTATTACCTTATTTGATATATAGATTTAAGCATATTATGAATGTCTTAAAAAAAGAGTACTTTATTATTATCCTTTTTTCTATTTTAGGTATTTCTGCATTTAATACACTTTTATATTATGGGTTGCAAACTACAACTGCAACTAATGCTTTATTAATTAACTCAAGTATTCCAATAATGATAATTGTATTATCAGCAGTCATTTTAAAAACACGAATTACAAAACTACAAAGTGTTGGAATTATTCTTTCAACTTTAGGAGTTTTTTTCCTAATATTAAAAGGTGAATTAAAAAACTTTATTACCTTAGAGTTTACCAGTGGAGATTTATGGATTCTACTTGCTTGTGTTACTTGGGCTTTGTATACTGTAATACTAAAGTATAAGCCAAAAGAGTTAAATGCCTTTGATTTTTTAAGTATTACAACTTTTATTGGAATAGTAGTACTAGCTTTTGTGTTCTTTTCTTTTGGCTACAGTTTTGAATTAAGCTTTTTAGAAAAAGATGAGGTTTTATACTCATTTATTTATATGGTGATTTTCCCTTCACTTCTTTCATTTTACTTTTGGAATATGTCTATAGTTGAAGTAGGGGCAAATAAAGCTGGACAATTTACACATCTAATGCCAATCTTTGGAGCAATTTTAGCTTATATCTTTTTGGGTGAGAGATTAGAACTTTATCATTTAGTGGGTATTTTATTTATAGCAGTTGGTATTTATCTATCAATTTTTCTAAAAAAGGCATAATTATTTATGAATAAAGGTACAAGTTTTGCGGGAATATTAATATTTCTTTCTTTTTTATCTACAATTTATTCTTACTTTTTTAATATAGAATTATTGATATATTCAGGTGCCATAGCTTGGGTCTCACTTATGATTTTATTCTCATCAATAAAGAAAAAAAAGATGTTATTGATTCTTTTTTCTTTAAGTTTTATAGCTTTTTTCATATCTTATATAAATGGTTTTAATATAAATATAATTAAAGTTTTTACTGTAAATCAGTACTTACTAACTCTTTTAATAGGAGTTGGATTTTTAAGACTTATTGCAATTCCTAAAAAAGATAAACAAAACAAACTTCCAATTGGAAAGGTCTCTTTTTTTAAAACTTATTTAGGTGTTCATTTATTTGGCTCTGTAATAAATCTTTCATCTTTGATTTTAGTAGCTGATAAGTTTTATAAAAAAGCACCTTTAACAAATGCTCAGATAATTCTTCTAACAAGAGCTTTTGCTTCAGATGCATATTGGTCTCCATTTTTTGTAGCTTTTGCTGCTGCTATTACTTATGCTCCTAATTTGTCTACATCTATAATTTTAGTAAATGGAATCTTTTTAGCCTTAGTAGCTTTTTTAATTTCATATCTTGAAGTGCTTAAAAACAAAGAGTTAAATATTGATGATTTTAGAGGTTATCCTCTCTCTTTTGATACTCTTTATTTGCCAATTTGTTTAGCATTTTTTGTACTTCTTACAAATCATTATTATCCTGAGATTAAAGTAATAATATTAGTCTCTTCTTTTGCTGTACTTTTAACTTTACTTGTCTTGCCAATAAAAAAAGGTTTAAAAAAAGCAAAAGAGAAATTATCTTGGCATATAAAAGAAGAGCTTCCAAATATGAAAATGGAAATGTCACTTTTCTTAGTTGCTGGAATGTTTGGTATTTCAATTAGTTCAATACTAATAGGACTTGATTTATCTTTACCTTTTGAAAAGTTTGATTGGTTTATTGCTTCAATTCTTTTAGCTATTTTTATTATTCTAGCTTTTGTAGGAATTCATCCAATTATTACAATTGCGATTATTGGAGATTTTTTATCAAGCGTTAATCATACCTTACTAGCAGTTACATTTTTAATGGCCTGGTCAACTACAGTTTCAACGTCTCCTTTTAGTGGCTTAAACTTAACAATTGTTGCAAGATATAAAGTCGAGGGGAAAAGAATATTTAAATTAAATATTTTATATGCATTAAAAATGTACATAGTTTGTGTTTTATGTCTATTTCTTTTATCAAATTTTCTTCAATTGTAATAAAATCATACAATTATCATATCACTAATGTATAATTTTCTCATAAAAGAGGTATGTGCAAACTCATTTGTATCCTTTCTGCTTCCTAAATTATAAATTTTTTGCATTTACCCTTTTTTTTAGTTACAATTAGCACATCTTACAAAAAGTGACTACTTTATGAATCTATTTTTAATATTATTATCAAAAATTTCACCTTTATATTTAAATATTATACTTGGATATATATTAACAAAATATCTAAAAGTTAGAAGAGATTATGTTGCTTTTATTCTTATTTATATTTTAGGTCCAGTTGTAATATTCTTTGCAACCTTATCAATTAATATTAACTTTCAATTACTTTTTTTACCCTTATTTGTCTTTATTTTTGGCTCAAGTATTGCTTTTTTCATATTATATAAATACAAAAATGAATGGAAAGATGCAAGTATAAATACCTTGGCTTTTACTTGTGGTACTGGAAATACAGGCTATTTTGGAATTCCTCTTGCAATGATATTATTATCTCCTGAAAATGCTAATATGTTTATTTTTGCTACTTTAGCATCTTTACTTTATGAAAATACAACAGGTTTTTATGTAACAGCAAAAGGCTCTTTTACAGCACGTCAATCAATTATTAAAATTATAAAACTACCCTTACTTTATGCTTTTATTGCAGGTCTTACTTTAAATGTAATAGGAGTTGATATTCCATCTTTTGTAGTACCATACTTTGAAGTTATAAAATGGTTATTTGGAATACTTGGAATGATGATGCTTGGTATGGGAATGAAAGGTTTTAATTTAGAAGAAGATATGGATAAAAAATATATAAAGATTGCATATTTCTTTAAGTTTATTTTTTGGCCAGCATCAATACTTTTAATTATATTTATGGATAAGAGTTTCTTTGGATTATTAAATCAAGATATTTATGATGTTTTATTTTTATTCTCAATTGTACCACTTGCAGGAAATACAATAACACTAGCAGTTTTGCTAAATGCAAAACCACAAAAAGCATCTTTTACAGTATTGTTAAGTAATTTAATTTCAATAATTTATATACCAATTATGCTATTTTTATATGGTGGAGTTTAGAAGAAATTAGTCTATAATTCTTCTAGATGTCCAGTAAGCTTTTTTATAAAAGGGTTTATCTACTTTAGAAAACTTTACACCTTTAATTGAAGCGTGCATAAAGTCACCATTTCCCATATAAACTCCAACATGTCTATCAACTTTTCCAGTTTTAAAGAATATTAAATCACCTAATTCAAGATCAGATTTAGCTACTTTTTTCCCTACTTTTACTTGTGTTCTAGTACTTCTAGGAATTTTGATATCAAATTTCTCTTTATAAATTCTTTGTGTAAAAGCTGAACAATCAATACCTTTTTTAGAGTTTCCTCCAAACCTATATTTTACATGTTTCCACTCATTATAAAAATCCATAAATTGCTTATTCATATCTATAGGATCATTTTTTACTTCTTTTTCTTCTAGTAGTTTTTTATACTCTTCTGGCGTTATTATAGGTTCATATGAAACTACAGGCTCTTTTTTCTCTATTAAAGGATTAGTATTATTTACTTCTGTATCAGTGATATTTTTATATAAAGTATTTTCTACAAAAACATCAGGTTTATTTTGACAACCCATTAAAAATAGAAATAATGGTAGTGCTAAATAAGATTTTTTAATCATTTTTTAATCCTTTTTATAATTATTATATTATTCATTATAGCGTTTATTTACTTAATCAAGAATCCTTTGAGATTTCCAATAGTGCTTGTTAAAGTAGACATTATCAAGCCTTGAGATAGTTACTCCTTTTTTACTAGAGGCATGCATAAACTTTCCATTTTCTGTATATATGCCTACATGGCGCGAATTTTTTCCTGTTTTAAAAAACACTAAATCCCCTGATTTTAATTGTGATTTTCTAATATTTTTACCCTTCTTTGATTGTTGAAGTGTAGTTCTTGGTATATTAATATTAAGTGTTTGCTTATATGCTTTTTGAATAAAAGCTGAGCAGTCAATACCTCTTTTAGAGTTTCCTCCAAACTTGTATTTTACTCCTCTCCATTCTTTATAGAACTTAGCAAAGTTTTTATTAATACTATTTTCTTCTTTTTGATTTTTTAAAATTGTATTTTGTAAGGAAGCACTAGGATAGTTTAAGTCAGTATTATTTGCTATGTTATTCTTCGACGAACAAGCTATAAAAAAAAAGGCTGATATTATAAGTAATAGTATATTTTTAATCATCTAGATATGATAATTAAAAAATAATTTTATGTCAAGTTCTATTTTTATGATGATATAATAAGAAAAAGATTTTTATTAAGGATATGAAATGCTTAAATCTATTTATTTAGTTTTTATTGTTTTGTTTTTTACTTCATGTAGTTCTTCAAAACTTACTAGTATAAATAATTATCTTGATATATCAAAGCAAAATAAGCAGTATACAAGTGATAGTTGTGCTTTTGATTCTTATATAATAAGTAGAGCAAATAGTGAATATGGAGATATTTTTATAGAACATTTTTCTTTAAATTCAAATTGTGAATGGAATGGTTTTCAAAGATCATATTTTGATAACTTATTTAAAGAAAAAACTGCAATAAAAACAATGGTAGCACTAGAAAGAATAGATTTCCCATCATATGAGTTTTCTACTTATTTAATAAATGATAAATATATACTAAATTTAATATATGAATATGCAGCTAATAAAAACACTTTTATACTTGATTATAAAGGAGAACTTTTTAGTGAAATGATTAAAAAGTTTGATAAAAACTATAAAAATAAATATTTAGAATATCAAAGATTTTCATCAAGATATAATAGTAGTTTAGTAAATCAAAATATAATTAAAAACTATTTTAATGAAGAGATAGAACCTTTAGATTAGAAAATAAATAGATTATTTAAATATACAATTTATGCACAATCTTTGCTAATAATATCTACAGTAGTTAATTTAAAAAGGAGCCAAGATGCTAAAAAGTATATTTTTATTGTTTATATGCATAATACTTTTTTCAGGATGCCATAGATATCATCATAATGTAAGAACAGTAATAAGTCCTGCAATAATTTTCAAACCATTTCACTTTAAAAGTAGATACCATCATGATTATAGAGGAAATTATAAAAGTTATTCAAATAGACACAGAGGTCACTAAGGTTTAGATATTTAGATATAATCTTTCAATGAAAAAGATTAATTTATTTATAGTTATATATTCTATTATTATCATTTTATCGGTTATGTATGCAACACAACCTTTACAACCTTTACTTGCAGAAAAATTTAATATTTCAATTATTAAAGCCTCGCAATTTACAGCAATAATTATGCTTTTTTTAGCAATATCACCTATTATTTATGGATATATTCTAGAAAAAGTATGTGCTAAAAAAATGCTTTTGCTTGCAACATTTACTTTACTTATAACAAATATATTTCTAGGGTTTTCAACAACATATGAAAGTTTTCTTTTTTTTAGAGTTTGTGAAGCCATTGTAACCCCTGCAATTTTAACAGCACTTATGTCAATCTTAGCAAATATTGATAAAGAAAATATCAAATTTAATATGTCAATATATGTGGCTTCTACAGTTTTTGGAGGTCTTTTAGGAAGACTTTTCTCTGGTTTCATTGCTACAAACTTTTCTTATGAATATGTTTTTTATTCTTTAAGTTTTGCACTATTTATCTCACTATTTTTAATTCAAAAGTTATCATATGAAGGTGAAGCAAATATTGTAAAACCAAAGCTAAAAGATATAAGTAATATTTTAAAAGATAAGCGTTTTGCATTAGTTTATTTTTTAATGTTTTGTATGTTTTATGTTTTTGCAGGTGTTTTAAATGTCTTACCTTTTAGAGTAAAAGATATCTCTTTAGATGTTACAGAGTTTCAAATAAGCTTATTATATTTAGGATATGGAATGGGAATACTTGTCTCTTTATCTTCAAAAAGAATAATAAACTTTTTTAAAAGTGAACATAATACTATTGTTTATGCCTTACTTCTCTTTACTTTTGTTAGTTTCTTTCTTTTAACAACAAATCTTATATTTTTATTTATTATGCTTTTTTTATTTTGTATTGGAATGTTTACAATTCATACAGTAAGTACTGGCTTAGCTAACTCAATGAAAGCTTCACAAAAAGCATTGACTTCAGGAATGTATCTTAGTTTTTATTATTTTGGAGGAGCAACGGGTTCTTTTATACCCTCAATTATATATGAAAAATATGGTTGGGATGTGATGATTTATAGTTTTATATTTGTCTTAACTCTAATGGTATTTGTAGTATTTAAATCAAAAAGTCTATTTTTAAAAGAGGTCTAGTTTAAATTAGACCTCTTTTTTAAAATCCTCTTAATGTTATACCTAAGTAAATAGCTATAATTCCTAAGATAATATTTAATGGAATGTAATATTTAGCAATTGGGGCTAAATTATTTTTAGCAGCTAAAAAATCACCTTCTATAAATGCTTTTTCTGCTTTGTTTCTTTTAATATAGATAATTATAAAAACTACAGTCATAACAGTCCATATAGCTTCTTTAGCTATTACAAAACTATATAAAGGTGTTCCTTTAAATCCTAAAGCTATTATCATGATAACAGCTGTTATAAGTAAGATTAAAATTGCTGGAATTACCATATTAAAAAATCTTTTTAAGTTTTCTAATGTTCGCTCAATTTTTATTTTTGGTTCTGCAATATTTTGAATTGAGTAATGAACTGCAAATCTAATTGCAATCATTCCTCCAACCCATAATACAGCTGAGATTACGTGTAAAAAAACTATTAGCGATGAAAAATTGTTAAATAATTCAGTCATTATTAGATATTCGCTTTAGCATATGTTAAAGCTTCTGTTTTTGCTTCTTTTATTTTACTTACGTCTTTTCCACCAGCTTGTGCAAAGTCAGGACGTCCACCGCCACCACCACCAACAATTGGTGCAATAGTTTTTATCCAATCACCAGCTTTGATATTTGTATTTTTACTACCAGCCACAAGCATAACTTTGTCACCTTTTGCTTGAAGTAATAGTACTGCAAGTTTATCATTTGCATTTTTTAAATCATCAACGATTTTTTTAATATCACCATTTTCAACAATATCAACAACAACTTTAACATCATCAATCATTTCTTCATATACAGGAGCTGCTGTTTGACTTTGTGCAACTTCAACTTCTTTTTTAAGCTCTTTTACTTGCTCTTTTAATTTCTTAATTCCAGCAATTGCATCTTTGTTTTTAATCTCAGCTTGTACTTCTTGATATTTTTTAATAATAGAGTTTGTGTATTCAATAGCAGCTAATCCACAAACTGCTTCAATTCTACGAACACCAGCACTTACTCCTGATTCTTTTGTTATATAAATTGAACCAATATCATGAGTATTTTTTACGTGTGTTCCTCCACAAAATTCTACAGAAACATCTCCAAAGCTTACAACTCTAACACTAGAACCATATTTTTCGCCAAACATAGCAATTGCGCCTTTGTTTTTAGCTTCTTCAATAGGTAGCTCTTCAACATCTCCAGAGATTCCTCTTGCAATCATTGAGTTAACTAAATCTTCTACTTCTTTGATTTGTGCTTCTGTCATAGCTTTTGGATATGTAAAGTCAAATCTTAATTTTGAAGTGTCATTTAAAGAACCAGCTTGTGCTACAGTATCACCTAAAACCATTTTAAGCGCACTTTGTAAAAGGTGAGTTGCACTATGATGTTTCTCTATTTCTTTTCTGTTTACTACAAGAGCTTGAACTTTTTCACCTTTTTTAAGAGTTGAATTTTCTATTTTTACTTTTGAAAGGTTTATATCATAGAATTTTGAAGTCTCTTCAACAATTGCAATATGCTCTTCATCTTCTAAAGCTCCCGTATCTCCACTTTGTCCACCAGATGTTGCATAAAATGGAGTTTTATCTAACATAACCCATCCAATTTGTCCAGCATTTAAAACTTCAACTTCTTGGAATTTTTCATCTAATAAAGCTACAATTACAGAGTTTTCAAATGTTTTTTCATATCCAACAAAAGTATTTTTACCATACTTTTCTAAAAGTGTTTTAAAATCACCCTCAGTAGCAGCATCTCCACTACCTTTCCAAGCAGCTTTTGCTTTTGTTTTTTGTTCACTCATTAACTCATCAAATTTAGCATTATCAACTTTTAGATTTTTATCTCTTAACATATCTTCTGTTAAGTCTAAAGGAAATCCATAAGTATCATAAAGTTTAAAAGCAATAGCACCACTAAATACATCAGTTGTTTTTGCTAACTCTTCATTAAAAATACTCATACCTAAGTCAATAGTCTTAAAGAATCTTTCTTCTTCAAGTGTTAATTGCTCTTTAATATAGTCAGCTTGGCTTTTTAAATCAGTATAATGTGAACCTAAAATTTCTACTAAAGTATCATATACTTTTGCTAAAAATGGTTTTCTAAACCCTAATAAGTATCCATGTCGTACTGCACGTCTTAAAATTCTTCTAGAAACGTAAGGTCTTCCTTCATTTCCAAATAAAATTCCTTGAGATAACATAAATGATGTTGCTCTTAAGTGATCTGCAATTACTCTGTATGAACCAATTGTTTCCTTATTTGCAGTTTTTCCAGCTAACTCTTCAATTTTTTTGATAATTGGTTGGAAGTTTGATGAATCAAAATTATTTAAAACACCTTCTTTAATAGCAATAACTCTCTCTAAACCCATTCCTGTATCAATTGATGGTTTAGGAAGTGGAACTAGTGTTCCATCTTTTTGTCTATCATATTGCATAAATACTAAGTTCCAGATTTCTAGGAATCTATCACCCTCTCCACCTAAACAATCTTCTTCTGAATTAAAGTCCTCTTCACCTTGGTCATAGAATATTTCACTACAAGGACCACAAGCTCCTGTATCTCCCATAGACCAGAAATTGTCTTTATCTCCAAATCTTTTGATTCTTGAAGCATCAATGTGCTCTTGCCATAGTTCATAAGCTTCATCATCACTTTCATGAATTGTTACCCATAATTTATCAATAGGAAGTTCAAGGTTAACAGTTATAAATTCCCAAGCATAAGCAATTGCATCTTTTTTAAAGTAATCACCAAAAGAGAAGTTTCCTAGCATTTCAAATAGTGTATGATGACGTGCTGTATATCCAACATTTTCTAAATCATTATGTTTTCCACCAGCTCTTATACATAATTGACAAGAAGTTGCTTTTGGATTTTCAGGTTTTGGAATTGCTCCTGTAAATATATCTTTAAATTGAACCATACCAGCGTTTGTAAACATAAGTGTTGGGTCATCAGGAACTAATGGCATTGATGAAACAATGTCATGTCCTTTGTTTTTAAAAAACTCTAAGTACTCTTTTCTAATATCCATGTGAATTATCCGTGTTAAATTTTAAAATATATTATCAAAAAATTGATTTATAAAAGATTAGTAAACTTAAGAATAATAAATAAAACTTATTTTAAGTTATGTGGAGTTATAATAAGTGAGTTTAATTTATAATTTTTTTAAATAAACGGAAATAAAATTTAATAACAAAAGGAAATAAAATGAGTAAATATACAGAACTAACTCCAGCAAACTTTGAAGAAATCACTAACAGTGGTGTATCTATGGTTGACTTTTGGGCTCCATGGTGTGGACCTTGTAAACAAATAGGGCCGTCTTTAGAAGAAATCTCTGATGAGATGAAGGATGATATCATAGTAGCTAAAGTTAATATTGATGAAAATCC
>MDTG01286020.1_pt1 | contig 23371 bp, 20 predicted proteins | sample 811421 | NCBI WGS metagenome assembly MDTG01 (sample SAMN05326645, study PRJNA326480) | marine metagenome | isolation source: seawater | place: Pacific Ocean: South East | collected 2011
GTTTGTGGCATATATAATATTGTTTTAATAATCCTAATTAAATTGTCAAAATTTAGGCGCTTATAAAACTAATTAATGTATTTCTCCCCAATTATATCCTGAATTTATATTAACTTCCAATGGTATTGAAAAAATGTGATTATCAGATTGTGAAATTGAGGTCATAGCTTTAGTTATTATTTTTTCAACATAGCTTCTATCTAATTCTAAACTTTCAAAGATAAGTTCATCGTGTATCTGAAGTAACATTTTAGTTTTGAACTTTTCGTCTGTCTTAATTAATTTATCTATTTTAATCATTGCCAGTCTTATTATATCAGCTGCAGATCCTTGAATAGGAGCATTAATAGCTGCTCTTTCTTGAAAACTTCGTACACTAAAATTTTTATCATTAATTCCTTTTAGATGAATTCTTCTGCCAAAAATATTACTTACATATCCATTTTTTCTGCAAGCTTTTATAGTTGAGTTCATATATTCTTTAATTTCAGGAAATTTTTTGAAATAAGAATTAATAAAATCTAATGCCTCTTGATTAGAAACTGACAGTTGTTTTGCTAATCCATATTGAGTAATCCCATAAATGATTCCAAAATTAATAGCTTTGGCTTTTCTTCTTAGTTCATTGTTTATATCTCTAATTGGAGTGTTAAAAACCTGACTAGCAGTTAGGCTGTGTATGTCTTCTTTATTCTCAAAAGCTTTTTTTAATTCTTTTACATCAGCTAAATCAGCTAAAATTCTCATTTCAACTTGATTATAGTCTGCTGAAATTAAAATATTTTTTTTTTCGGCAATAAAAGCTTTTCTGATTTCTTTTCCATCATCTGACTTAATTGGAATATTTTGTAAATTAGGGTCACTTGAAGCTAATCTTCCAGTATTAGTAGCTGCTAAAAGAAAAGAAGTATGAACTCTCTTAGTTTTTTTACTAATATGGTCTTGCAATGCATCTGAATAAGTATTTTTTAATTTAGAAAGCTGTCTCCATTGTAAAACGAAGCCAGGGAATTTATGACCAGTATAAGCAAGATCTTCTAAAACACTTGCGCTAGTAGCGAGGCTTCCTTTTTTTGTCTTTTTTAATTTAGCTATTTTAAGTTCGTTGTATATTATCTCACCAAGTTGTTTTGGAGAAGCTATATTAAATTTTTTACCTGCAGCAGAATAGATATTTCCTTCGATCATTTTTAATCTTTCTTCAAATTTTTTTGATAAAGCTTTTAGATAATTTTCATCTACTTTAATTCCATTAATCTCCATTTCTGAAAGTATTTCAATCATTGGTTTTTCAAAATTTTCATATATTTTATTTAATTTTTCCCCATCTAATCTTTTTTTAAGAATATTAAAAAGTCTTAATGTTACATCACTGTCTTCTGCTGCATACTCTGTTGCTTTTTTTAAATCAATATCACTAAAGTTTAATTTATTCTTTCCTGTTCCAACTAATTCTTTATAGGAGATAGTTTTATGATTTAGATGAATCTCTGAAAGAGTATCTAAATTATGACGGTTAATACCTGCATCTAAAGTATAGGATATAAGCATGGTATCTTCTTTAGGATTAATTTCTATTCCATTTTTTTTTAAAACTATAAAATCAAATTTTATATTTTGGCCGACTTTTTTAATACTTGGGTCTTCTAGAATAGGTTTGATTTTTTTTAAAACTAAATCTTTTTTAAGTCCTTTAATTTTTTTATGAGCGAGTGGAATATAGCAAGACTTATTAGAATTATAACTTAATGATAAACCTACTAAATCAGCTTCTATTGGATTTAAAGAGTTAGTCTCAGTATCAACTGAAATAATTGATTGTTTAGTCAGTATCTTTAACCATCGATCCAAAGATTTTTCATCAATTATACTTTCATAACTTTTAGTGTTTATTTTTTGACTTTCATCTCTTTTATTCTCACTTTTTAAGTCTTTATTTTTTGACTCTCCATAAAGATTGATCGCTTGGCTTAATATTCGATTGAATTCCATTTCTCTTAAAAAATCAAAAAGTTTTTCTTTTTCAACATTTTTTAATATAAATGAATTTAAGGTATCCTTGATGGGCACGTCACTTTTTAAGGTTACCAACTTTTTGCTCAAAATTGCTTTGTCTTTATTTTGCAATAAAGATTCTTTTCTTTTTTTTTGAGGTATTTCATCAGCTTTTTTTAATAAAGTGTCTAAATTTTTATATTTATTAATTAATTCAGATGCAGTTTTGATTCCTATACCGGGAACACCTGGAACATTATCTGATGAATCTCCTGCTAAAGACTGAACGTCTACAACTTGATTTGGTTTGACCCCAAACTTTTCAAAAACTTCTTTTTCTCCTAAAACTTTGCTTTTCATAGGATCATATAATCTTACTTTTTTTGATACTAACTGCATTAGATCTTTATCTGATGAAATAATTGTTACTTTGCATCCAGCTTCAACTATTTTTTTTGAATAAGTTGCTATTAAATCGTCAGCCTCATAATTTAAAAGCTCAATTGACGGTAGATTGAAAGCTTTTACTGATTTTCTGATATATTCAAATTGTGGAATTAGATCCTCAGGAGCTTCTGACCTATTAGCTTTATAATCTTTATATATGTCGTTTCTAAAATTTTTTTTTGCTGAGTCAAAGATTACTGCAAAATGAGTTGGTTTATGCTCTGACTCATCAGATCTAGCTTCCTCTAATAATTTAAAAAGCATAGAGCAAAATCCACTAACTGCTCCCGTGGGTAAGCCATCACTTTTTCTTGAAAGTGGTGGAAGTGCATAATATGCCCTAAAAATATAACCTGAACCATCGATTAAATAAAAATGGTCAGATTTTTTTAAAGATGTCATATAATTATAATACCTCAAATTTTTCGTGATATAATTAAATATATTATGAACAAAATTGCTCTAACTGTTGAAAATCTTACAAAGATATATTCGAAAAACAAAAATGATGGAAATCCTGAAAAAGCTTTAAATAATTTAAGTTTTGAAGTTAAACAGGGAGAAATTTTTGGTCTTCTTGGGCCTAATGGAGCGGGTAAAACAACTTTTCTTAGTATTCTGGCTGGCACAGTTATAAAAACTGAAGGCAAATTAAAAGTTTGGGGATTTGATCTAGATAAAAATCCAAGACAAGTAAGAGCCTCGATTGGTATAGTTCCACAAGAAGTTAATTTAGACGCATTTTTTAGTCCAGAGAGACTACTTGAACTTCAAGCTGGTTTGTATGGTGTGGCTAGAAAAGATAGAATCACTAACATAATTTTAAAAATGGTCGCACTCGAAAAACAAGCCAACTCTTATTCAAGAAATTTATCTGGGGGTATGAAAAGACGATTGTTAATTGCAAAAGCAATGGTTCATCAACCACCAATATTAGTTTTGGATGAACCAACTGCTGGGGTAGATGTTGAGTTAAGAAAAACTCTTTGGGAAAATGTGAAAGCACTCAATAAAGAGGGGGTAACAATAATTCTTACGACTCATTATCTGTTTGAAGCTCAAGAAATGTGTGGCCGTATTGCAATAATTAATAAAGGAAATTTAGTTGCTTTAGACACTACTCAAAAACTTCTTGATAGAATCAAAACAAAAAAAATATCTTTTAAAGTTAAAGAAATTAACAATAAAGATAATCTTTTCTTAAAAAATGCTAAATTTGCTTTTGATTCTGATAATGTAATAACTGTTACATATGATAAGAAATTTCATAAATTTGAAGATATTCTTAAACTTTTGAAGGAAAATAATTCTGAAATACTAGATATTTCAACAGATGAGGGCGATTTAGAGGATGTTTTTGTTCAACTAACAAATAGCTAGATTTAATCAAAAAAAAAAGTAAATATACATAATTATGGAAATAACAAAAAAAATAAAGAACTCACAACTTGTAAAAAATGTATTTTTTGTTTTAGTTGGAACAATCATTTTAGCAATATCATCAAAAATAAAAATTCCCTTTTATCCTGTTCCTATGACGATGCAAACTTTTGTAGTTTTATTTATAGGAATTGCATTTGGATGGAAATTTGGTGTAGCAACAGTATCTTTATACTTATTTGAAGGAATTATTGGTCTTCCAGTTTTTGCTGGCACTCCAGAAAAAGGGGTTGGTTTAATTTATTTTACTGGTCCTACGATGGGTTATTTAATTGGTTTTATTGTAACAGTTTTTTTAGCTGGTTACTTTAGCTATGATAAAGATATTATAAAAAATTTTATTAAACTTACTTTTGCTACCAGTTTTATCTATCTTTTAGGTGTCTTGTGGCTTGGTAATTTAATTGGTTGGGAAAAGCCAGTAATTGAATTGGGCGTAAAACCTTTTTTATTTGCAGAGTTATTTAAAATTTTGTTAATAACCTTTTTACTACCTAAAATATCTATTATAAGAAATCTCTTATAAAAAATTATCTAGGTGATTTTTTAGAAAGAATTCTCTGTAAAGTTCTTCGGTGCATTTTTAATCTACGTGCAGTTTCTGAGACATTTCTATTACAAAGTTCAAAAACACGATGAATGTGTTCCCATTTGACCCTATCAGCAGACATCGGGTTTTCGGGGGGTTTTGCTTTTGACTCGGGTTTGGCCAGTAAGGCTGACTCGATATCATCGGCATCAACAGGTTTGGCTATATAGTCTATAGCTCCTGCTTTAACAGCTGCCACAGCCGTTGGTAGATTCCCGTATCCGGTTAACATAACTATTCTGCTATCTTTTTTTACTTTAGATAACTCCTTTATGACATCCAGACCATTGCCATCTTCAAGCCTTAGATCTACTACTGCAAAATTAGGGGGTGTATTTCTCACGATTTTTAGGCCTTCTTCAACACTTTTAGCCTCTTTGACGGCAAAACCTTTTTTCTCCATGGCTCGGGAAAGTCTACCTCTTAAAGGATCATCATCATCTACTATAAGGAGAGATTTATCCTCAAAGTCAGTGATCTTGAGCTGTTCAGGGGGTTGTTTTGAAATGTTCATATGAATTATTATATGGTTATGATTGATCAGATTTCAACAAGATTATGAATTTTTTTTCTTTACATGAAGTGAAAAAAACCTTAAATGCAAATAAATAAGGTTTTTTTGTAAAAATTTTTTAGAAACCTTTCTGTGTAAAAAAATAGAGGGACACATGAAATGCGAAAATTTAAAGACGTTAACGAATTAGTTAACACATTACAGCCTGATTACCCCGTATATTGCATACGGCCTGAATCCATAAAAATATCTACAGAATTTTTTAGAAAGAATTTCCCTGGAAAAATTCTTTATGCAGTAAAGACAAACCCTAATGAAAAAGTTTTAAAGCATATTATAGCTAATGGTATCGATAGTTTTGACGTTGCATCAATCAATGAAATTAAATTAATTAAAAAATTAAAACCAAATGCAAAATTATACTTTATGCATACTGTTAAAAGTAGAGAAAACATAAGTGAAGCTTATTTTAATTTAGGTGTTAAAGATTTTTCATTAGATAGTAGAGACGAATTGCAAAAAATTCTTGAAGCAACTAAACAGGCAAAAGATTTAAATTTGTATGTAAGAATATCTATTTCAAATGAGCATGCCGAAATAGATTTATCAAGAAAATTTGGCGCAAGACCAAATGAAGCCTTAGGTTTAGTAAGACTATGTAGAGAACATTCAAAAAAGTTAGGAATTAGTTTTCATGTTGGATCACAGTGTATGCATAAAATTTCATATTCAAAAGGTATTAAAGAAGTAGGAAATATAATCAAAAAAACCAAAATTGTTCCAGATATGATCAATATTGGTGGTGGATTTCCCTCAGTATATCCAGATCTGAATCCTGAGCCTTTAAGTAATTATATGGAAGAAATTAAGAAAGCTTTAACTGAACTAAAACTACCAGTGATGCCAGAATTAATGTGTGAGCCAGGAAGAGCAATAGTGGCAGAGAGTGGTTCAACAATTGTAAAAGTTATTTTACGAAAAAAACAAAATATTTATATAAATGATGGAACTTATGGAACATTATTCGACGCCGGAGTACCAAATTTTGTATTACCAAGTAAGATGATATCAAATAGAAGAATGCAATCAAAAAAACTTACAGCATTTAGTTTTTTTGGACCAACTTGCGATAGTTTAGACTATATGAAGGGGCCATTCCTATTGCCAAATAACATAAAAGAAGGTGATTATATTGAGCTAGGTCAACTTGGCGCTTACGGTTTAACTTTTAGAACAAAATTTAATGGTTTTTATTCTGACGAAATTTTTGAGTTAAATGATAAACCAATTATATCTTTATATGAAGACTCGAGTAAAGTAAGTTACTTGGTCGCTTAATGAAACAAAAAAACAGTCCAAACATTGGGCATAATAAAAAATCATTTTTAAATAAGCCAGTAGAACACATAGATATAACTTCTTTTGATGCTCGTAAAATTATTGAGTCTATGGGTAAGATGTCGTTTACTTCTAGAGATACCGCTAATGCAGCAAAAATTTTCAACGAGATGGTCTCAGATAAAAATTGTTCTATTTTTCTAACATTGGCAGGTTCTACTTCGGCTGCAGGTTGCATGAATCTTTACTCTGATTTAGTCAAATACAATATGGTTGATGCTATAGTAGCCACGGGAGCCTCTATAATTGACATGGACTTCTTCGAGGCCCTTGGGTTTAAACATTATCAAGGATCTCAATTTCAGGACGATACAGAGCTTAGAAATAACTATATAGATAGGATTTATGATACCTATATTGATGAAGATGAATTGCAAGCATGCGATAAAACAATATGTGATATTGCTAATTCATTATCACCAAGAGCTTACACGTCTAGAGAGTTTATAAAGGAAATTGGTAAATATCTAAAAAAAAATTCAAAAAAAAAGAACTCTTTAATAGAAACTGCTTATGATAATAACGTTCCAATTTTTTGTCCTGCATTTACTGATAGCTCAGCTGGATTTGGTTTAGTTATGCATCAAGAACAGAACCCTAAAAAACACATTACTATAGACTCTATAAGAGAGTTTAGAGAATTGACCGAGATTAAACTTCAATCTAAGCAGTCGGGTCTATTAATGATCGGTGGAGGAGTTCCAAAAAACTTTGTTCAAGATACAGTCGTTTGCGCTGAGTTGCTTGGTAAAAAAGTGGATATGCATAAGTATGCTATACAAATTACTGTGGCGGACACTAGAGATGGAGCATGTAGCAGCTCTACATTAAAAGAAGCTAGTTCTTGGGGAAAAGTAGATATAACCAAAGAACAAATGGTTTTTGCTGAGGCAACGAGCGTACTTCCTTTAATTGCAAGTGATGCTTTTCACAATAAAAAATGGAAAAATAGATCTAAAAGAGAATTTTCTAAAATTTTTAAAGATTAAATGAATTATTTAAGTCAGAAAAAAGGTTTTCTTGGTTATGAAGCAAAAATCAAAAATAGTTACAAAGTAGTTGTTGTTCCTTTTGGTCTTGAAAAAACAGTAAGTTATGGTGGAGGAACTAAAAATGGTCCTAAAGAAATAATTAAAGCCTCCCATCAAGTTGAGTTATTTGATGAGGAGTTGAATAAAGAGCCTTACAAGTCCATAGGTATAAAAACTATTAAACCTTTTCCAATTAAAAAAAACATTAAATCAGCAATCGATCAATTATCTGAAATAAACAAAAGTATTATATCTAAAGATAAGTTTCCTTTAGTTTTTGGTGGTGAACATTCTATTACTCCTGGGGCTATAAAACCATTTACAAAAAAATATAAAGAACTTGTTATACTTCATTTTGATGCTCATGCAGACTTAAGAGAACAATACAATGGAGAAAAATATTCTCATGCTTCAGCTATAAAAAGATGTCTTGATTTTAGAAACGTTAAGGTAGTCTCTTTTGGAATAAGAAATCTTTCAGCTTCAGAAATGAGTTTTTATCAAAACAATAAAAATAGAATTAAAATTTTTTGGGGAAAAGATAAAAACCAGTTAAACTTGAAAAAATTAAAAAATATTTTTTCTAAAAAAAATGTATATATAACTTTTGATGTAGATGGTTTTGATGCCAGTATAATGCCAGCAACAGGAACTCCTGAGCCAGGTGGTTTGCTGTGGGAAGATGTGATGCCCATCATTAAAACTGTTTGTAAGGTATCTAATGTCGTAGGAGCTGATATTAACGAGCTAGCTCCAATAAAAAATTTTAATTCTTATAATTTTTTAGTTGCAAAATTAGCATATAAAATTTTGTCGTATGCTTTTGAGTTTAAGAAATAACTTCTACATCTTCAATATTCCAAGAAACTGTAACTTTAGCACCTTTTAATTTACCATTATTACTAAAATTAAGTTGTGCTTTTTGTTTTTCTAATAGAGTTTTTCCAAGAAAAGTTCCTAGTCCCAGCCCAGACTTTAATTCAGAATACTTGGTCTTTGACTTAATATAAGGTTCTCCAATTAATTCAATAATATCTTCAGGAAAACCTGGGCCATCGTCATCTATTATAATTGTAATTTTTTTATTATCACTTTTAATTTCTATATCAACTTTTTCATTTGAAAATTTAACAGCGTTACCAATAAAATTTCTTAATCCATAGATAATTTCTGTAGGTCTTTTAATTTTAACATTATTATTATTTTTCTTAGATATTAATGTCAATGTTTTATCAGATGTCTCATCAAAACTTGATTTAATTTCTTGTAATATATTTTCTAGAGAAGTTTCGTTAATAAATTTATCTTCCAAAAGTTCCTTTTGCGATATTTTTTTTAAAATTTCACTACATCTTTTTGTTTGACTTATTAATAAATCAAAATCCTTTGAGTTTTTTGAATTTTCCCCTGACTCCTTTTTCATTTCTTTTGCTATAACTGCAATCGTAGCTAATGGTGTTCCCAAAGAATGGGCCGCGGCCGCGGCTTGACCTCCTAAAGATTCAAGTTCATATTCTTTTGCAATTAGTTGCTGAAGTTTATTTAATGCTTCAGATCTTTTTTTGCTTTCTGCTGCAAATCTATTTCCAAAATAACATAAAAAAATTAATCCAATAATTATCGAGAAAAAAAATCCTATTAAATAATATTTAGGAAAAGTAAAAGCATTCTCATGTATCCCAGGTAAAGGGAAGTGGAAAATAGTTAAAATAAATAAAAAAAATACAGTCAAAATACCTAAAATAAAAGTTGTTCCCACGCTTAAAAATGTAGATGAAACTATTGCTGGGATAATAAGTAGTATTGAAAACGGATTAGATATACCTCCAGTTATATATAATAAAAAACTAAGTTGAATTAAATCATAAATTAAAAATATTGATGCATGGAAGTCTCTTAGTAGAATCGACTTTACTTTAAATTGTAAATACAAGTTAGTAGATAATCCTAGTAAAACTATAGAATATGAAACTAAAATTGGAAATTCAAGTTTAAGAAAAAAATAAACAAAAGTAATGGCAATAAATTGACCAATAATTGCAATCCATCTTAAAATTACAAAAGTTTTTCTATCAAGATTTAAATTTTCTTCTAACTTGAAAACAGTAGAAAATTTCATTATGCGAATTATATATCCAAATTTGTAACTTCTAAAGCATTACTAGTTATGAAGTCTTTCCTTGGAGACACTTCATCTCCCATCAATATTTGAATAATCTTTTGATCCTCTTTTGATTTCTCTTTTGTGCCTTTTGAATATTGGACTTTCAACATAGTTCTATTTTCTGGATTTAAAGTAGTTTCCCATAATTCTTCAGGGTTCATTTCTCCCAAACCTTTAAATCTTTGTATGGAAAGTTTTTCTCTTTGCTCTTGAATGAAACTAGTAAAAGCTGGGGAGTCTTTTTTTATTTTTTTATTATTTTTTTCAGCAATTTTTAAAATATAATCTTGTAGATCTTTTTCATCCTTTAAATAAACACTTTTGTTTAATTTTGTAACTTTAAAAAGTGGAGGTTGAGCAAGAAACAAGTGTCCATTCTCGATTAATTTATTAAATGGATGATTATTAAAAAAAGTCAATAAAAGTGTTCTAATATGAGATCCATCAACATCAGCATCTGTCATAATAATAATCTTGTCATATCTAAGGTTTTCTATGTTAAAATCCTTTGAGCCTGTTCCAAGAGCATTAATCAATGTTACAATTTCGTTTGACGACATCATTTTTGCTAATGCTTTGGTGGCATAATCTTCAGTCGAACCGTTTCTTTTGCCGTTTGTGTTAACATAAGTATTAAGGATTTTTCCTCTAAGAGGAAGTACAGCTTGAAATTCTCGAACTCTTCCTTGTTTTGCAGAACCACCTGCAGAATCTCCTTCAACTATAAAAAGTTCAGTGCCTTCTCTTTTTTGAATTTGGCAGTCAGCAAGTTTACCTGGCAAACCTGATAGCTCGAAAGCTCCCTTTCTCCTAACATTATCTCTAGCTTTTCTAGCAACATCTCTAGCGACTGCTGCTTGAGTAATTTTTTCTAAAACACTCCTTGCAACTGGCGGATTTTGGTCAAACCAAGTGGATACTTTATCACTGATTATGCTTTCAACTATAAGCCTTACTTCAGAGGATACTAATTTGTCTTTTGTTTGGGAAGAAAATTTAGGATCTGGCATCTTGATAGAAAGAACAGCTGTAAGTCCTTCTTTTATATCTTCACCTGAAAGAGTTATTTTGTTTTTCTTAGAATTATTTTTTTCTGCAGCATATTTGTTGATAACTCTAGTTAAAGCGCTTCTAAAACCAAGTAAATGTGTGCCTCCATCTTTTTGATGAATGTTATTTGTAAACGGCAATACTTCTTCGGAGTAACCAGCGTTCCACTCAAAAGAACACTCTACGTTTATGTTATTTTTTTCAGCAGAAATAAATACAGGTTTTTTAAAGACAACTTTTTCATTCTTATTTATAAATTGTGGTTTTTTTTGATTAATAAATCCCACAAATTCAACTATACCTCCGTCATACTTATTCAAAAATTCTTTTGTTTTAGAGGTTGTTTTATCAATTAAGTTTATACTTATGCCTTTATTTAAAAAAGCCAATTCTCTCATTCTTTTTTGAAGTATTGTTGAGCTAAATTTTATAGAGGAAAAAATTTTTTTTGAAGGTAAGAAAGTTATTTTAGTTCCCTTTTTTTTTGTGCTCCCAATAGATTTAAGAGGTTTAATAGAGTCTCCATCTTTAAAAGAAATATTATATTCTTTATTTTCTCTATAGATATTTAATTCTAATTTCTCTGATAAAGCATTTACTACCGATACGCCAACTCCATGTAAGCCTCCTGAAACTTTATAGGAATCATGATCAAATTTTCCGCCTGCATGTAGTTGGGTCATTATAACTTCAGCAGCTGACATCTTTTCTCCCTTGTGCATATCAACTGGTATTCCTCTCCCATCATCTTCAACGGTAATGGTATTATCCTTATTCATTGTTATTGATATATTTTTACAATAACCACCTAATGCTTCATCTATCGCGTTATCGACCACCTCAAAAACCATATGATGAAGTCCGGTGCCGTCATCAGTATCACCGATGTACATACCTGGTCTTTTTCTGACAGCCTCTAAGCCTTTTAATACTTTAATGGCATCGGCTTTATAGGATGAGTTATTTTGTTTTTCTAAATTTTTTGACATTTTTAATTGAAAAAAGATGTTTATTTATATCATTTTTTTTAACTTATATAAAACTTAACCAAGACTAGTGCTTAAATTTACATTGATTATCAAGGGTTCTAACTCAAAATGAAAAAAAAAAAATTGAAATGGGTGTTTTTCAAATTTTCATTGGCATTATAACGTAATAGCTATTTTTATCAGCACTATCCTCTATCAGAACAGGTGATATAGAGTCTTTCAAAGTCATTTTTAAATTTTTATCTTCTACTTGTGAAGCAATATCAATCAAATATTTTGAATTAAAGCTTATTGTAGTTGTATCTGAATTATAATTTGCTTTGATGATCTCATTTCCTTCTCCTGAATTTGTACTATTAACAGAAAGTTTAATATTATCCTTGTTTATAATCAATTTTACTCCTTCTTTTCTATCTAATGATACAGTCATAACTCTTTCTATGGAGTCAATAAAATCTTTTGATAAAACATTTAAAACTTTATCATTATCGCTGGGAACTACCTTTCTATAGTCTGGGAACTTTCCATCTATAACTTTTGAAATTAACTTAACATTTCCAATACTAAATTGAATTTTAGTATCGCTGATTTGTATAAATAACTTATTTTTGTTCTCTTCTAAAAGAGAACATAATTGAAAAACAGTTTTTTTTGGTAGAATCAAAGAGTTAAAGTTCTTTCCACTCTCTATTTCCATGCTGCTAGATGAAAGTCGATGACTATCTGTTGCAACACCTGTCAAATATGTTTTTTGTCCGGACTCAGTTAAATGAATAAATATTCCATTCAAGTAATGTCTTGTATCGTCATTAGATATTGAAACTTTCGTTTTATTTAGTAAAGATAAAAATTTAAATTTATCAAGTAAAATTTTATTATTTTCAAAATTTTCTGAAAAATTTGGAAAATTTTCAGTGGGAAGACATAATAAGTTAAAATCTGAACTATCAGTTTTTAAACTAAGTTTATTTTCACTTTTTAGATCAAAACTTATTTCTGAGTCTGAAGAAATCTTTCTTAGAATGTCATATAGTATAGCAGCTCCAGTTGTTGTACTTCCTTCTTTGCTTATCTTAATATCATCCACTTCTTCATAGAAAATTAAGTCTAAATCTGTTGCTACAATTATAAGTTTGTTATTTTTTACCTCTAACAAAACATTTGATAGAATTGGAAGAGTATTTTTTTTTTCAATAACACCTTGTACAAGATTTAATGATTTCAATAAAACATCTCTTTTGACAGAAAATTGCATTCTCTCTATTCTTCTAATAATAAAGCTTTTATTTGATTTATATTTTTTTTCATCTCTGCATCTGTTTCGGATAATTTAGTAATAGTTTTAACAGCATGAATAACAGTTGTATGGTCTCTATTGGCAAAACGCCTTCCAATTTCAGGTAAAGATCTTGTAGTCATTTTTTTTGCAAGATACATTGCTATTTGTCTTGGTCTGGCAAGTGGTCGAGACCTACGCTGAGATAGCATCTCATTCATAGGTATACTGAAAAAATCTGATACAGTATTTTGAATTTTATCTACAGTAATTATTTTTGTTTGGTTAAAAACATCTTTTAAAATATTTCTACAATCTGCAACACTTAGAGTTTTTGAGTGAATTCTGCTGAAGGCTATTATTCTGTTCAAAATGCCAATTAACTCTCTAATGCTAGTTTTGCTCTCATTTGCAACAAAATTAATTATCTCTTCACTAATATTACTTTTTTCTTTAAATTGACTTTGAGTATCCTCTAATCTTTTCTTAATAATTTTTACTTTAAGATATAAGTCTGGTTTATCTATATCTACTATCAAACCTCCAGATAGACGAGATTTAATCCTCTCCTGAACTCTATCAAGTTTTGAAGGTGACCTATCTGCTGAAATAATTATCTGTGAATTTTTTTCGATCAAGCTGTTGAATGTATGAAAAAATTCTTCTTGTAATCCCTCTTTTCCTCTAATGAATTGAATATCATCAATAATAAAAACAGAGGACTTTCTAAAAAAGTCTTTAAAATTAACCATATCATTTTTTTTAATTGATTTTATGAAGTGATACATAAATCTTTCAGCAGAAATAAACATTACATTATTTTCTTCCTTCAACTTAAGGCCAATAGCATTTAACAAATGAGTTTTTCCAAGTCCAACTCCACCGTATATATATAAAGGATTATATCGAGATATTTGTTCACATATTTTTTTTGAAGAAGATAGTGCTATTTGATTGCTTGATCCTTCAATAAAATTCTCAAAACTTAAATTTGGATTAAGCCGATTATAGTTTAGTATTGAGTCTTTAATCTCAGTTATCTTTCCTAAATCATTAGTTTTTAAATTTCCATCAGTTACAATTTTATTTTCCTCTGATATTTTGAACTCAATTCTATTAATACTTAATTTAAAAGTTTTTATTTGCTCAAGTATCTTGTCTAAATATCTAGAAACAATCCAATCTCTAAAAAATCTTGTTGGAACACCTAATACCACATAATCATTATATTCTTTCAGTAAAGTTATATTTTTTAACCAACTAGAATAAATTTCAGAACCAAATATTTTTTCAAAAGACTCTTGAATATTGGGCCAGTTCAATACTCTTTCTTCTTCTGAAATAAACGTCTCTTTAGCTTTTAATGATTCTTTTTCCATGTAATTAAATTAAATTGAGATTATGTTTATTTTTAAAAATTATTTTTTTCAAGAATTATTTTTAAATTTTCAAAAAAAAATTGATGTAGGTTGTATAGTTAACGTTCTCGTTGCAAATTAGATTAACAGTCTAATATTTTTTTATAAGATTTTTTTATACAACTTAATCAAGTTAATTATCTACATTTAGTTTAAATTTATCTAAATATAAAAAATTTTAACAACCTTAAATTGTTTATTGAAATCTTTTATTTCTTTGAAATTCTTTTAGAAATTTTAGAAATTTTTCTAGATGCAGTTTTTCTATTAATCGTGCCTGACTTCGCAACCTGCATGAGAATTGATTGAAATTTTGGAAAAAAACTTTTAATTTGGTCTTTTTTACCTTGTTTTAAAAGATTATCCATTTTTTTTATAGCCGCTTTATATCTGCTTTTTCTAAGTCGATTAACGAGGGTTTGTTTTTTCACTCTTCTAACCCTTCTTATTGCTGACTTTGTATTTGGCATAATTTTTACCTTATATATATCGCCAATATATGTGGGTCAATGTTTTATTTTTGACAAACTTCAACTTATGCTAATTCTATCATATAATTATTTTATGAAGATGGATGCACAAGATAAAAGTAAACTAGTTAATTCTGTATTTACTAAAGTTCATAAAAAATATGATTTTATGAATGATGTTATGTCTCTAGGAATACATCGTTTTTGGAAAAAAAATATGATTGATTGGATGAGACCACAGGAAAATAGCTCTTTATTAGACGTTGCGTCAGGAACGGGAGATATTGCTAGATTATTTTCTGAAAAAACGAAAAACAAAAGTCAAGTGTACTGTATTGAACCCAATAAAGAAATGATGGATATAGGAAGTGAAAAACTAAAGAAATTTAATAATATCAAGTGGGTTGCTGGATCAGCAGAAAAGCTTCCTTTTAAAGATAACATGTTTGATTATTATTCAATTAGCTTTGGTATACGAAATGTCTCGAATATTAATTTGTGTTTAAAAGAGGCTTTTAGAGTACTTAAAGTTGGAGGAAGGTTTACATGCTTAGAATTCTCAAAAATAGAAAATCATATTTTAGAAAATTTATATCAAAGATATTCAAAAATTATCCCTTATATTGGCGAGTATATTGTAGGAAGTTCGATGCCATATAAGTACCTTGTGGAAAGTATTGGACAATTCTATAATCAAGAAGAACTAGTTAAATTAATAGAGAAAAATGGATTTTCTAATGTTGAATTTAGAAATTTATCTAGTGGAATTTCTGCTATACATTCAGGTTGGAAAATCTAAAAATGTTCAAAAGAATTTATCAACTATTTAAAATTTCAAGAAAATTAGGAACTTCTGGAGCTATTGATACAGTAAATGAAATATATAAAGTTCCAATAATTATTAAATTATTTTTTGATTTAATATCAATAGGTTCAGATAAAAATTTTATTAACAATACTAAAAGTCCTGGAGAAAAGTTATGCAACGCTCTTCAAGAAATGGGTACTACATTTATAAAACTGGGACAATTTTTAGCTACAAGACCAGATATTATAGGTGAAGAATTAGCAAATGATCTCGTAAAATTACAAGATAAACTTCCTCCTTTCGATATAAGTAAAGCAAAAAAAATTATTAAAGAAGAATTGGGTGAAAAAAGTTTTCAAAATATAGAAAATTTAAGCGAACCTATAGCAGCGGCTTCAATAGCTCAAGTTCATATTGCTAATATTAATATAAAGGATGAAAAAAAGGAAGTTGCTATAAAAATTTTAAGGCCTGAAATAGAAAGATTGTTTAATGAGGAACTAGATGCTTTAATGCTATTGGCCTATATAATTGAAAATGCAGTAGTAAAATCTAAAAGATTAAAACTTGTAGAAGTAGTTCATTTATTAAAAGAAATCACAAATATGGAAATGGATTTAAGGTTTGAAGCTTCAGCAGCAAATGAACTATATGAAAATACTAAAAGTGACTTAGGGTTTAATGTTCCAAAAATTTATTGGAACTATACATCTAAAAGAATACTAACCCTAGATAAAGTAAATGGAATTTCGATAAGAGAACAGAAAATTTTGGAAGAAAAAGGCATCAATTTAAAAGGACTAGCCGAAAATGTAATACAAAGTTTTCTAAAACAAGCAATAAGAGATGGTTTTTTTCATGGAGATATGCATCAAGGAAATTTATTTGTCGATAAAAAAGGAAATATTATCCCAGTAGACTTTGGTATTATGGGAAGATTAAGTAAGAGTAATAAAAAATATTTAGCTGAAATTCTTTATGGTTTTATTAAAAGGGACTACACAAAAGTTGCTGAGGTTCACTTTCAGGCCGGATTAGTGCCTCAGAATGCATCTAAAGAGGAATTTGCTCAAGCCTTAAGATCAGTCGGTGAACCAATTTTTGGACAATCTATAAAAGATATTTCAGGGGGAAATCTTTTAGCTCAATTATTTGAAATAACAGAAAAATTTAATATGGCAACCCAAACACCTCTTTTGCTTCTTCAAAAAACTATGGTTGTAGTAGAAGGTGTGGCAAGAAAATTGTATCCAGAAACTAATATTTGGGAAGTATCTAGACCAATTTTAGAAAATTGGATAAAAGACCAAAAGGGACCTCAAGCAAAAATTGAAGAGGCAATTAATACCTCAGCGGAAGTTCTGAAAAGAATACCGGATTTTCCAAAATTCATGGATAAAGCAAATTATGCTCTACAACTAATAGCGGAGGGAAAGCTAAATCTAGGTCTTTCAGATAATAAAAGTTTAGAAATTGAGCAAATGAAGTTAAAAAGTTTAAGAAATAATATTGTTATTAGTTTTTTAGGTATTGTAATTTTTATTCTATTAGTATTTTAATCATATAAATGTCATTAAAAAATAAAAAAATTCTTCTAGTTGTTGGCGGAGGTATTTCTGCATATAAAGCTTTAGATCTAATAAGATTACTAAAAAAAAATGAAACTGATATAAAAACAATTTTAACAAAAAGTGGGAAAGAGTTTGTTACACCTTTGTCTATTACTGCTTTAACCAAAAATAAAATTTATGAAGACATTTTTAATGTTAAGAACGAGTCTGAAATAGATCATATTTCTTTATCACGATGGGCTGATCTTATCTTGGTTGTGCCAACAACTGCAAATTTAATGACTAAACTAACTGCTGGTAAAGCTGAAGACCTCGCAACAACGGTAATGCTAGCTTCTAATAAGCAAATAGTTTTAGTTCCTGCAATGAATATTAGAATGTGGTTGCATAAAGCAACTCAAAAAAATGTGAAAACTCTATTAGATTTTGGATATAAATTTATTGGACCTACCAAAGGTGAAATGGCTTGTGGAGAATACGGAGATGGAAAAATGTCCAGCCCACGTCAAATATTTTCTTTTTTAAATAATTATTTTAAAAATAAAAATTTAGTTAAAAAAAATAATATAAGTGCTTTAGTAACAACAGGTCCAACCAAAGAATACTTGGATCCGATAAGATATATCTCTAATGAGTCAAGTGGTAAACAGGGGTATGAGATTGCTTTAGCATTATCAAAGTTAGGGGTGAAAACAACATTGATTGCTGGTCCCTCAAACTTAAATTTTTCTAAAGATTTAAAAATAAAAAATGTAATTACTGCAAAAGAAATGATGGATGAAGTTAAAAAAATACTGCCAGTAGATATAGCAGTTTGTGCTGCAGCTGTAGCAGATTTTAAACCAAAAAAGTTTAGCAAAAAAAAAATTAAAAAAGATATGGATAACTATAGTTCAATTAAATTAGAGAAAAATTCTGATATTTTAGATTATCTTGGAAAAAATAATAGATTTAGACCAAAGATTGTTGTTGGTTTTTCAGCTGAAACAGAAAAAGTAATTGAAAATTCAAATAAAAAACTAAAAAAAAAATATTGTGACCTAATTATTGCTAATGATGTTTCAAAAAAGAATATTGGATTTAATGTTGATTATAATGAAGTACACTTAATTGATAAAAAAGGTAAAGTAGAATTAATAAGTAAAAATAAAAAAAGTTTTATAGCCAACATTATTGCAAAAAAAATAGTTGATAAATTTTTGATTGATGACAAAGATATTAATTAAACGTTTTTCTAACAAAGTTTTGATTCCAAAATATAAAACTTTAGGAGCATCAGGATTAGATATTGCTGCTTATACAGAAAATAAAATAGAATTATTACCTGGCGAAAAAAAAATTATACCAACTGGTTTTTCTTTATCTATTCCTAAAGGTTTTGAAATACAAATAAGGCCTAGATCAGGTTTGGCTGCAAAAAAAAATATTACTGTCTTAAATACACCTGGCACTATAGATGCTGACTATAGAGGAGAAATAAAAGTAATTTTAATCAACTTGGGAAAAGAAAAATTTATCGTTGAAAATGGTGAGCGAATTGCACAAATGGTTTTAAGTCCTGTTATTCGAGCTGATATAGAGGAAGTAAAGGAGTTATCACAAACTGGCCGAGGCATAGGAGGTTTTGGGTCAACAGGAACAAGGTAATTTAAAAATGCAAATTAGTAGTAAAGACTTTAAAAGATTTTCCAAACAAATAATCTTAAAAAATATAGGCACTTATGGACAAAAAAAAATATTTTCCTCAAAAGTTTTAGTGGTAGGTGCCGGTGGTCTCGGTTGTCCATTAATAATTTATCTTGCTAATTCCGGTGTTGGAAATATTGGTTTAGTAGACAATGATAGAGTAGATATATCAAATTTAAATCGTCAAGTAATTTTTACTACGCAAGATATCGGAAAGTTTAAAGTCATTCAGGCTAAAAAGGCAATAAAAAAAATAAATAAAAAAATTAAGGTCACTATTTATAAAGATAAAGTTACAAAAAAAAATATAAAAGATATAATGAATAAATTTGATATTATTTGTGATGGTACAGATAATTTTGAGACTAGATACCTAATTAACGATTATTGTTTAAAATATAAAAAAATATTAATATCTGCAGCCATTAGTAAATTTGATGGACATATTTTTAATTTTAATTTTAAAAAAAAAACACCCTGTTTTAGATGTTTTATGCCTGAAGTTCCTATTTTGGAAAATAATTGTGAGAGCGAAGGTGTAATGTCAACCCTAGCAGGGATAGCTGGAACGTTACAGGCTAATGAAGTTATTAATTCTATACTAAATAATAAAAAAAATTTACCAGGAGAAATGTTGGTATTTAACTCATTAACAACAAATTTTAGAAAAATTAAGCTTAAGAAAAATCCAAATTGTATTAAAGAATGTACAAAAAAATAATTATCATTTTCTTTTTTTTGACCTCTAATAATTTTGCATCTGAAGAGTACTTTTTAACCTTAAGAAATGATAAAGTTAATCTCAGACAGGGTCCATCTTTTGAGTATCCTATTAAACTTTTTTATAAAAAAAAATTTCTTCCTGTTATAATTCAAGATAAGTCAGATAATTTTAGACAAATAAAAGACCACGAAAATAATTCTGGTTGGATACATATTTCTCAATTATCAAAAAAAAAATCTGGAATAGTTATAGAGAATAACTTGCTTGTTTTTAAAAATCCTACAGTATTTTCGAAGCCTTTGGTTGTTTTAGAAAAAGGCAAGTTATGTATTATTAAAAAATGTAAAAGTGATTGGTGTAAAATTAAAGTAAATGGTTATACTGGTTGGGTTAAAAAAGATAGCTTATGGGGTAGACTTTAAATCTAGTTTAGTTAAAACGATCTAAATTCATTACTTTTGTCCATGCTGAAACAAAATCATTAATAAATTTTAGTTTAGAGTCTTCAGTTGCATACACTTCAGCTAAAGCTCTTAGCTGCGAATTTGATCCAAATACTAGATCCACTCTAGTCCCAGTCCATTTAACTTTATCTGTTTTACGATCTCTACCTTCAAATAAAACTTCATCTGAAGAGGTTTCTTTCCATTTTGTATTCATATCTAGCAAATTGACAAAAAAATCATTTGTTAGTGATCCAGGTTTTTTTGTAAATACTCCATGTTTTGAATTATCAAAATTAGTATTTAAGACTCGCATACCTCCAATAAGTACTGTCATTTCTGGGGCAGTAAGTTTCATTAATTGAGCTCGATCAATTAACATCTCTTCAGCTGATACTGTAGGTTTGCTCGATGAGCCATTTGAACTCTTTGTTATATAGTTTCTAAATCCGTCTGCTTTTGGTTCAAGTAAAGCAAAAGAGTTTACATCTGTTTGATTTTGAGAGGCATCTCCTCGTCCTGGTTTAAATGGAACTTTTATCGTTTCGCCTGCATTTTTGGCAGCTTTTTCAATTCCTACACATCCACCTAATACGATTAGGTCCGCAATTGAAACTGTTTTGCTTTTAGTATTAAAGCTTTTTTGTACTTTGTTTAAAATTTTAATCACCTTAGATAATTCGTTTGGATTATTAATTTCCCAATTTTTTTGAGGCTCAAGTCTTATACGTGAACCATTTGCTCCACCTCTTTTGTCTGAGCCTCTAAAAGTAGATGCAGAAGCCCAAGCCGTGGAAACCAGCTGTGACACAGAAAGTCCAGATTTTGATATTTTTGATTTTAAATCATTAATATCCTTATTTTTTAGTTTATACTTAGATTTAGCAATAGGGTCTTGCCAAATTAACTCCTCTTTTGGCACTTCAGGCCCTAGATAACATGCTCGTGGCCCCATATCACGATGAGTTAACTTAAACCAAGCTCTTGCAAATGCATCTGCAAATTCGTCAGGATTCTTGTGAAAGTTTTCAGAAATTGGTCTGTAATTTGTGTCCATTTTTAATGAAAGGTCTGTAGTTTGCATCATTGGAAGATTTTTTTTAGATTTTGCATGTGCGTCCGGTGTCATTTCAATATCATGACCATTCTTTTTAGGCTTCCATTGGTGTGCTCCAGCTGGACTTTTTGTTAACTCCCAATCATATCCAAATAAATTTTCAAAATAGCCCATGTCCCATTTAATTGGGTTTGAAGTCCAAGCTCCTTCTATTCCACTGCTAATAGTATCTACTCCAAGACCACTATTGTAATCACTATTCCAACCAGTAGCTTGGTCCTGAATTTTTGAACCCTCTGGCTCAGGGCCTTTGTGTGACTCAGGAGCTGCCCCGTGAGATTTTCCAAATGTATGCCCTCCAGCTACAAGAGCTACAGTTTCATAATCATTCATTGCCATTCTACCAAAAGTTTCCCTTATATCGTGAGCTGCTAGGAGAGGATCTGGATTAGCATCAGGTCCTTGAGGATTTACATAAATTAAACCCATGTGTGATGCTCCCAAAGGATTTTCTAAATCTCTTTTTCCGCTGTAACGGTTAACACCTAACCATTCTTTTTCTGAACCCCAATAAATATCTTCTTCTGGTTCCCATATGTCTTCTCTGCCTGCTCCAAATCCAAAAGTTTTAAAGCCCATGGACTCCAGGGCTACATTGCCAACCAATATAAATAAGTCTGCCCAAGAAATTCTTTTTCCATATTTTTTCTTTATGGGCCAAAGTAGCAGCCTAGCCTTATCAAGATTAACATTGTCCGGCCAACTATTTAATGGGGCAAATCTTTGATTGCCTGTTCCGGCTCCTCCTCGTCCATCGCCAGTTCTATAAGTGCCAGCGGCATGCCAAGCTAATCTAATAAACAAAGGTCCATAATGACCATAGTCAGCTGGCCACCAATCCTGAGAGTCGGTCATTAGTTTAAGCAAATCTTTTTTTAATCCTTTATAATTTAATTTTTTGAATTCTTTTTTGTAACTAAATTTATCTTCCATTGGATCAACTAGAGATGAATGTTGGCTTAAAATTTTAAGGTTCAAGCTGTTAGGCCACCAATCTCTATTTGAGGTTCCTCTCCCTGTTGGAAATTTAGGAGGTGTGCCTGCGCCTGTAAATGGACATTTTGACTGTTCGCTCATAATATTTAGATTTCTTTAATTTTAGACAATTTACGACAAATCTAAAGTATTTGTAAAGTGGTTTAGACTGAGATACGTTGTCATAGACATAGCAAAAATTACAAACTAGTGATTGTATGAAATCGATAATCATTATTAACTTATGAATAAAAAATCGTCCTATAGTTATGAAGAGTTAATAAACTGTGGAAATGGGAAACTTTTTGGGCCAGGAAATGCAAAACTTCCCCTTCCCCCTATGCTCATGTTTGACAGAGTATCTGAAATTAGGGAAAATATGGGAATTTTTAAAAAAGGATTAATTAAAGCTGAACTAGACATAAAAGAAAGTTTATGGTTCTTTGAATGTCATTTTAAAGATGATTCAGTAATGCCAGGTTGTTTGGGTTTAGATGCAATGTGGCAGCTAGTTGGCTTTTACTTGGGTTGGTTGGGTAACCCTGGAAAAGGAAGAGCTTTAGGTGTTAATGCAGTTAAGTTTACAGGAGAAGTATTAAAAAATGTTAAGTTGGCAAGCTACGAGATAAATATGAAAAGAATTCTTATAAAAGAAGGAACTACTGTGGGTTTGGCCAACGGTATTCTTAAAGCTGATGGCAAAGAAATTTATTCAGCAGAAAATTTAAAAGTAGGATTGTTTAAATCATGAAACGAGTGGTGATAACAGGGATTGGAATAGTTTCTTGTTTGGGAAATAATCAAGGAGAGGTTTATGGATCTTTATTGAATAGTAAGTCAGGTATATCTTTTTCAGAAGAATATAAAGAATACAATTTAAAAAGTAATATTCATGGAAAACCTAAAATAAAAATTGAAGACCATGTAGACAGAAAAATAATGCGATTTATGGGAGATGGATCTGCGTATAACTATATAGCAATGAAAGAAGCAGTAAAAGATTCCGGTTTAAAAGAAAACGAAGTGAGTAATGATTTAACAGGTATAGTTATGGGCTCCGGTGGACCTTCAATTAAAAATGTTATTTTGGCAGCTGATAAAACGCGAGAAAAAAATCCAAAAAAAATGGGTCCTTTTGTTGTTCCAAGAACCATGGCCAGTACAGCGTCAGCAACTTTAGCAGTTCCTTTTAAAATAAAAGGTGTAAATTATACAATAAGTTCAGCATGTGCAACTAGTGGTCATTGTATCGGAAATGCAATGGAA
>MDTG01384448.1_pt1 | contig 23366 bp, 27 predicted proteins | sample 811421 | NCBI WGS metagenome assembly MDTG01 (sample SAMN05326645, study PRJNA326480) | marine metagenome | isolation source: seawater | place: Pacific Ocean: South East | collected 2011
TAGTCAGGTCAAGCCAGTTATTCGGCTTTCTGCTCTAGAGCCAATTGATACAACTGATTTTTCTTAAACCCAGTATGAGTCGATACGATTGCCGCAGCTTTTTTCAAGGGTAATTCCTGTGCATTCAACAAGGTTAAGTCCAGCGCATCTTGAGACACCTCAAGCTTTTTATTGGACAATACGCCGCGCACCATCATCACAAATTCGCCACGCTGCTGGTTCGAATCCGCTTCCATAATGGCTTTAATTTCTTCAGCGGTGCCGCGTAAAAATGTCTCAAACGTTTTTGTTAATTCACGAGCCAGCACGATTTCTTTATCTGGGCCCAACTCAGTGATCAAGTCGTCCACCGCATGCATGATACGGTGAGGTGATTCATAGATAACAGTCGTGCGCTCTTCATGTTTAATACTGGAAAAATAGCTTTTTCTTGCGGTGCTTTTTGACGGCAGGAAACCATCAAAAATAAATCGATCCGTCGGCAAGGCCGCCGCACACAATGCGGTAATCACCGCACACGCACCCGGAATTGGCACAACAGCAAACCCCGCCTTGGCCACTTGGTCGGCCACATGATAACCGGGGTCCGCAATCAAAGGGGTGCCAGCATCACTGACGATGGCGACATTTTGACCGACTTGCAGTTTTTCAATGATTTGCTGCGCTGCCTGGGCCTCATTGTGATCATGAGTGGCCATCAAAGGCTTCTGAATTCCCAGATGATTTAACAGCTTTTTAGTATGACGAGTGTCCTCGGCAGCGATAATATCCACCATTTCAAGCACTTGTTGTGCTCTAACTGTGATATCAGCCAAATTTCCTATGGGAGTTGCCACCACATAGAGCTGATTTTCTGCCATAATGCCCGCCTTCATCTTATGTTTGAAACTATGTAATTATGTTGAATCTTCGCTACGCGCTTCTTGTCTTGCTGCTTGCCTTATTAGCGGCCTGCTCTTCGACACCTAAACAACCAACAGCTGCGCTTGATATCCCCAGTGAAAGCCCATTATCGACTATCGAGCAGCTAATCGCTAACCATAGATTCATTGATGCCGAAGATGCCTTAAAAAAAATCGATATCTACAGCATCAGCGAACTGGAACAAATTCAATTTCATTGGTTAAGCGCTAACTTATCAGTACAACTTGGTCGCGGTGATGCTGCTATTGCTGCTCTGAATGCAGTAGCACCTGGCGCATTCACTAAGCTATCTGGTATTGACCCTAATAGCCCAGGATTTTTACGTGCAAAGGCTCTGCACCTTAAAGGTGAATTTATAGCCAGCGCACGCGAGCGTATGTTTTTGGCAGGGGTTTTATCGGGTGATCAATACGATGACAATCATCAAGCCATTTGGCACAGCTTGTTGCAAGCAGACGACAAAGACCTAGAAAGCCTCTCTAAGAAAACCAGCACCACAATCTTTAGAGGCTGGTTAGAGCTTGCGCTAATCATCAAGCGTAACCAGATGGACCTTGACCGCCAGCTCAGTACCTTGCGCTTGTGGCAGGCAAAATATGACACCCACCCTGCAGCAAAAGAGTTACCAGGTGGTCTGGATCAATTAGAAGAGTACATCGAAAACAAAGCGAACTACATTGCTCTGATGGTGCCGTTATCAGGCAAGCTTGCCGTAACTGGCAAAGCCGTTCGTGATGGCTTATTCGCGGCTTACTTCCAAGCCAAAGAACTAGGGGCACAATTACCTGAAATTCGCGTGTATGACACAGCCAAATCCAAAGACTTTTGGGGTCTTTATAAACAAGCCATCCTTGATGGCAACGAACTGGTCATTGGCCCACTAGAAAAAAATGCGGTTGAGCGCCTGCAACAAGAAAGCCGCCTACCCGTTCCTACTCTTGCTTTAAACTACGGCAACCGCGACGCCACTGAAAACCCAAGCCAGCTTTATCAATACGGCCTAGCCGTTGAAGATGAAGCGCAATTGGCGGCTTATTATGCTCGCCAACAAGGTTATCAAAGTGCTGTCGCCTTGATGCCAAAAGGCCCATGGGGCGAGCGTGTATTTAAGCGCTTCAGTGATACCTGGCAAGCACAAGGTGGCCAGCTCATTGAGGCTCAGTTTTTTAGTGGCAACGGCGATTATAACAAAGTCATTAGCCGTTTATTTGCCGTGGACGATAGCGAAAGCCGAGCTCGCAGTGTGCGCAGACAACTGGGAACGCGCATGGAATTCCAAGCTCGCCGTCGCCAAGATGTGGATTTTATTTTTGTCGCCGCATTACCTCAGCAAGCTCGCCAAATTAAGCCAACCCTTGCATTTAACTTTGCCCGTGATATTCCCATGATCGCCACCTCACAAATCTATTCAGGTATACCCTCACGATCAAAAGATCGTGACCTTAACAATGTGGTCTTTTGTGATATTCCTTGGATGCTTGAAAAAGGCCCTCTGCGCGAGACTGTGCAATCCCTTTGGCCACAAGCTAAAGGCAGCCTCGATCGCTTATATGCGTTAGGTGTAGACGCTTATCGCTTGTATCCTCGCCTTGGGCAAATTAAAGTACTCAAGCAAGCCCGCGTGCAAGGTGAAACCGGCAGTCTTGCCATGGATGAATACGGACAAATTGTCCGCACACTGCCTTTTGCGAAGTTCGAAAAAGGCCTAGCAAAAAAGACACAGGGATATGTGCCGCATGTGGAGAGCAAGCAAGGTATTTAACAAGCGAGCCAAAGGTGATGCTTACGAAAAAATAGCCCGTCACCACTTGCAAAAACAAGGTCTAAAATTCGTCGCCCAAAATGTTAATTTCAAAGGCGGTGAGATTGACCTCATCATGAAAGATGATGCGCAACTTGTGTTTATTGAGGTGCGCTTTAGACAAAACAAACAATTTGGTGGTGCAGCTGCCAGCGTTGCTTACAAAAAACAACAGCGCATTGTTTTAGCCGCACAACTTTATTTACAAAAAACGTTTGGTAACCAACCACCTAGCTGTCGCTTTGATGTGGTTGCCATAGATGGCGAAGACAACGATAGCCAGCTTACTTGGTTAAAAAACGCTTTCGCTTAAATCAATACACTTTCCACTTGGCATGAACACCAAGGGGCATGTTTGCTAAAAAATAAGAGACGTTTTTATGCATTTTCAAGAACGGATAAATCAGCACTTCCAAGCCAGCATTGAAACCAAACAACAGGCTGCAGAAGTACTGGCCCCAGCAATCGAACAAGCCAGCGACAGCATGGTGGGCGCGCTACTCAGCGGCGGAAAAATTTTAACCTGTGGCAACGGTGGTAGCGCAGGGGATGCGCAACACTTTTCATCTGAGCTATTGAACCGCTTTGAGCGCGAACGCCCAAGCCTTCCTGCCATCGCACTCACCACTGACAGCTCAACCGTTACATCCATTGCTAACGACTACAGTTACAACGAAGTTTTCTCTAAACAAATTCGAGCACTGGGCAATACCGGTGACGTATTACTGGCAATCTCAACAAGCGGCAATAGTGCCAACGTCGTTCAAGCCATTCAAGCGGCTCACGATCGTGAAATGCGCGTAGTAGCACTCACTGGTCGCGACGGCGGCGACATGGCATCGTTACTACTCCCTGAAGACATTGAAATTCGAGTGCCTTCAATGACAACCGCTCGTATTCAAGAGGTTCACCTGGTTGTGATCCATTGCTTATGCGACCTGATTGACTGGCAGTTATTCGGTCCGATGGAATAAAACTCGAATAGACTTATTAAGTTTTATACAGACGAAAAAAAAGCAGCCTAGGCTGCTTTTTTTATTTGGTAACATCGATCGATTACTTTACAACCGTCAATGAAGGTCGACCACTGGGTTTCTCTTGTGATCTTACTTCTTCTTTCTTCTTAGGCGCTGGCTGTGGATCATTAGGATCCGGCGCACCTGCCTCGTTACCAAATACCATACCCTCACCGGTTTCTTTAGCGTAAATAGCCAAAACCGCGACGATGGGCACGTAAATGTTTTGCGTGACACCAGAAAAGCGAGCATTAAAACTCATGGCTTCATTGTTAATCATTAAGCCTTGAACAGCACTTGGGCTGATGTTCAACACGATTTGTCCGTCATTGACGTATTCTTGAGGAACCTGCACGCCAAGAATATTGGCGTCTACCAACACATAAGGAGTGGATTCGTTATCCAAAACCCACTCAAAAAGCGCTCGCATCAAATAAGGACGACTCGGTGTCATTCACGCATTTCCTGTTCAGCTTCAGACAAACTAGCCTGGAAAGATTCACGCTCAAACAAACGCTCCATATAAGTATGGATATCCTTTGTTTGTTTTTCAGGTAAATCAATACCAAGTACTGGCAAGCGCCAAAGTAAAGGCGCAGTGCAGCAATCTACAATGCTGTACTCATCACTCATGAAGAATGGTTTTTCTGCAAACAATGGCGACGTGCTAATTAGGCTTTCGCGTAATTCTTTACGTGCTTTTGTCACAGCAGCATCATCTTTATTCGCAAGAATAATATCAGCCAGTGTGCACCAGTCGCGCTGGATGCGGTACAACCACAAACGGCTCTCTGCACGAGCTACAGGGTATACCGGCAATAATGGTGGATGCGGGAAACGCTCATCCAAATATTCCATCATGATGCTTGGCTCATAAAGAACCAAATCTCGGTCTACCAAAGTAGGCACGCTGTTGTACGGATTCAAAGACGCTAAATCTTCAGGTGGGTTCATTGGATCCACATCGTGAATTTCTACCGCCACACCCTTTTCCGCTAATACAATGCGGACACGATGACAATAATGATCATTACCATCAGAAAAGAAGGTCATGGAAGAGCGCTTAGCCACTACACCCATATAGGTTTTCCTCACCTTTAAAAACAAAAAAATCGGCGTCTGATTATACACCAGACGCCGAGTTTTGTGGGATTTATATTCAATGTTTGTATATGAATCCCAATATACAACCTAAAAGTCTTGTATTGGCCCACTATTAAGTCAGCAGGCCTATTACAATCTCTTAGTGGATACCACGCCAGAATTCACGGTTCAGGTAGTAAACTGGCACAAATAAGATGGCCAAGAATAGCAATACCCAGAAACCAATGCGCTTGCGTTCTAATGCCATAGGCTCACCCATGTACACTAGGAAGTTGGTGATATCAGCAATCGCTTTATCATATTCAGCTGCATTCAGCTGACCTTCTTCTTCTAGGTACAATACTTCAACTGGGTGACCGGCATCATCTGTGCGAGCACAAGAGTCTTCTTTAAGCTCCTGACCCGTTAAAGGATCAAAGCCAATCACCACTGGTGCACAACCCTTCACTTGCTTACCTTGAAGGCCTGCTAGCACGTGAGGCATACCGACGTCTTTAAACGCAGTGTTGTTGTAGCCATATGGACGAGTCTCATCCGCATAGAAGCTACCTAAATAGGTGTATAACCAGTCAGCACCACGTACACGAGCGACCAGAGTTAAATCTGGAGGCGTTGCACCAAACCATTTCTTAGAATCTTCTGGGCGCATTGCGATCTCCATCAGATTACCAATTTTGGTTTCAGCGAATACCAGGTTATCCATCATCACATCATCAGGAATACCTAGATCACGAGCCACTCGGTTATAACGTGCGAACTTAGTACTGTGGCAACCCATGCAGTAGTTAGCGAAATATTTCGCACCGCGCTGCAAAGAAGCCGTATCTTCTAAGTCCACCTTCATATCATTCAATTGAACATTGCCACCTGCAGCAAACACAAAGCTTGGCAGAAGGGCAAATATAACTGCAATTAACGATTTCATTAGCCTGTCACCCTCTCTGGTACTGGTTTGGTTTTTTCTTTAGCTGAGATAAATGGCAAAGTGATAAACCATGCAAAATAAACAATTGTCGAAATCAAACCAAGTGTTGCATAAATACCAGTCGCTGGTTGAGTACCTAACCAAGTTAGCAAGATGAAGAACAAGCCAAACAACACAAGATTAATACGGCTAATCCAACCTTTATAGCGCCAAGATCTTACTGGGCTACGGTCCAACCATGGTAGTACGAACAGAACAGCAATCGCCGCACCCATCAAAATAACACCACCGAGCTTATCAGGCACAACACGTAAGATCGTGTAGAACGCACCGAAATACCATACAGGTGCAATATGCGCCGGTGTTTTCAGACCATTTGCTTGCTCAAAGTTAGCATGCTCAAGGAAATAACCATTACCTTCTGGCCAGAAGAAAATCACAAAACAGAACACAAACAAGAACACCACAATACCCACAAGGTCATGCACGGTGTAATAAGGGTGGAATGGAATACCGTCTAAAGGACGACCTTCTTCATCTTTGTATTTTTTGATATCAACGCCATCAGGGTTGTTAGAACCCACTTCGTGTAGCGCAAGAATGTGCATAAACACAAGTGCAACAATCACAAGCGGCAATGCAATTACGTGCAATGCAAAGAAACGGTTAAGCGTGATACCTGAGATTAAAAAGTCACCTTTAATCCAGGTTACAAGGTCATCACCCACAATAGGAATGGCACTGAATAGCGAGATAATTACCTGCGCACCCCAGTAAGACATCTGACCCCAAGGTAATACATAACCCATGAACGCTTCGGCCATCAGCATTAAGTAAATAGCCATACCAAAGATCCAGATCAGCTCACGTGGCTTTTGGTAAGAGCCATATAATAAGCCGCGGAACATATGCATATAGATAACGAGGAAGAAGAAAGACGCGCCGGTTGAGTGCATATAACGAATCAACCAACCGAACTCCACATCACGCATGATGTATTCAACCGAGGCAAACGCTTGCTCAGCTGATGGCGTGAATGACATGGTCAACCAAACACCCGTAAGGATTTGGTTAGCTAGCATCAAGAAGGAAAATACACCAAAGAAGTACCAGAAGTTCAGGTTCTTAGGTGCATAGTACTTAGACATATGCTTTTCGAAAGTGGCCGTAACCGGTAAACGGGCATCGATCCAACTCATGAATGCGGATTTATTACTCATTATGAATTCTCCTCATCCACACCAATAATAATGGTGTTCTCATCGGCATAAGAATAAGGCGGTACTTTTAAGTTCTTACCAGCAGGTGAGCCCTTATAAACACGACCCGCTAGGTCAAAACGAGAACCGTGACACGGACAGAAAAAACCACCAACCCACTCTTCTTGGAATGGCTGAGGCTCAACTTCTGGCACATACTTAGGTGCACAGCCAAGGTGTGTACAAACACCTTCGATAACCGCAACATCCGGCTTACGAGAACGCTGTGTGTTCTTCGCATAGACTGGCTGTTGTGCTTCATCAGCATTTTCTGGATCTTTTAGCTCATCGCTATTTGTATCCAACAAACCAATTGTCTCTTCCGTGCGACGGTAGATATAAACTGGCTTGCCACGCCATTCCACAACAATCATCTGGCCTGGTTCAACTTTACTTACATCTGCTTTAGCAGGTGCACCGGCAGCTTTCGCCTTTTCACTTGGATTCCAAGATTTAACAAAAGGCACAGCTACGCCAACAGCACCAATACCACCACCCACCGCGGTTGTTGCGATGAGGAAGCGGCGTCGGCCTGTATTTACGCCATCATTGCTCATTCTGGCAGTCTCCCATCAACTTTTTTAAAATTCTGTGCAGCCCAAATTCTTTGGATAACATTCTTTGCTGAAACAGCCAGCATATAATTCAGAGAATCTCTGCATTTTACCCATCAGCCCTTAACTAAAGCACAAACACAAGGACTGGGGGGAAAAATCGGCCCAAATAGTAATGAAATGTCCCGCCCCTTACAAGGAGCCAAGTCAATTTCATGCGGGTTTTATTAACATAACCCTTTGTTTTAGATAAAAAAAAACGCCCAGACAAAAATCTGAGCGTTTTTCGACAATTCTTGCCAAACGTGATTAACGCTTAGAGAACTGAGGTTTCTTACGAGCTTTACGTAGACCAACTTTCTTACGCTCAACTTCACGGCTATCACGAGTTACATAACCCGCCGCACGTAGAGAAGGACGTAGAGTCTCATCGTATTCCATAAGAGCACGGGTAATACCGTGACGAATTGCACCAGCTTGGCCAGATGCACCACCACCTTTAACAGTGACGTATAGGTCAAACTTTTCAGCATTTTCAGTTAGCAAAAGCGGCTGACGTACTACCATGCGTGAAGTTTCACGACCGAAGTATTCGTCTACAGGGCGTTTGTTAACGATGATTTGACCAGTACCAGGACGCAAGAAAACGCGTGCGCTGGAAGATTTACGACGGCCAGTGCCATAATATTGTGTTGCAGCCATGATAATCCCCTTAAACCTTCAATTCTTTTGGTTGTTGTGCAGCATGTGGATGCTCAGCACCCGCATACACTTTCAGTTTTGTGAACATTGCACGACCAAGAGGGTTCTTAGGAAGCATGCCTTTAACAGCAAGCTCAACTACACGACCCGGCTTACGCGCTTGAAGGTCAGAGAAGTTCATTTCACGCAAACCACCAGGATAACCAGTATGACGGTAGTACATCTTATCCTGTGCTTTAGCACCGGTTACCGCTACTTTATCCGCATTAATAACAACGATGTAGTCGCCAGTATCAACGTGAGGTGTATATTCAGGCTTATGCTTGCCACGTAAACGAGCAGCGATTTCAGTCGCTAAACGACCTAATGTTGCGCCTTCAGCATCAACAATTAGCCACTCGCGTTTTACAGTTTCAGGTTTTGCAGTATATGTTTTCATAATCTTTTCTATTTCGCCTAATCAGGTATGTTACCTACTCGGTCCGAACTAAATCGGCTGGTAACACCGTTTTAGGGCTTCGTCTTGGGGAAACGATGGCGGCGGATTATACGAGATAGGAAGGGGGATTACACCTTTTTTTTCATCTTTATCAAAATAAAAGGGAAATAACCCAAACAAGGCTAATACCGCTCACCCTCACGAAAATGAACCAAGCCATATATAAGTGCTAGCAAGGACACCACTGCATTAAAAAGCACGATCAGCACCATACTATCTTGTTGCTGAGGATTAGCCTGAAATCCCAACATACTGCCGACAAAAAAGGCCAGGGCTGAGGATACAAACGCCACAAGCAACATGGATATGAGGTAATACCCGCGGCCATCATCCAGTTTCAATTGAAATTGTTCGATTTTTTGGTGAAAAAAACGATAAGCCAATAAACATAGGCTTGCGGTAAAGACCATAGAACCTAAGAAAAAGAAAACCATGACATGCCCTCCTGTATTTTCCTATATAAGCGTAATACAGAAATAGCCGTGCTCAAGGTAGATTGAGCCCATCTTGCAACTATTTAGTAGTCATTTGGCAAAATGGGATCAATATCTCAGTTTAATGCTCGCGCGTCGCAAAGAACTCAACATCAGGATAGCGCTCTTGAGAAAGCGATAGGTTTACCATGGTTGGAGCGATATACGTCAGGTTATCACCACCATCTAAAGCCAAGTTCTCATGGGCTTTTTTCTGGAATTCAGCAAACTTAATCTTGTCTTTAGATTCCACCCAGCGAGCCGTCGCTACACTGATAGGCTCATAAATCGCCTCGACCTTGTATTCGTCTTTTAAGCGCTGCGCCACCACATCGAACTGCAGGATACCCACAGCGCCAACAATGAGGTCATTGTTTTTAAGCGGGCGAAATACTTGTACCGCACCCTCTTCAGATAACTGGATAATGCCTTTAAGTAGCTGCTTTTGCTTAAGCGGGTCTTTCAAGCGGATACGCTTAAACAACTCAGGAGCAAAGTGAGGGATACCGGTGAACTTCAAATCCTCACCTTGAGTAAAGGTGTCACCAATTTGAATGGAGCCGTGATTGTGCAAACCGATAATATCACCGGCATACGCATCTTCGGCGGCTTCACGATCGCCTGCCATAAAGGTAAGCGCATCACCGATGCGCACGTCTTTGCCGATACGGGTATGCTTGGCTTTCATGCCCTTTTCATATTTACCGGAAACGATCCGCATAAAGGCCACACGGTCACGATGCTGAGGATCCATGTTGGCCTGAATCTTAAACACAAAGCCGCTGAACTTTTCTTCAGTGGGTTCGACTTCACGGGTTTCCGTAGCTCGCGTTTTGGGTGTCGGCGCCCAAGCGGTCAAGCCGTCAAGCATATGGTCCACGCCAAAGTTGCCTAATGCCGTACCAAAATAGACAGGGGTCAGTTCGCCAGCTAAAAACATTTCAAGGTCGAACTCATTGGATGCACCGCGAACCAGCTCAACTTCTTCACGGAAATCATCCGCATAAGCACCCAACTCTTGATCAAACTCAGGACTATTTAGTCCTTTAATGACACGGCGCTCTTGGATGGTGTGACCTTGACCCGTTGAGTACAGAATCACCTCATCGTCATATAAGTTGTAAACACCCTTAAACTCTTTACCCATACCGATAGGCCAGGTGATTGGTGCACACATGATATTCAATACGCTTTCCACTTCATCCATGACGTCGATTGGATCACGGGTGTCGCGGTCAAGCTTGTTCATGAAGGTAATGATGGGAGTATCACGTAAACGCGTCACTTCCATCAGTTTAACCGTACGTTCTTCTACGCCTTTTGCGGCGTCGATCACCATTAAACAGGAGTCCACCGCCGTTAGGGTACGGTAAGTATCTTCCGAGAAATCTTCGTGCCCTGGAGTATCAAGCAGGTTGACCAAGCAATCGTTATACGGAAACTGCATCACAGACGTCGTAATAGAAATACCACGGTCTTTTTCCATCTGCATCCAGTCAGATTTAGCGTGTTGATTCGATCCACGCCCCTTTACCGTACCGGCCTTTTGAATGGCGTTGCCGAACAACAATACTTTTTCGGTAATAGTTGTCTTACCCGCATCGGGGTGGGAAATGATGGCAAACGTACGACGCTTGCCTACTTCAGTCACTTGATTGCTCATATTCGGCTTTTTAGATGTTCAAAAATTGCCGCGCATTATATCCGCCAACGGCAAAAGATACGAGCACAGCGGTTTGCCATGCTCAAACAGGTAAGATTAAGCGACCTTGCTATTGGCCGCTTTATTGGCCAAAAGCTCATCGTATGTGCCTTGGAAGTCCAATAGCTGATTATCTTTAATTTCAATTACGCGAGTGGCAAGAGACGACACAAACTCACGGTCATGACTGACAAAGATCAAGGTGCCATCAAACTCTTTCAAGGCATTGTTCAGCGCCTGAATGGATTCCATATCCAAGTGGTTCGTGGGCTCATCCATAATCAAGACGTTTAAATCCATCATCATTAATTTGCCGAACAACAAGCGATTCTTCTCACCACCCGAGCAAACACGCGCTTTTTTATTGAAATCGTCCGCGGTGAACAGAAGTCGGCCCAACATGGCGCGCACTTTTAAGTCATCGTGCTTTGGCGTACGCCATTGGCTCATCCACTCAAATAACGTGAGGTCTGAGTTGAAGTCTTCAGAGCTATCCTGCGGACAATAGCCAATTGTGGCATTTTCAGACCATTTCACGACACCATGTTCAGGCGTAATTTCGTTCATCAAACAACGCAAGAACGTGGTTTTACCTGCACCGTTTTCACCAATAACGGCCAATTTAGAGCCCGCTTCTAGCAAAATGTCGCCGCCTTTAAATAGGGTTTCACCATCAAAACCGTGGGATAACTGTTCAAGCTCTAACACTTGACGGTGCAACTTCTTATCTTGGCGCAAGCTAATCGATGGGGTTTGGCGAGAGGTTTGCTTCACCTCGTCTAGGGTAATCTTGTCCATCTTTTTAGCGCGTGACTGCGCCTGCTTAGACTTAGACGCATTAGCTGAAAAACGATTTACGAAGGCTTGCAGTTCGTCAATTTCAGCGCTCTTTTTGGCATTTTCACCCAACAGCTGTTCGCGAATCAAGGTAGAAGCTTCGATGAAGTATTCGTAATTCCCTGGGTAAATACGAAGCTCGCCGTAATCAATATCGGCCATGTGAGTACACACTGAATTCAAAAAGTGACGATCGTGCGAGATGATAATCATGGTGCTTTTACGCTTGTTTAGCACATCGGCCAACCAATTGATGGTATCAATATCCAGGTTGTTGGTAGGTTCGTCCAGCAACAAGATTTCAGGGTTAGCAAACAAGGATTGCGCTAATAGCACACGTAGCTTCCAACCCGGAGCCAACTGCTTCATTAGGCCGTAATGGAACTCTTCCTCGATACCAGCTTCTAGCAGTATCTCACCTGCGCGACTTTCTGCACTGTAGCCGTCCATTTCTGCGTATCGGGCTTCTAAATCACCCACGCGCATGCCATCTTCTTCTGTCATATCTGGTTTGGCATAAATGGCATCACGGGCCTGTTTTATCTTCCACAGCTCAACATCCCCCATGATCACCGCATCAACCACTGAGAATTCTTCAAATGCATACTGATCCTGACTCAATGTACCTACCTTGTACCCAGGGGTAATGGATAAATTACCTGAGGTCGGTGTCAGCTCACCGCTTAAAATTTTCATGAAGGTGGATTTACCACAACCATTCGCGCCGATTAGGCCATAGCGATTGCCGTGACCAAACTGTGCAGAGATGTTTTCAAACAAAGGCTCAGCGCCAAATTGCATGGTGATGTTTGCGGTAGTAATCAAGAAGGTATCCTGGGGCGGGCGCTAGCAGGTAACGTGTGCCAATTAAAGAGTCATAATTGGGCCGCACTATATAGATGAAGGCGAGTTTTGTCGAGGGCATTGTACGGTTATTAAACAACCCGTATTTCTCATAAAACATACAATTGACAACTCTAAGTATCAAAAATTATCCATTTGATCTAATTATGATCCTATATGTCATCTTTTTATATTTAAGGTACATTAGATTACTTGGGCACACTCTGAATAAGGATATGATTATGAAACTCAAACCCACTGTCGCGCTGTTAAGCGCCATTTTTGCAACTGGCTCTGTGACTACAGCAGCCATGACACTCACCAGTGACGATATTCAGGAAGGCTCGCGTATGAGTCATACCTTTAGCTTTAATGGCTTTGGTTGTGATGGCGCTAACACATCACCGCAACTGAGCTGGAAAGACGCGCCCAAAGGCACAAAAAGCTTTGCCATTACGGCCTATGACCCAGATGCCCCCACTGAAAGCGGCTTTTGGCATTGGCAAGTCATCAACATTCCAGCCAATGTCACCGATATTCCTAAAGGGCATTCCGGTAAGTTCAAAAAAGCAAAAGAACTAACCAATGATTACGGCGCAACCGGTTTCGGTGGTGCATGTCCACCTAAAGGTCATGGCATGCATCGTTATCAATTTACGGTTTGGGCATTGCCTAGTGAAACCCTTGGTGTGCCAGATAACGCATCAAAAGCGGTGGTGGGCTTCATGCTCAATGCCAACGCGTTAGATAAAGCCCGTTTGACGTCCACCTATGTGAATGAATAAATCCAACCTAAACACAATAAAAAGGTAATGAGTTAAATGACCCAACCCATTGTGCAAGTGGCCACGTTTCATAGCATTAAGCAGCAACCACTGCACAATGTGCTGGTGTACGCCCCCACTATCGTGTGGATTCAGAATGGCTCAAAACAATTAATGTGGCGCGAAGATGCTCTGCAATTTGACCCTGCCCATTGGTTAATCATTCCGGGGAATCAGTATTTATCGTTTGTGAACACACCTGAGCAAAATCGGTTTTACTCGAAAGCCATTACCTTCATTGAGCCGCCACCCGCACACTGGCTAGAGCAAGACACGTCAACGCACCTAGCTGAGCCTAAAATCAAACCCAACCACGCCATGAAATATTGCTTTGGTTTACTGTTCGAAATGACACAAAAGCCGTTAGCGGTGGAAACACAACGGCATTTACTCTATGGATTTTATGCGGAATTAAAGCACGCAGGAGTGCTCTCGTTATTGTTTCCCTCCCATTCGGCCAGCCTAAGGGAGAAGTTATCTGTGTATTTATCGGTTAATCCCGGCGAGCCACATGTGATTGAAACCGTGGCGGCGCACTTTTCCATGAGCCGCGCTACGCTTATTCGCAAGCTCGCCTTAGAGAACACCCGCTTCCGGCAGGTATTAGCCGAGGTGAGAATGGGCTTTGCCCTGAGTTTATTACAAGAATCTAACGACCTGATGGACATTGCACTGGCCTGTGGCTATCAGTCTCAATCCCGTTTTAGTGCCCGCTTTAAGCAGCAATTTGGGTTAACCCCAAACCAATACTTACACACACTCAATGATTAACGATCCCACAATAGTACATCGGGCAAATGATTAGCCACGTCTAAATAGGTGTGATGTGTGGTGAGCACATCAATCACAACGGGCAAAGGCTCGGCCCAAATTTCAGGTAAGTCTGCCTCTTGTGGGCTCAAAATTGGAAACGCTAATTGCTCCATTGGGGGTACAAATTGTGCGTTGACCCCTTGCTTGTTGCCTCGCGCATCCACTCGATACCAGCCATGCTGTTGTAAATAGATGGCATTTAAACCGTGCAAACAAAATGGCGGTTCATCGGTAATGGTTAAACGCTGATAACACAAACCAGCAGGAATGCCATTGGCCCGCAGCAAAGCCGCCAATAAATGACTTTTTGCATAGCAATAACCCGTACCATGCAGCAATACATCCGATGCTTTGCACGTCACTGGGTTTTGCTGGTAATCCCAAGCGTGCTTGATTTCATCACGCACAAATTCAAAGCAGCGTTTTGCAATGGCCTCGTCACTTGTTAAGCCTTCGGCCAATTGCTGAGCTTGGTTTATTATGGTCTCGTGCTGCCAATCAATGTAATCGCTCACCGCTAAAAACTGTTTCACATTAATCCCTTAACTGTTCAATTCATTCAAAAACAACAACGCCAGTCTATGACTGGCGCTATTGACTCGCAATCTGTTAGCCGCTTATTTCGCCGCAATCACATATTGTAAGATTTCAACAATTTGCTCAGGGGATTGAGCCCAAGCCATGGCTGCACCATCCACTTCTTTAAGCGGGTGAATAATACTTTCATCATGCAATGTAATATAAGGCTTACCAAGTGCAGCACACATGCCTGCATCAAATGCTGCATTCCACTGTTTGTATTTATCACCAAAACGAACAACTGCCATGTCGCAGTTTTCAATCATATTTTTTGTGCGAATACTGTTTACTTTTGATGATTGATGATCTCGCCAAAAATTACTCTCTGGCACGCCCAATACATCACCGGCGGCATCACTGGCTTCGTGATTGGTCACAGCCGATACAAATTCAACCGGCAAATTCAATGCACTTGCACCTTGTTCAATTTGTTGGCGCCAATCGGTATGAATCTCACCTGATAAATAAACTGTCCACGTTTTCATAGATTCGTCTCCTAATGATTATTGCACAGAGCCTGACTGTGCGATTTCATTTAATGCTGTTACCAAACGTTCATTTTGATCAGTCGTGCCCACTGTGATACGTAAGCAGTTTTTTAATAACGGATGACCACCATCCAAGCATTTAATTAAAATGCCTTTTTCTTTTAAGTCTTCAAACCAATTGCGGGCCATACCATCAGGGGTGCGCACTAGTACAAAGTTCGCCTCACTTGGAAACACTTCCAAGCCCGCAATGGCAGAAAGATCATTCATTAATACCACGCGATCAACACGTAGCTGTTCGGTTTGCATCACCAACATATCAAAGTGCTCTAACGCAAATAACGCACTGGCTTGGGTTAATGAGTTAATATTGTAGGGCATGCGAATTTTCTCAAGCTCACTTAACCATTCTTTAGAGCCTATTAATAAGCCCAGACGCAAACCTGCCAAGCCTACCTTTGATAAAGTACGCATGACCAAAACATGATCATACTTTTCAAGCAGAGCCAGATGATCCGCATCGGTAAATGCCGTATAAGCTTCGTCTAGAATTACCAAACCTTGAGAAGCTTCAATGATGTTTTTAATGGCTGCTTCATCCCAGAGGTTACCGGTTGGGTTATTGGGCTGAGCTAAAAAAATCAACTGAGGGTCATGCTCTTCAATGGCCGCTAGCATGGCCGGCTCATCAAGTTCGAAATCTGCCGTTAGCGGCACCCCGACATAATTTAAGCCGCAAAAAGTAGCGATCATTTTATACATCACAAAACCCGGCTCTGGCGCTAAAATCGTCGCACCTGGTTTTGCTACCGCCATGGCCAGCATTTGAATGATTTCGTCACTGCCGTTACCCAACAAAATATCGTATTGTTCATTCACACCCATTTCTTCACGCAAGGCATCTTTTACCATTTCACCACTGGCATCTGGATAGCGATTAATCGGCACGTCTTTTAATAAATCCGCCCACGCTTCACGGGCAACCGCTGGCCAGATGTATGGGTTTTCCATGGCATCTAATTTAATCATACCGGCAGCACTTGGTACGGGGTACGCACTTAAGTCTAATATTTCTTGGCGTATCAATTTTTTAACACGAGACATGTGATCTTCTCTTAAACAAAAACCCTAAGGTTAAAAACGTTAGGGTTTTATTATTTTAAATTTAATTGTCTATGGGCTACTAATAACGGCTAGCGCTAAAAGCCCAGTAACGATGACCTAGCAAGGCATAAATTTTTGAAGAAGCGCAGTGTACAAGTAGTACATGAGCATTCTGATAAAATTTATAACACCGCTAGGGCGAGTTAATGAGCTTTTATTAATCTTTTATGCGGTATTCGGCTGAACGGGCGTGTGCCGTTAACGACTCACCACGGGCCAATACCGAAGCCACTTTACCCATTTCGCTCGCGCCATCTGCACTGCACATAATTAATGAGCTGCGCTTCTGGAAATCATACACACCTAGCGGGCTAGAAAAACGAGCCGTACCGGATGTGGGTAATACGTGGTTAGGCCCTGCACAATAATCACCTAACGCCTCCGCTGTATAACGGCCCATAAAGATGGCACCGGCATGACGAATTTCTTTTGCCATGCTCACAGGGTCTTCAACCGATAACTCTAAATGCTCAGGGGCTATACGATTGGCAAGAGCAATGGCTTCCTGTTCATTTTGCACTTTAACTAACGCGCCACGACCTTTAAGGGATGCATGAATAATGGCTTCACGCTCCATGGTCGGCAGTAGCTTTTGGATACTGGCTTCAACTTGTTTTAAGTATTCGCCATCCCAAGAAATCAAAATAGATTGAGCGTCTTCATCGTGTTCGGCTTGGCTAAATAAATCCATAGCGATCCAGTCTGGATCCGTTTTACCATCGCACACTACTAAAATCTCTGACGGGCCTGCAATCATGTCGATGCCCACTTCGCCAAATACAAAGCGCTTTGCCGTGGCCACATAAATGTTACCTGGGCCAACAATTTTATCGACCTTAGGCACACTCTCAGTGCCGTAAGCTAATGCGGCAACCGCTTGCGCGCCACCAATGGTAAAGCAGCGCGTAACCCCGGCAGCCGCCGCCGCGGCTAGAACCAACTGGTTCACTTCACCATCTGGGGTAGGTACGACCATGATGATTTCTTTTACGCCGGCAACATGGGCAGGGATCGCATTCATTAAGACACTGGAAGGATAAGCGGCTTTACCGCCTGGTACATAAATGCCCACACGGTCCATCGCTGTGACCTGTTGGCCCAGAACCGTACCGTCCGCTTCTTCATACTGCCAAGATTCACTGCGCTGTTTATCATGATAACGACGCACACGCTCCGCCGCTTCAAGTAATGCAGTACGTTGTGCTTGTGGAAGATTATCCAGCGCTTCTTGTAATTGAGCTTGACCAATTTCTAACTGGGCCATGGTGTTAACGTCTAAGCGATCAAAACGATTACTAAACTCGATGACCGCTTCATCACCACGGGTTTTAATTTGATGGAGAATATCGAGCACAGTTTGTTGCACTTGATGATCCGATACCGATTCCCACGATAACAAATCATCCATTGCCTGGGTGAAGTCTGCTTGTTGGCTATCTAACGTTCGCATTTGTAACGACATACTGACCTCTTACACTTTTTCTCACTGCACTAAATACTAAAGGCGACATCTAGGATTAACGACGACGCTCTACTGCTTGGGCTAACTTATCAATGATCGGTTGAATCTGGCGGTGCTTCATTTTCATGGCCGCTTTACCCACTACCAAACGAGAACTGATCGGTGCGATTAAATCACGTTCTTCAAGACCGTTGGCTTTTAGGGTATTACCGGTATCGACGATATCAACGATTAAATCCGCCAGCCCCATGATCGGTGCTAATTCCATACCGCCATAAAGCTTAATGATGTCTGCTTGCTTACCTTGCTCGGCAAAATAACGCTTGGTCACACCAACAAACTTGGACGCGACTTTAATACGACCTTCCGGCATGACAGCACCTTTCAATGCAGCAGTCATTAAACGGCAAGTGGCGATATTTAAATCCAATGGTTCATACAAGCCTGTGCTGTCGGCTTCCATTAATACATCTTTACCGGCAACACCAATATCGGCGGCACCGTATTGAACATATGTGGGTACGTCGGTGGCACGAATCACAACCAATTTAATATGATCGTGGTTAGTATCAAAAATCAGTTTACGGCTTTTCTTAATGTCTTCGGCTGGCACGATGCCCGCTTCTGCAAAAAGCGGTAACGTGTCATCTAAAATTCGACCCTTGGATAACGCAATGGTCAATGGCTGCTGGCTCATGTTAAATCCTTGGTGCTTGTGCCTAGTTTGGCACGCGGCGTATATTGGCGCCTAATAATTGCAATTTTTCTTCGATGCATTCGTAGCCACGGTCAATGTGATAAATTCGATCCACCACGGTTTCACCTTCGGCCATTAGCGCAGCAATAACCAAGCTCGCCGATGCACGTAGATCAGTGGCCATCACTGGCGCACCTTTTAATTTGTCACCACCTTTGGTGATACAGGTGTTACCTTCTAAGGCCACTTGTGCACCCATGCGTGCTAATTCTTGTACGTGCATGAAACGATTTTCAAAAATGGTTTCGGTTACCGTGGCACTGCCATTGGCAACAATGTTCATCACTAGAAATTGCGCCTGCATATCCGTTGGAAAGGCTGGGTACGGTGCGGTTTTCACACTCACTGCCTTTAACTCTCGGCCTGTCATATCTAGACTGATCCAGTCGTCACCAATTTCAAGCTTGGCGCCGGCTTCTTCTAATTTGTGTAACACCGCTTCAAGGATGTCTGCACGGGTGTCTTTTAGTTTTACTTTACCGCCGGTAGCGGCTGCGGCCACAAGATATGTACCAGTTTCGATGCGGTCTGGCATCACGTTATAGTGACCACCGTGCAGGCTTTCAACCCCTTCAACACGGATGACATCTGTACCATGGCCTGTGATTTTCGCCCCCATGGTAATCAAACATTCTGCCAAATCCACTACCTCAGGTTCACGGGCAGCATTTTCAAGCAAGGTCACACCATCAGCTAACACAGCGGCCATCAATAGGTTTTCAGTACCGGTTACCGTTACCGTGTCCATGAAGATATTAGCGCCTTTTAAGCGACCATCGGTGGTGGCTTTCACGTAACCATCTTCAACCACAATTTTTGCACCCATGGCTTCAAGGCCTGTCAGGTGGATATCAACAGGGCGTGAACCGATGGCACAACCACCAGGTAGAGACACTTGCGCTTCACCAAAGCGGGCCACTAAAGGGCCAAGCACCAAGATAGAGGCGCGCATGGTTTTTACTAATTCATACGGTGCCACTAAGGTTTTGATGTTATTCGCATTCACTTCAATGGCGTAATCTTCGCCCATGATTACATCAACACCCATGGTGCCGAGTAAGTTAATCATGGTGGTCACGTCGTGCAGGTGTGGCAAGTTACCAATGGTAATTGGCGTGTCGGCCAGTAACGTGGCAGCAATAATAGGTAAGGCAGAGTTTTTCGCGCCAGAAATACGGATTTCACCCGAAACAGGGGCGCCACCTTGAATAATCAGTTTGTCCAATGCAGGCATAATACGGCTACTTTATTAAGATTGTTGTTGAGCCCACTGGGCTTGCGTATAAGTTTTGATAGTGACCGCGTGAACGCTGCCATCTGTAATTTTTTCGTTAAGGGCCGCATACACATATTGCTGACGCTTAACGGGATTTAACCCTTCAAATTCATCCGTTACGACGGTGATCTCATATTTATAACCATCTCCATCTACGGATACCTGGCAATGCGCTAGCTTTTCTTCAAGCAAGGTTTGTAGGTCTTCTGGGCTCATAAGGGCTCTCCGCTGGGACTGGGAATTGACAACATGAAAAATAAAGGCGGGAATTATAGCGGAAAGGCATACTAATAGCGAAGTGTAAAATACCCGCTAGCGCACACTCTACCTATCTCGACAGCTCGATAACGGCTTGTAAATGGGCACTGGCAATCATGTCATGCAATTGCTGTGGCGGCGATTTGAACGATATATTCAAATCTTTTGCTTGCGATGCTCTCTTCCAGCTCAGCAATAAAGCCAGCGCCGCACTACTACAGGCTTTCACAGAACTAAGGTCAAAAACAATGAATTGTTGGCTAGCTTGGATCGCCTGTAACCCCTCTTGCTCAACACTAACAACGGTCTCAAAAGTGAGATCGCCGATGACACCGAACACCCCATCTTTGTGTTGCTCGACTTGCTGCTCAGGCATCATTCATCCTCCTGCGCATCGTCGGTCAGATCTTGCTCTATGCTTTGCGAATCGCTGGGCTCCTTGCTGGAGACTTCAGAGCTCCAACCGGTGATGGCCTCATCTAGATTGCCATTATGGGTGGCAACCAATCTTGCGAACTGATCACGAAATAATAACCCCATATTAATACCGTTGATAATGACATTTTGCACCATCCACTGGTTGCTTTTGGGGTTATAAAACAAGCTCTGAGTAACCGGAAACACTTGACCACTTGAGGTAATCACCTCAAAGCTGACCTGCGTATTACGCTGGGTTTGTTTACCGTCTTTAAGGGGCAAGACATTCACTTTATAGTTATTAAACTCCCACAACCCTTTAGCATAAGTATTGAGTAAACTTGAACGAAAGACACTTAAAAAGCGTACCTTTTGCTCAGAGGTTGCTCGCCTAAAGTGCTTTGCCATAACACGCCGAGCGATACGTTTAAAATCCACTAGCTTACCCAACTGCTTATCAACCAAGGCGATCTTCTCGCCATCTGTCAGACTTGCCTTACTTTTAGACGATTGAATGTCATACAGCAGACTTTCAATTTTTTCACTGACCAACAAGTGTGCCTGCTGCGGGTCAGGGTTGGCCATGGCCAAACTAGGAAGCAACAAGATCATAATCAGCCAGCAGGCATTTTTATACCACTTCATTATTTTTACTGGGATAAAGGTGAGGCTATTCATTGCTTCGACTGAATAAAAACTGACCAATTAATTCCTCCAATACAATGGATGATTGAGTATCTTCAATGAAGTCACCATTCAATAAGGTCTCTTCATCGGCCCCGACACTTAAACCTATGTACTTCTCACCAAGCAACCCTGCAGTTAATACCGATGCCGAGGTATCCAGCGATAAGGGAACCCCTTTTTCAACAGCCATCTTTACTACGGCCACATAATCTTGAGTGTCCAGCTTGATCTCCACCACCCGACCAATAGTCACACCAGACATGGATACTTTCGCCCGCTCGCTTAAACCCGATAAGTTTTCAAAACGCGCATATAAATAATACACATCATCATCTGCCTGGAAGCGTAAACCGCTGACATTGAGAGCCAGCACTAACAACCCCACCATGGCCGCTATGACAAATGCACCAACCCCTAATTCTAATGACCTATTGTGCATAACTACTCCTAAAACCCGCCCAACATGACGGCCGTTAAAATAAAGTCTAGACCTAAAACCGCTAATGACCCCTGTACCACCGTTGCAGTGGTGGCCTGGCTAATGCCCTCGGAGGTTGGCCGTGCATTCCAACCATGAAATAACGCAATCCAGGTGATCACAAACGCAAAAACCAAAGCCTTAATTAGCCCTTTTATGACATCATCAAAAAATAAAACAGAACCCTGCATATTGGCCCAGTAAGACCCTTCATAAACGCCCAATAAATTAACCGCCACAAACGCCCCACCGAAAATACCCAACAAACTAAATAAAGTGGCCAGTAACGGCAGACTAATAACTCCCGCCCAAAGTCTTGGTGAAAACACCCGCTTAAATGGATCAACCCCCATAATCTCCATGGCCGACAACTGCTCTGTTGTTTTCATTAAGCCAATTTCAGCGGTTAAGGCTGAGCCTGCTCGCCCAACAAATAAAAGCGCAGTGACAACGGGGCCAAATTCCCGTAACAACGATAGAGCTACCATCTGACCAATGGCCTCTTGAGAACCATAACTGCTCAAAATGGAATACCCTTGCAGTGCCAACACCATGCCGACAAATATTCCCGCCACGACAATGATGGGCAAAGATAAGACGCCTACATGATGTATTTGTTTAATAACCCTATGACACGGGGCTTTAAAGCCTTTCCCCCAGCCCAGTATATTGATTAAAAACACACCACTGCGTCCGATTAACTGGCAAACCAGCAAACACCGAGCACCGGTTTGGGCAAGTGTATTAATCATGATGAAGCACCTGCTCAGTGAGATTCGGTGCAGGGTAATGAAACGGCACAGGACCATCGACGTGACCATATAAGAATTGCTTCACAAGTGGGTCATCGCTTTGCTTGATTTGCTCAGGGGTACCTGAACCAATGACCCTACCCTGTGCCAGAATAAACACTTGGTCGGCAATGCTTAACGCTTCTTTTACATCGTGTGTGACCAAGACAGAGGTTAGGTTTAAGTCTTCATGTACTTGGCGAATCAGGTTCACCAAAACCCCCATTGAGATGGGGTCCTGCCCAGTAAAAGGCTCGTCATAAAGAATTAACTCAGGGTCTAGAGCTAGGCTTCGAGCGAGAGCCACCCGTCTTGCCATGCCGCCAGACAATTGGGAGGGCATTAAATCCGCCGCTCCGCGAAGCCCCACTGAATCAAGGCGAAGCAATACCAGGTCACGAATCATATGTTCGGGCAGGCGCGTATGTTCACGCAACGCAAAGGCCACATTTTCAAATACATTCATGTCTGTAAATAGCGCGCCCGTTTGAAACAATAAACTCATGCGCTGGCGCAATTTGAATAGATCCGCCCGGTTCAATTCGGCTATGACTTGCCCGTCAATGAGTACCTCCCCAGTGGCTGCATTCAGTTGCCCACAAAAGAGCTTTAGCAGCGTGGTTTTACCGGTACCGCTTGGGCCTAATATCGCCGTGATTTGGCCTTTTTTAATGGCCATGTTTAAGCCAGAGAAAACAGTCTTATCCTCTCGGCGAAAACCCACATGATGACA